>Ga0256914_1003250_pt1 | contig 12926 bp, 6 predicted proteins | sample HulkmetaG_FD_191571 | JGI IMG/M metagenome (GOLD analysis project Ga0256914, IMG submission 191571) | Hydrothermal chimney microbial communities from Main Endeavour vent field at the Juan de Fuca Ridge, Pacific Ocean - Hulk | ecosystem: Environmental > Aquatic > Marine > Hydrothermal vents ...
AACCGTGGAACAAGGTAAAGCCGAACTCTATTCCGTTCTTGAAAAAGGCTTGAGCGACAGCCGGTGGAACTATCTTACTCCGGAAGCCCTCTTTTATCTCGGTTTTATCGAACTTAACCTTTCGCCCGATATTTCGGCACTAAACAAATTAAAACCTTACCTCAATAAAATAGGCTACGAAAATTTGATAATGGATTATTTGAAAATATCCATCTTTATGCACACCGGACAAACCGACAGTGCAATTATTGTTTTGTCTGAAGCCGAAAAAATCGAAAAAAATTATTTCCCTTTTTATTTTCTCGACTATTTGCATGCCGAATGCCGTATCCGTCAACTGAATCCCGAAGCAGACCTCTATTACGGATACTTTTTGTCGAAGTTCAAAGGTAGAAATTACATAAAAGACGCATGGTACAAACGGGCGTTGCTCTCATATCTTAATAATAATACTGCCGGTTATTACGGATATATGGATTCGGTTTTGACACACGGCTATACTATTATTGATGCCGATAAAAATGCTCAAAAAATGGCGGAACAGTGTAATATTCCTCCAAATAAAACATTGCTGAAAACACGTTTCCTGTTTGATGGCGGGTATTATACACAAGCCCTTAAAACATTGTCGGAGATAGATACCGCATATCTCGACAGTGATGATAAACTTGAAATGTTTTACCGTTACGGTAGAATATACCACCGTTTGAAAAATTATCCGGAAGCGGAATATTTTTATAATACCGCAATTGAGAAACGCGGAAATTCCACAAGATATTTTGCCGCCAACAGTGCACTGAAACTGGCTCAGATATATGAGTCGGAAGGACAATATTTCAAAGCCGAAAAATATTATCTGTTATGCCTTGATATGGATTTTGACGAGTACAGAAACAGCATTCGCGGCAAAGCAAAAGACGGCCTTGAACGTGTGGAGGCTTATTTGAAAAAATAGTAACGGCACTTTAACGGATTTTGCTTCAAACCTGAAAATCTTGTTTTGTCGAACCGGTTGTTGATGTGTGTTTGAAAGAAACCTGCGGAAAAATCCCCCCCGGTTTCTTAACCGCTAATACTTCAAAACTTATTTTTTAACCTTTCATATTTACGAATATAGTTTAACTTTGCTTGCTTTTATAAAAAGATGTGAATACCGTAAAATATTTTTTGGATATTTAAGTTAATGTATCAAATCTGATAGTTTGAAGCGCTTTTTTAATAATAAAACCGGTCTCTTTTTGTCAACAATACTGGTATTGTTGTTTGCCTTTTCGTGTTCTACAAAGAAAAACAGTTGGACGCGAAGAGCTTACCATAATGTTACATGCCATTACAATGTTTTTTGGAATGGTGTTCAAAGCCAAATCGAAGGAGTTGATAATCTAAAAAACAAAGTTGAAGAAGATTACAGCGAAATACTCAGGGTGTACAACTACGGTACCAAACAAGATGCCAAAGAGTTGAACCCCAAAATGGACAGGGCGATAAAAAAAGCATCCATAGCCATTCAACGGCATTCAATGTATTTTGGCGGTAAAGAACTTAACAGGTACGTAATGCGCAGTTACCTTTTAATGGGCAAAGCATATTTTTACAAACAGGAATACCTGAGTGCAAGACGCGTTTTCGATTACATTGCCAAAAATTATTCGTACGACCCCATTCATTACAAAGGAATGCTTTGGCTTGCAAAAACCTATATTCAGATGGAGCAGTACCAAAAAGCCGAAGCCGTATTAAATATGCTTGCCACAAAACAAAACGAAAAAGATTTTCCCGTTGATGTTTATAACGAAATGCCTTTGGTAAATGCCGATTTGTACCTGGCTCAAAAACGTTACGATGCAGCATATTCTTACCTCGAAAGAGGGTTGGAGTTAAACAAAAACAGGGAAATAAAAACACGTCTGAACTTTATTCTCGGTCAAATAAATCAAAAAGAGGGCGATTTCGAAAGAGCGAAACAGTATTACAGAAAAGTTATTAAAAGTTCGCCCCCCTTTAAAATGGATTTTGAAGCCCGTCTTAATCTTGCCAAATGTTACACGGGAAACGGCGACGGCAGCAAAGAGATAATAAAGGTGCTCGACAAAATGTTGAGAGATGTTAAAAACCAGGATTATTTAGACCAAATTTATTACGCACTTGCCGATGTGGCCTTGAAAAACAAAAACGATTCCCTTGCTGTTGATTATCTTAAACTTTCGGTAAGTACGAGCACCAATAATAAAAAACAAAAAGCACTTTCGGCATTGAAACTGGGTGAAATGTTTTTTGATGCGGGCAACTATGTTTACTCACAGGCTTATTACGATACGGCAGTATCTTTTATGCCCGAAAATTTCCCCGGTAAGGAGTTGATAAAAAACAGAGCCGCTACACTCTCGGTAATGGTAAATTACATTCAAACCATTCACGATCAAGACAGTTTGCAAAAGGTTGCGAAAATGGACTCGACCGATATGTTGGCTTTAATCGATAATAAAATTGCCGAATACAGAGCCGAAAAACAGCGGAAGCAAAAAGAGGAACAGGAGATGCGTGAAGCCGGTGGCGTGCAATTTGTTTCGCCCGGAAGTCAAAACAGGGGGGTTACTCTCGGAGGCAGCCGCGACTGGTATTTTTATAATGCCACTACCAAGGCAAGAGGCTATACCGAGTTTTTGAGAAAATGGGGACAACGTAAATTGGAAGACAACTGGTTTTTGTCCGACAAAAGACAAATGCTCTCATCGTTTCAAGAGGGAGAAACCGCCGATACCACGGCTAAGGATACCACCAGTATTCCGGGTGCCAACGATCCTGAAAACAGAGCCTACTACTTGAAAAATCTACCCAAAACCGAAGCCGATTTTAAAATTTCGGACTCTTTGATGATAGAAGCATACAATAAATTGGGATTCCTTTACCGCGAAGAACTGCACGATACGGCAGGAGCTTTTAAAACTTATCTGGAATTTGAAAAACGTTTCCCCGGTAACCGTTATCAGTTGGAAACATGGTTCTCTCTTTACCGTCTTTACAAAGCCAAACACGATAACGATAATGCCGAACACTACAAAAACCTTATCCTCGGAAATTATCCCGGCAGCGATTATGCCAAACTGATTAACGACCCCGACTATTTCATAAAAAAAGCGACAAACAGAAATAAAGCGGAACAACTGTACGAAAAAACTTACAAGGCTTTTAAACGAGGACAATACCTCCGGGTTATTACATATGCAGGAAAAGGTATGGAGCAAGCCGGAAACGATACCGCACTCATGCCGCGTTTTATGTATCTTAATGCCGTTGCACTCGGTAAAGTCGATGTGCCCGATACAATGTACACATTACTTAATGCACTGGTACAACAATATCCGCAAAGCGCCGTTACACCATTGGCCAAAGATATTATTCAGGTTCTTGCCGAAGAATACGGAATAGGCGATACCGCTACATTGAACAAATTGTCGAAAAATAAGGAAGAAGAGAAAAGCCCTTATGTCTTTCAACCCGATTCCCCACACTTTGTTATGTTTGTGGTATTGAGCGATAAAGTCAAAATACGACCTCTGAAAGTCAGAATTTCCGATTTCAACAGAAAATATTTCCGTTTGAAAAGCCTTAAAGTGAAAAGCCTTATGCTCGACAATCAACGTGTTATTGTTACCGTCGGAAACTTTTCAAATAAAAACGATGCCGACAATTACTTTCAGGCTATCAAAAACGATGAGTACGTTTTTTCGGGCGTCAGCCCCGACGGAATTTTCCCCTTTACAATATCGCTGAAAAATTATCCCGTTTTTTATCGCGAAAAAGATCAAAAGGGGTATCAAAAATTTTGGGATAAATATTACAAGAAATAGAATTTTTTTTCCAAATAGGAAAAATATTACTATTTTTGGAGTTTGTTTTTATTCTGGGAAGAAATAAATGCTTAACACTTAAAAGTTTAAATAAAAAATGAGTTCAAAATCCAAAGAAAACGGACATAATCATATTGCCGCGGGTACAAAAATTAACGGAGAAATCGAATCGAAAGGCGATTTACGTATTGACGGACGTATTTCGGGCAGTATTGTTACCCAGGGTAAAATTGTGGTTGGCACCGAAGGTTATGTGGAGGGAAACATAAAATGTAAAAATGCCGATATTTCGGGAACCGTGAAAGCGGACATGGATATTGAAGAATTGATAGTTTTGAAGGAGACGGCTAAAATGAACGGCAACATCGTTACAAAAAAAATATCTATAGAGCCGGGTGCCGAATTTTCGGGAAATTGCAAAATGGGTGACAAAACCTCCCCCAATGACGGAAAAAAACAAAAATAACGACAGTCCCCTGAAATTTTATGCCAAATACTCTTCGCTCGCTTTTCAAATGATAATTATAGTGGTGGCGGGAGCCTTTGGCGGAAAAGCCCTGGACGGTTGGCTCAAGTGGGACTTCCCGGTTTTCACGGTCTCATTTACCGTGTTATTCGTTATTTTATCGGTAATTTACGGTATGCGTGAAATATTTAAAAACAATAAATAACACAAATCCATTATGTTTGGTAATACATTTAAAAAATTTATACCCGGTTTTAGTATTTATTCTCTCGTGTTATTAGTTGCAGGTTTTATCTTTTACGCTTACTTGCCCGGAATTAACATCAACAGGTGGTATTGGGCTATTTTGTTGTTCCTTTATTTTGTAACAGCAGCTTCATTTCTGGTATTGTCGAACAGTATCGAAAAGAAGATATCGCGTTTTGCAAATGTTTTTATGTTATTGAACTTCTCACGATTGATTATTTTCACGGCAATAATTTTTGTTTTTGCCTATACCCATAAAGAGCAAGCGGCCTCTTTTACCATCACCTTTTTTGTTTATTACCTCCTTATTACCATATGGGAAGTAGCCTCGTTGCGCAAAACAAATAAATAATTAAAAAAGTTTTTAAATAAGCGTACCGCCTTTAAACACAGTACGTTAAGCCGAATTACCGGTTTTTACCTGCCGGTTGAAAAAAATTATTTATATAAAATGGTGTAGGTATTTTATAAATTTCTATTTTAGTGCTTTCAAAATTTTCATTAAAAGATGTTAAAAAATTTTGCGTCGGGAGATTGGTTGTATGTTTTGCTTGGCTTGGTTTGGCTGGGGGTTTCGGTGTATAAATCTTCGCAAAAAAGAACGGAATTTAATGTAAAGAAAAAGGCAAATCAGCCGCAAAAACAATCCTATTTCGATACATTATTGCAAAGTTTGGATAATGCAATCGGGGATAATATACCGGGACAGGCAACGGCAAATGTTTACGACGAAGAGGTTCCCGCGGCTTTTGATGAAAATGTTGAAAAAAACGGATACGACTCGGACGACGATTACGAAACTCTTGAGACCGCTTTTTCTTACGACGACATGGTTTTGCAAGAGGAAAACAAAAATCCTTTCGACGCAACTAAAAGCATGTTTAATGAGTCATTAACTGAAAATTTGAATAATTATAATGTAAAACAAAACGGAGAAGACAGAGAGAAGAGAGTTAAAATCGATATTCGTAAAGCATTTATCTACGATGTCGTTTTAAATCCCCCCTCTTTTTGATTTTGTTTTATTAAATTGTGAATAAATAAAGTTTTAAAAAAGTAAGTCAAACATAAAATAGTTGTTATGTTAAAAAAATTACTCCTAACCTTTGTGTTAATTCTCACAACAAGTTTGTATATGTATGCCCAGCAAGGAGCCTTGCAGGGTAAGGTTATTGATAAGAAAACCAAAGAGCCTATTCCCTTTGCCAATATTATTTTGGTTAATAAGGGGACACAGGTGGGAGGTACAACCTCCGATTTCGACGGTAATTATCAAATAAAACCTATTCCTCCCGGAAAATACGATTTGAAAGCGTCGTTTGTGGGGTATAAAACGGTTGTTATTCAGGGCATTAATATTGCCGCTGATAAAATCAGGTTTTATAACATTGAAATGACGGCAACTTCCGAAACATTGGAAACCGTTGAAGTAGTTGACTATAAAGTGCCGTTAATATCGAAAGACGAAACGGCAACGGGAGCTTCCGTTACGGCAGAAGAGGTGGCAAAAATGCCGCGCCGTAATGCAAATGCCGTGGCAACTACGGTGGGAGGTGTTTTCTCTGCCGACGGTGAACGCGGAAGTGTACGTGGTGCCCGTTCCGATGCCACCGCAATGTATATCGACGGTATTCGCGTTATCGGTAGTTCGAGTGTGCCACAGTCGGCTATCGAACAAATTGATGTGGTACTCGGCGGTTTGCCTGCTCAATACGGCGACGTTACTTCCGGTGTTATTAACGTAACAACTAAAGGACCGTCACGTCAATTCGGTGCCGGACTCGAACTCGAAACCTCCGAACTGCTTGACGCCTTCGGTCACAACAGGTTGGGATTTAATGTTATGGGACCCTTAATAAAAGGTAAAAACAAGAATAATACCGCCCTCCTCGGATTTTTTATCGCCGGCGACTTTAATTATAACCAAGACGGTGCCCCTGCTATTACGGGACATTATTACGCAAAAGACGATGTTTTGGACTATTTGAAGAAAAATCCGTTGCGTCCCTCCGGCTTGGGTTCGGGAACTTTCCCCAATGCCGCCTTTATCAGGGCAAGCGATATTGATAAGCTGCCTTATTCGAAAAATACCGCACGATACAGTGTTAACGTGTTGGGTAATATAAATGTTAGAACTACAGAAAACATTCAACTTACTCTTGGCGGTAGTTTTTATGCCTACCAAGGAAAAGGTTTCTCGTACCGTGGCAGCATGTTCAACTACGAAAAAAATGCTTTGAGCAAAAATATGACTTACAGGGGTTACGTGCGGTTTACCCACCGTTTCCCCACCGACGCCAAAAGCAAATCGGCATTTAAAAACTTCTATTACACTTTACAATTCGACTTTACAAAAACTTTTGGTGAAAGAGGTGACGAAAACCATTGGGACGATCTGTTTAAGTACGGATACCTCGGTAAATTCTCGACTTATAAAACTCCCACTTACGAGTTGGGAAGCGACACCGTAAACGGCCATTTTTACGACAATGTCTATGTCCTTAACTCGTGGGATTTTGACACCCTGACAACATGGAAACCCGAGGACTACAACCCCTTGATAGCCGAATATACCAATAACTATTACAACATCTTTGCCGGGCAGCCGCAAGGTAATTATCAAAATATCGACCAAATACGTCTCGGCGGCGGTTTAATGAACGGCGACAGCCCCGGTAGTATTTACGGCTTGTACCAGGTTGCAGGCGTAAATCAAACCGGTTACAGCAAAAACGAAAGCGAGCAATATACCGTAAAAGCTGATGCTTCGCTCGATATAGGAAATCATGCTTTGAAATTCGGTTTTCAATACGAACAGCGCGTGAGCAGGGGTATTGGTTGGGCTACCAACGGACTTTGGAACCTGATGAGAGGTTTGACAAACTTCCATATAAGAGAGCTCGACAAAGACAACCCCATTGCAATAAATCACGGCGGTTATGTTGACACCATAATATATTACAGAAAATACGACGGCGACCGTCAGAGGATTTTCGATAAAAGTTTGCGCGAAAAAATGGGACTCCCCACCGACGGCCTCGATTTTATAGTTATCGACTCCTATGACTACGATGAAGGAACTATAGAATATTACGACAAAAACGGAAACATGCACTCCGTTAATGTGGGACAAAACCTTTTCGATATAGGAATGTTCTCGCCCGAAGAACTTTGGAACGAGGGTAACAGCTATATCAGTTATTACGGTTACGACTACAAAGGAAATAAAATAAAGGGGCAACCTTCTTACGAAGATTTCTTTAATAGTCCCGAAAAGCTGATAGGTGCATACCAGCCTATTTATATGGCAGGATATGTTCAGGACAAATTTGCTTTTAAAGACCTTGTGTTTAACGTGGGTGTTCGTGTTGACCGTTTCGATGCCAACCAGAAGGTTTTGAAAGACCCCTATCTCCTTTATCCCGCTAAAACGGTTTCGGAGGTTACCGAACTTGAAGGTCAACCGGTAAGTCATCCATCTAACATGGGTTCCGATTTTATAGTTTATGCCAATCAGGTTAACAACCCCAGCAGAATAGTGGGATACCGTAACGGCAATATTTGGTATAATGCCGAAGGAGTCGAAATTCAAGACCCGACGGTATTGGATGTGGGTAGCGGTATTTCTCCCATATTGCAAAACCCCGACCAGGACAGGGTAGATATAAATTCGTTTAAAGATTACGACCCGCAAATCAATGTTATGCCGCGTATCTCATTCTCATTCCCGATTTCGGACGAGGCATTGTTCTTTGCCCATTACGATGTATTGACACAACGTCCTACAAGTAATGTGTTCTCAAGTCCCGCAACATACTACTATTTTAACACTGTCGGAGGAACAATTAACAATCCTTCGCTTAAACCTACCAAAACCATTGACTATGAATTGGGATTTACCCAAAAGTTGACAAATACCTCTTCGCTGAGTATTACCTCTTTTTACAAAGAGATGCGTAACATGATTCAGTTGTTCCGTTTCAACGGTGCTTACCCGAAAGATTATACATCGTACAACAACCTCGACTTCGGAACCGTAAAAGGTTTGACCGTGGAATACGATTTGCGCCGTACCAACAATGTACGTTTAAGAGCGGCATATACCTTGCAATTTGCCGACGCTACAGGTTCGTCCACCACGACGGCTGCCTCGCTTATTGCGGCAGGATTGCCTAACTTGCGTTCAACATATCCCATGCCTTGGGACAGACGCCATCAATTTAATATAGTTCTTGATTACCGTTACGGTGGCGGCAAAAAGTATAACGGACCGCGTATCAATCGCGATAAAAAAGATAAACCTCCAATAGATTTGTTGGCCAACACGGGATTTAACCTTACCGTTACCGGCGGTTCGGGTACACCTTATACGGCTGCTTTACATCCCACTTCTCCAATTTCGGGAGGTACGCGTTTGTTAAAAGGTACTTACGGCGGTTCACGTTTGCCATGGCAGTTCCGTATGGACTTCCGTATTGACAAAGACATTTATTTCAAGAAAAGAGAGAACGGAAAACAATATTCAATGAATGTTTATTTCCAGATTCTTAACCTTCTTAATACCCGCAACGCCATTCATGTTTATCCTTATACCGGTAACCCCGATGACGACGGTTATCTTTCGGCTCCCGAATGGCAACGTGAAATTCACGACCAGCTTGATCCTCAATCGTTCATCGATTTGTACAGCATTTATGTTGACAGCCCGTATAATTACAGTGCTCCAAGACAAATTCGTTTTGGTATGATGTTTAACTTTTAATTGATGAAATAGGTTAACAGACTTATAATAAAAAGAAAATATATTTGTTATGAAAAATATTTCCCGAATTTTAACTCTGATAGTTTTAACGGCTTTTGTTTCGGTACATGTTTTTGCCAGGGAATTGGTGACCGATACCGTTAATTACAAAAAAGCAAGACTAAAACAAACCACGGCGGGTTGTGCACCCGCTGCAAGTTATGAGTGGCTTGATATAAACAATGTGCGCGCACGTATCAATACAGGCGGCGATATGTGGTGGGACCTCCCGGGAGGTACAGGCTCAAAATACTTTATCCCTAAAAACGGTTCCGCTACATCTATGTTTTCGGGTTCGTTGTGGATTGGTGGCTTGGATATTAACAACCAGTTGAAACTTGCCGCTTTGCGTTACAGGGGAATAGGTGTCGATTACTGGACGGGACCTCTTACCATAGACGGTACTGCTGCCATTGACAATGATGTTTGTGCCAAATACGATAAATTGTTTAAAATGAACCGTGCAATGGTGGATGAGTTTTTGTCGCACACCGATCCTGAAACAGGCGTTTTTGTGCCCGACGAAAATTACACCATTCCCAAAGAGATTATGGATTGGCCTGCACACGGTGACCCGAGCCGGGGACAAAGTTACTACCTCGCTCCTTTTTACGATAATGACGGTGACGGTGAATATAACCCGCTGATGGGTGATTATCCCTACTATGATATTGCTAATGAGCTCTGTCATACCAAAACCCCCACAATGGACGAAGAGATAGAAGGAAGTATTTACGGTTCCATTCTTGCCGACCAGGTTATTAAGGGTGACCAAACACTGTGGTGGGTTTTCAACGACAAAGGTAATATCCATTCCGAAACCAAAGGTTCGGCTATCGGTATGGAAATCCGTGCACAGGCTTTTGCTTTTGCCACCAACGATGTTATTAACAACATGACATTTTACAGTTACGAAATTATTAACCGTTCTACTTTTGAACTGACACAAACATACTTCTCGCCGTGGGTAGATACTGACCTTGGTTATGCTTGGGACGACTATGTGGGTTGTGATGTTGCACGCGGTCTGGGATACTGTTACAACGGTAAACAGGTTGACGGAAACGGAGAACCCGAATCGTACGGCGACCAACCTCCTGCAATCGGTGTTGACTTTTTCCAAGGACCATACATGGACCCCGACGGAATTGATAATCCAAAATATGAAAAAGTTTATGACCCCAATACCGGAGAAGTTATTTATAAACAGCTTTGTGACGAAAGTATCAACGGAGTAAACTTCGGAAACGGTATTGTTGACGACGAACGTTTCGGTATGCGCCGTTTCGTTTACCATAATAACAGTACCGGTCCGCAAGGCGACCCGAGAATTGCGCCTGAATATTACAATTATTTGCGTGGTTTTTGGAGGGACGGAACTCCTATGATGTATGGTGGAACTGCCTATGTTGGTGGACCGGGTACGGTTGGTCCTGTTTGCGACTTTATGTTCCCCGGCGATTCCGACCCCTGTAACTGGGGTACCGGCGGTATTCCGCCCAATGGTGGTTACACGCAAAACGGCTTTTACTGGACCGAACTTACCGGAAACAACGGTGGGCCCAATCCTCCCGGAGACCGTCGTTTTATGCAGTCGGCCGGACCTTTTACCTTGAAACCCGGTGCCGTTAACTATATTACCGTCGGTATTCCGTGGGCAAGGGCAACTTCAGGCGGTCCTTGGGCTTCGGTTGAATTGTTGAGGGTTGTTGACGATAAATGCCAGGCATTATTCGATAACTGCTTTAAAGTTATCGACGGTCCTAGTGCTCCCGATTTGACATTCCGTGAGCTGGACAAAGAGTTAATAGTTTATTTGAGCAATTCGCCTTCGTCGAACAACTATCATGAATCATATTCCGAATATGACCCCAATATTTTGCAACCCGATCCCAACGATCCCACAAAACGTAACGACTCCATATACCGTTTCGAAGGTTATCAAATATTCCAATTGCGCGATAAAAACGTATCGGTTGACGAACTTTTCGACCCCGACAAAGCACGCCTTGTTTTCCAGTGCGATGTGAAAAACGGTGTGAAAAAAATTGTTAACTATACATACAACGATGCCATTGGGGCAAATGTTCCTCAAATAATGGTTGAAGGCGGCGATAACGGCATAAGGCATTCCTTTATCCTTAAACAGGATGCTTTTGCCAAAGGTGATGTAAGCCTTGTTAACAACAAAGTTTATTACTATATGGCTTTGGCTTATGCATACAACGAATACCTGCCTTATACCGACGACCCGGGAGTTTTGAACGGTTTGTTCGGTCAGAAAAAACCATATTTGGCGGGCAGGAAAAATATTAAATTGTACAAAGCCATGCCGCACAAAATAGTGAATGGTATATTGGCTCACGGTAATTACGGTGACCAACCGCAAACAACGCGTTTGGCAGGTACCGGTAACGGAGGACAAAATCTTGAACTATCGAAAGAGACCGTTGAGGAAATATTGTCAAAACCTCCTGCCAGTGAAACCAATGTTTACGGTAGTCCCGATTACCCCATATCATATAATCCCGTTTACAAGGTTAACGGAGGTCCTGTAAATGTTTCTGTGATTGACCCGTTAAATGTGGTTGAAGCCGATTTCGAACTTTTGTTCGACTCGTTGTATTACGTTAAGATGGATAATGTAACCGGACGCCCCGAAATTCATGGTGATACGGCAAGCAAATTGGTTAGTAGATGGGTTTTAATAAACAAAACCACAGGGGAGAAATATTACAGCGACACAACTATTCAGATTGACAATGATCAATTGTTCCTCGATTTGGGTCTCGCCGTGGAAATTTACCAGCCATACAATCCGGGTCCTTACAAGGTGGGTGTTAACGGAAGTCAACGTTCCATGTATGCTATTCTTGCAAAGGATAACGGGTTTATAAATTCAAGCGTTGTGTATTCCGATACGTCGCACCAATGGTTATCGGGAATACCGGATATGGATATTCCCGGTTCGCCCTTGAACTGGATACGTGCAGGTGTTTACAAAGCCGGTGCCGGCGGTAATCCTGCCGATGACGACTGGAATATGTCAACTGATCCCGACAGACCTTGGGACCCCAACGAATTTTACGAAAAGATAATAGGAGGTACTTGGGCACCTTATGCATTGTGTTCGTACGGAAACAGTTTGAACCTGCCGGGTAGCGGCGGTACCCAAAGCGAATTGGGTCCTGCATTGAGCCTTACCTCAAAAGGAACAAACATGAATGATATTTCAAGTGTTGATATTGTTTTAACACCTGACAAATCTAAATGGACACGCTGTCCCGTAATAGAGATGTGTTACGATCCTTTACTTGCCCAAGGCAATGCCAACATGTTCGGTTTACGTTCGGCTCCTTCGGTTGACAAAGACGGTAATCCCGCAACTATAGGTTCGGGACCGAGTGATAACCCCGAAGATCCAAACTATATTATGGACCACGGTATGGGTTGGTTCCCCGGCTATGTTATTGATGTGGAAAGCGGAGAACGCCTTAATGTTATGTTCGGTGAAGACTCATACCTCGATGACATGAACGGACGCGATATGTTGTTCAATCCT
>Ga0256914_1003251_pt1 | contig 12925 bp, 13 predicted proteins | sample HulkmetaG_FD_191571 | JGI IMG/M metagenome (GOLD analysis project Ga0256914, IMG submission 191571) | Hydrothermal chimney microbial communities from Main Endeavour vent field at the Juan de Fuca Ridge, Pacific Ocean - Hulk | ecosystem: Environmental > Aquatic > Marine > Hydrothermal vents ...
CCTGCATGTTTTTTGGATCGATCGAAAGTGCTGTTTTGAAGTGCTTTTTAGCCCTGTCGTACAGCCCGGCTTTCCTGTAATCGACGCCTATTGTGATATTGAGCTCCAGTTTTTTTTCCTTGCTTAAGCGTGACTTGGTTAACAGGCTTCTGTGTATCATTAATGCACGGTTTATTTCTCCCTTTTTTCGGAAGAGGTTGCCTATGCTTATATAAATATCGATAAGGTCTGGTTCCATCTTTACCGTTTTGGTAAGCTCCATGATTGCCTTGTCGGTGTCGTCCTCGATGATGTAGTTGACGCTCTTCATGTAGCTTTCCAGTTTCTCTTTATCCAGGGCGTCTTTGTGTTTCTTTCTAAGGCAGAGGAGGTGTGTAAAAAAGCCGCCCATCATAAATGTGAGTATAGCAACAAATACCTGTCTGTATTGGTGAAGAATAGAGATTATGTCGATGTTCATGGGCTATTCTTTTGTAAGGGTTAGCTGTCTGAGCTGGGCTATCTCCTCCTTGAGAGCTTTAATTTCCTTATTTTTCTCCTTCAGCTCCTTCTTGATGGAGAGTTCATCCACAAACATAAAAAACCAGCCTATGAAGATGCCTATGAACACCGAGATGAACACGACAAGCCACAGCGGCATGTTTTCGAACTTCACAGTTAGATAGGTCACACTCACAAGCTGGTTGTTGTAGACAATAAACAAACCCAGCATGGCAAGAACAAGTATGAGCAGAATAATTCTAATTGTCTTCATCATATCGCTCCGTTAAACACCTTTTTTATTTTTTCATAGGTCTCCTCGATGGCTTCCGAAATGACCTTTGTGTCTGCAATGACCGGCATGAAGTTTGTATCTCCATTCCAGCGCGGCACGATGTGTATGTGGATATGGTCATCTATGCCAGCGCCGGCTGTCCTGCTGAGATTCATACCCAGATTAAAGCCATCGGGTTTGAGTGCCCGCCTGAGCGCTTGCAGGCTAAGGTTAACCAGCTTGAACATGTCCAGCTGCTCTTCGTCGCTGAGTTCTACTGGGTCCCCAACATGTCTGTTGGGCACAACCATTATGTGGCCAGCATTGTACGGATATTTGTTCATTATTACGAACGAAAGCTCCGAACGCGTAACAACAAGATGCTCGTTGTCGTTTCTGGAGCTGAATGCCCTGCAGAAAACGCAACCATGCTCTTTCTTGTCCGATAGGATATACTTGATGCGCCAGGGCGCCCAGAGCCTTTCCATTCTACAGTTTCCTTTTATCTATGACCCTTTTTGCCTTGCCCATGCTGCGCTCAATGGAGTGGGGTTCCACCAGTTTTACATCCACATCTATGCCCAGTGTTGTTTTAAGCTCATAGTTTATTCTGTCAAGTAACTGTTTCTGTTTTTTCATCTCATCGAAGAACAGGTTGGCATTTGCCTCCACCATAACGGTGGCGGTATCCAGCGCGCCTTTTCTGTCCACAATAATCTGGTAGTGTGGAGAGACGCCTTCTATGTTGAACAGAACCTCTTCAATCTGGCTTGGGAAGACGTTAACGCCGCGTATGATTAGCATATCATCGGTTCTTCCTATGGGCTTATCCATTCTTGCAGTGGTTCTTCCACATTTGCATGTCTCTTTTGTGAGCTTGGTGATATCGCGTGTTCTGTATCTGAAAACCGGCAGTGCTTCCTTGGTTAGTGTGGTTATAACAAGCTCGCCGTATTCGCCCTCCTTGAGAGGTTCTCCGGTTGCCGGGTCAATTATCTCGGCTATAAAGTGGTCCTCAGAGATGTGCATGCCGCACTGATACTCACACTCTCCAGAGACCCCAGGACCCATCACTTCGCTCAATCCGTAGTTGTCGTAGGCTTTTATGTTTAGCTCATCCTCTATACGTTTGCGCATCTGTTCGCTCCATGGCTCAGCCCCGAACATCCCTATGCGCAACCTAAACTCCTTTTTGGGATCCACACCGTTTTCCCTTGCAACCTCTGCTATATGCAGGGCGTAACTTGGTGTGCACACAAGTACGGTTGCTCCGTAATCCTTGATCAGCATAATCTGCCTTTTCGTGTTACCGCTTGATGCAGGTACAATGGTTGCGCCGAGCTTTTCAAGACCGTAGTGCAAGCCGAAGCCACCTGTAAACAGACCGTATCCAAAGGCGATATGCACAATATCATCGTCAGTCACCCCGCAGGCAGCTGCAATACGCGCTACAAGATCGCTCCATGTGTCCAGATCCCTTTTTGTGTATCCGACAACTGTGGGTTTGCCGGTAGTACCGCTTGACGAATGGATCCTTGCTATCTCTTTGAGCGGTTTTGCAAACAGCCCAAACGGATAATTATCCCTGAAGTCATCCTTTGTCATGAAGGGCAGCTTTCTGATGTCCTCGATACTTTTTATGGCTGCCGGTGTAATGCCGTTTTCGTCAAATACCTTTTTGTAATAAGGCACATTCCTGTAGGCGTAATCGATATTTTCCCTCAGGAGTTCAACCTGAAGATTCTCAAGCTCTTTTCTTGGTAATGTTTCCCTTTCTTTATCCCACAACATAACCACTCCTAAATTTTCCTGAAGTATTCTTCCTTAAGCAGGTCAGCGCCCGCATTCAGCAGCTTTTCAATTGCCGTATCTATGTCTTCGAATTTGAAGAGCATAACGGCCTTTCCCTCCAGCGCATTGACGAAGGTGTACATGTACTCTATGTTTAGGTCAAGATCGCTTATGGTTTTTAAAAGCTCACTTAAACCACCACATCTGTCTTCAACACCAACGGCAAGCACATGGTTTTTCTTTACAATAAAGTCGTTATCTATCAACGCCCTGTACGCTGCGTCCGGTTTGTCCATAACAAATCGAAGTATGCCAAAGTCCATTGTATCAGCGAGGCTCATGGCTCTAATGTTAACGCCAGCCTCTTTTAGCACACGTGTAACGTTGTAGAATCTTCCCTTTTTGTTCTCTATAAATACGCTAATCTGTGTGATTTTGTACTGTTGCTTATCCATTGCTTTTGCCCTCCATTTTCTTTTGGCTACAAATATCAAGTATATCGTTTGACTGTGGTTTGTGCAAGTGAATTGTCAGCACAACAAGCTTTATTGGCCTATGGAGTTCAACAGACGGGTATGGAGCTCTATCTTGTTTTTAAGGAGTGTGTTGACAGCATCGACAAAGCAGAGCACTGCATCCCTGTTGTCGATAGTGTATCGTATATAATTGCCTTCCTTCTGCATGACAACAATGCCCTCTTTTTGAAGAACAGAGAGATGTTTCGAAATGGTAGACTGGTTCTGTTCAAAGTGCTGTGCCAGATGGTTGACGCATTTGGCATCCTTCACCTCAAGCAGATACTCACAGATAGCAAGGCGCAGCGGATTCGCCAGCGCCTTGACTATCCTTGCCTTTGCCTCGTAGGTTTCAAAGTTCATCTAAACCTCACACCAAACAAACCGAGCGTCAGTTTGATTGCTATAAGCAGGAGTATTATAGCATAGATGCGTTTAATTGTCTTGGGTTTTGCGCGCTTAACCGTGAAACGTGCCCCCAGCTGGGAGCCGAGTAAAACAGCAATGACAAGCACACCGGTTGTAATTGGGTCGAAATGACCCTCTGCCACGTGACCCAGGAAACCGCTAACCGATGAGAATGTAACCACATAGGCTGTTGTTGCAGCTGCCCTTTTTGCCGAATACCCCATGCTCATGAGAATAGGAGCAGCAAGAAATCCGCCGCCTATTCCGAGCATGCCGCCAACAAAGCCAATAATAAGCCCTGAGATACCACCGTAAATGAGACGCTTGTGGAACTCTATAAGCCTATCCTGATCGGGAGCCCTTGTTGATATGAATACCTTTGCCGCTGCGAGCAATACGGCAATAATGAACATGATCAATACGATTCTTGTTGGTATGTAGGTGACAACGTAAGCACCAACAGGAGCGCCGATAATGGCTGAGAGCGCAAAGGGTAGAGCACCTTTGTAATCTATGAGCTTGGCTTTGTGGTAGGGAATCATTGCAAGCCCTGTGTTTAGGCCATTGAGAAGCAAACCGAGCGGTATGGCAACGCTTTTTAGGTCAAACCCGAGCCATTTCATTACGGGTACGTATACCATACCGCCGCCGAGGCCCAGCATGGCAAATAGAAACGAGGCTGCCCAGATAACAAAGAACGCAATTGTAAGAATCAGGACAGATGGCGTCATAACCCCTCCCTTACAAACGCAACTTTAGATCAACCTGGCAAAACTGAAGCATTCAAGGCAGACCTTTTTGCCGTCTTCCACGCGCAGATAATTTTCGGCAACAGCATCAGAGCACTTTTCACAGAAGGCTAAATTAAACGATGATTTTGCATTCTCTGGCTGATAATCAAAGGGTCCCTCAACCCGCACGATCTCTTCAAGCGGCTTGCCAAATAGCCCCAGAAAGGCTTTCTTTGCAACCTCCTGATCGACCTGGGCCGGAGGTATTCCCTTTATCCTGTACTCCTTGATGAACGGTGCATCAAACGCAGCTTGCATGATTTCAGGTTTTACTGTTACCTTAACAGCGCGTTTTGCTTTTTTGTCTATCAGCAGGTATGCCCACTTTCCCATCGGCTCTTTCTTCATGATGCCCTTTCCGAAGGTGCATCCCGTTGCAAACTGCACACCATCAGCAAAGCATCCGCCCGCGTGGTGGTCGCCCACATAGACGATTACCTCTTTGTCCATGCTTAGCTCACGGGTTACACCAAGCGCCTTTAAGCCTGCAAGCCCTGCAAGATAACCCATAGGCATACCACCGCAAAAATGCCCATGAATGTTCAATGCGCTGTAGAGCAACTCCTTTTCACTCTCGTCGAGTGATGTAATGCTCTCAACGATCGCTTTGTGGTTTGAGAAGTACTCCTTCATTGCTTCACCTCCAGTAATGGTTTCTGTGGTAACTATATTCCAATATTCGAATATGTCAAGAAACTAATAAGTCCCAATTTCAATAAAATTTACATTTTGCATTTTTTTGACGCCGAGCATTGACACACTAAGCTGGATTAAATACACTTAGATAACAAATAGATGCGGTTTCTGGTAAAGACGCCAATATTCAGCCGCGATTGCTCTTTACAATTAAGTAAATCAGTTAATTCAAAAAGGAGGGGGATAAGATGGGCAGAAACGACAACGCAAGAGGTATCGACGCTTTAAAGGAACGCTTGGTTCAGCTTGAGGAGGAAAACAGACAGCTTAAACGAAGACTGTTGGAGCTTGAGGAGCAAAGCTCAAAGGCGAAAACTGCCGTTAAGGAGAACAGACTTAAAAACGCCCTACTTGATGCATTTACGGATGGTTGCATGGATGGTCTTGGGAATATTCAGGAGGGTGTAGAGCGGGACATAGACTCGCTTGATGAGATATACGATTTAAACAAAAGTAACATGGAGGAAATGGTTCGAACAAAGGAAAATGCATCGAGCATCTTCAGTGTTGAAACAATTAACTCCATAGCGGGAGACCTCAAGAATGATGCCGATGCGCTGAACAAAAGTGTGGAGGAGATAAGCAAGGTCATAAACCTGATCAAGGATATCTCAAGTCAGACCAATCTGCTTGCTCTTAATGCTGCTATTGAGGCGGCTCGTGCGGGCGAACACGGACGCGGTTTTGGTGTGGTTGCAGAGGAGGTAAGAAAGCTTGCTGAAAAGACACAGAGAGCCACAAGTGAGGTGGAGGCAAGTATAAAGGAGCTCAAGTCCAATGCAACAGAGTTAACCGACAATAGCCAGAGGCTTGAAAAAGAAGCCAGCAGTGCCAATGCAAACCTGACCAATTTTCAGGAGAAGTTGCAGGCGATCATTGAAAACGCTGAACGAATCAATCAGGATACACGCAGGATTAGCTACAACCTCTTTACCAACCTTGCAAAAATAGATCATGTGCTGTTTAAGACGAAAGCCTACCACAGTATATTTACAAACAGGGAGATTCAGCTGCCCACAGAACGCGAGTGCCGGTTTGGTAAGTGGTATGCCGGTGAAGCATTGAAGCTTTTTGGTGATACGCCGAGTTTTGCGCGCATAGATGAGCCGCATCGTAGGGTGCACACGAAGGCTACCGAGGCGCTTGAGTGTATACGAAGTGATGCCTGCTTAAGCGACATTGATGGCGTGGTGGCAGACTTTAAACAGATGGAAGAAGCAAGCAGGGAGCTCTTCGATCTGCTTGATAGTATGGTGGATGAGGCAAAGCAATTAACGGAATAGCTGGTGCGAGCGGGGAGACTCGAACTCCCACGCCTTGCGGCACCAGATCCTAAGTCTGGCGCGTCTACCAATTCCGCCACGCTCGCAACGGTAGGAATCTGTATAGCAAACTGAAACACGCATGTCAAGAACGGCTATGAGGGTTCCGTTGTCTTAAGGGGCTACGGATTCTTTGCGTATAAACTCTACCACCTCGTCCGTGCTGTCTGTGATTACAAACAGATCGAGATCCCTTTGCGAGATGTATCTGCGTTTGAGAAGATTCTCCATCAGAGCAAGAAATGGTTTCCAGAACTCGCTTCCAAACAGCACGACGGGAAAGGCACCGATCTTGTTGGTTTGCTTCAGTGTTAGGCTTTCAAACAGCTCATCCATTGTTCCAAATCCGCCTGGCATCACAACGAATGCCACCGCGTATTTCATAAAGGTCACCTTGCGCGTGAAAAAGTAGCGAAAGTTTAGCGGCAAATTAACGTATGGATTCATCTCCTGTTCGTGTGGTAGGTCGATGTTTAACCCGATAGAGATACCACCCACATCGTAAGCTCCCCTGTTTGCAGCTTCCATAGCGCCACCGCCACCACCTGTTATGATGGCATATCCAGCCTCGGATAGTTTCCTGGCTATCTCGTAGGTCTTTTTGTAGTAGTGGTCGTTTTCATCGATTCTTGCACTGCCGAAAATTGATACAGCCGGGCCCAGGGAATCCAGCTCTTCAAAGGCATCGGTAAACTCTGATACTACACGAAAGATACGCCAAACATCTTTGTTTTTGTCCCTATTTTCCAGAAACTCTTTCTGGATATCCCTGAAAAGCATGTTTCTTCTCATCTAACCACCAGGATCGGGAAGTCCGTCTTTTTGTGAAGGATCGTTTCGGTGGTGCTGCCAAGCAGCATTTCAAGCAGTCTGCTTTTGGAGTATGCGCCAATGAACAGTAGAGGCTTTTCCTGCTCGCGCGTGAACTGAACAATAGAGTCTGCAACATCCTTGGAGTAGATGAACTTTTTAAAGATGTAGGTTGGTAGGACAGAAAAGAGCTTATCCGCCTTTTGCTCATCCGTGCCTATGTGAATTATTTTGATCTCTGTTTTTTCAAAGTGCTCTTTGTAAGACTTTGCATACTCCAGAGCAAGATCAGCAACGTGACTGCCGTCGTATGCGACTACCAGCGTCTTGGGAGTCATGAAATGCTCGTTTGCCACAAAAAGGGGCTTCTCCAGCCTGCGCATGACGGGCTCTATGTTTGATCCCAGTATTCCTCGTTCGAAAGATGCGTTTACACCCTTTTTTCCTATAAACACAAGATCCGATTTTTCCGAATAGTCAAGTATTGTCGATGATACTATGCCTGTTTCCATAACCGTCTCTATATCCACACCGTAGAATTCGGCGATTTCCTTGAATGAGGTTAGAATGTTCTTACCCTTCTCCTCGAGCATAGCTTTTATCTTGCCTGAGAAGTTAGCAAACGGTTCAAGGCCAAGCACGCCGCTTAAGTCGTACATAAAGGGACCTTCAAGCTGAAGGATATCTATCACATGGAGAGCCGTAAGCTTTGCTTTATAGGCTTTAGCGATATACGATGAATACTTCATCACCGCTGTTGAATAGTCGCTCGCATCAACACACGCCAGTATCTTTTCAATCTTTATCGCCATCTTCTTCCTCCATTATCGTTTTTAGCTCCTCTTCGTTGATTACCTCTTTCTCCAGCAGCTCCCTGGAGAGCCTTTCGAGTTTATCCCTTTTTTGCATCAGGATATTTTTTGCCTTCTCGTAGCACTCCTTCAGGATACGGTTGATCTCTTCGTCTATCAACTCCTTGGTTTTTTCGCTGATTTCGTCCCTTTCCTTGAATAGACCTTCAGTTGTTAAAAACTTGCCTGCTGTTGGCTTTTCTACGATCATCAGTCCGAGTCGTTCATCCATGCCGAATTGGGTCACCATAGCCCTAACGATGTCTGTGGCTCGCATCAGATCGTTCTGTGCTCCTGTGGATACGTTTCCGAAGACGATCTCCTCTGCTGCCCTGCCACCGAAGAGAACCGTAACCTTGTCGAGCATCTCTTCACGGGTAATAAGGTATTTCTCATCCGTGGGCAACTGCTGGGTGTACCCAAGTGCCGATAGTCCGCGAGGGACAATCGATATCTTGTGCACAGGGTCAGCACCCGGCAACAGATAGGCAATTATTGCATGACCGGATTCGTGATAAGCCACGCGCCTTTTCTCGTCCTCTTTGATCACCCTGTTTTTCTTCTTCAAACCTGCAAGCTGTCGCTCTATTGCTTCCTCGAAGTGTTCCATATGCACAGCGTCGCTATTTTCTCTTGCTGCAAGCAGTGCAGCCTCGTTTACTATGTTAGCAAGGTCTGCACCCACAAGCCCCGGTGTCATCTGGGCAAGTGTTTTTATGTCCACATCATCGCCCACCTTGATTTTCTTGATATGCACCCTTAGTATTGCTTCCCTGCCTTTAACGTCGGGTTTATCTACGATTATCTGCCTGTCAAACCTGCCGGGTCTCAGCAGCGCAGGATCCAGTATTTCAGGTCTGTTTGTTGCAGCCATGATAATAACGCCTGTAGATGAGTCGAAGCCGTCCATTTCTGCAAGGAGCTGGTTCAGCGTCTGTTCCCTTTCATCGTTTGATGTTATCGTGTTGAGAGCCCTGCTTTTGCCTATGGCGTCTATTTCGTCGATGAACACGATGCAGGGCGATAGCTTTTTGGCTTCGTTGAAAAGATCCCTTACCCTGCTTGCTCCAACACCTACGAACATCTCCACAAACTCCGAGCCGCTTATGCTGATAAAGGGGACACCTGCTTCGCCAGCCGTTGCTTTTGCAAGCAGTGTTTTGCCTGTACCAGGTGCACCAACAAGCAGAACACCTTTAGGAGCCCTGCCCCCGAGTCTCTGGTAGCGCTGGGGATCTTTAAGGTACTCCACGATTTCTTCTATCTCCTGTTTTGCCTCATCCACACCAGCAACATCGCTGAATTTGACGTTGGGTTTCTCGTTTAGATATACCTTAAAACGGCTTTTTCCAAAACCAAACAGACTGCCGCTTGCGCCCCGCATCCGCTTCGTCATCAGCCACCAGATGAAAAACAGAAAACCAAACGGCAATACCCATCCGAAGATAAAGTTGGTAAACCAGGTATTGGTGACTGTGCCTGAGAAGACCACATGGTGTTGCTCAAGCTCCTTTACCAGGTCCGGATCGTTTATTGCAACCGTGATAAACTGCTTTTTGGCGCCGTGCTTGTCGATATAGATGCCCTTTATGTATTTGTCGGATATGATGCAGCTTTTGACGCGGTTCTCCTTGACCAGCTGCTTGAACTGGGAATAGGGAATGGTTGTCTTCTGTGTGGTGAAGTAGGATTGATACAGGTAGAACAGCAGAATGCCTATCAAGATGTAAATCAGAGAGAAGCGTGAAAAATTGGAGAGATTCTTTTTGTTGTTTTTGTCATCCATGGTGACTACCCGCTACTGTTTGCTTGAGATTTCATAGATATCGCCATCTCGTGAAATTAGATAGAGCCTGTTGTTGTACAGCAGGATATGTGAGCTGAAGTCGCTGTCTATGTTATGTTTTATGTCCATGATCTTGCCCTTGAGTGCGTCCAGTACAACGAGCGTGCCGTCCTGCGTGATTGCGTAGAGGAAGTTTCCAACAAGTTTGATTGCGAATATGTTTCCCTTTAATGTCAGTTTCTTCTTCCAGATGGTTTCGCCATTGTCATTGTCAAGCGCCATAACATCGCCTGTTTCGTCAGCCAGAAAAAGCCCGAATATGTTTTCCTGCAGGTTGGAGTAACTTGATATCTCTCTGCGCCACACAAGTGAACCGTCCTTTGCGGATATGGCTTGTGTATAGCCGTTGACACTTGTAACAAATATCCTGTTAGATCCTTTGGGCGTGGCATCTGAGTCTATGAACATACTACCTTTCCCCACCTGCACGCTGAACAATAGGTCGCCTTTATAGGAGATCTTTGCCACACTACCGTCGCTAAAACCTGTGCATATGCCATCTGGCAAAAACAGGAGTCCGGCTGTAGAGCGGATATCCATTGTGCCGGGTAGACCGTTTGAGTAACTCCAGAGGACCTTGAGCGTTTTGGGGTCCATACAGGTTACTGTATCATCTTCTGTGATTACGTAGAGTCTGGCGCCATGCATGTAAATGCGTTCCATAACGGGGAAGGCAAGCTGTCTTTTTGCAAGCACCTTGCCGTTTTTTAGGGAGAGTTTATATAAGACACCCCCTGTGGTTGCAGCATAGAGGGTTTTCTGTGTTACAAGAACTCCAGCTTCAATGGGTTTTTTGAGCCGTGCAACGAGTTTTTTTGATCCCTTTATGGGGTCCACAGCATAGATCCTGCCGTCAAGGTTGCCTATGTAGAGGCGACCGTTACGTGCGAATAATACTGCTTTGTAGCCCACATCTCCCACATCTGCCACATATCTAACCTTAACGGGCGGGGCAAGAGGAGCCTGTGTGGGTTTGGGCTTCTCTTCGATTCTCAAAACCAGCTTCTTTGAGCTTGAGCAGGAAGAAACGGTAGCCACAAGGAGAAGGAGTAGCAGTACCTTAAGCGCGTTTCTCATCATATCTCCTGCGCAATAGTTTTTCAACCAGCTCCTCGGCTGTCTTTCTTGCTGTAGCCACATCATCCTCATCCATACCACACCCCATCAGAATGGCATCTGCAAAATCATCCGTTACGAGGTCATGGGGTGAGTGAGCATCGGTATTAAGCATGTATCTTGCACCGTAGAGTTTTGCCATCCTGAATACATGTCCGTTTGTGAAACTATGACCGCATCTTGCACTAATTTCCAGCACCACACCGTTTTGTGCGGCAAGGCGAGCATCGTCGGCACCGATCAGACCAGGATGGGCAAGTATATCACAGCACGCTTCAATGGCGGCTCTATTTGTGCCTTTTTTTACTGGCTCTACCGGGCTTTCACCATGAACAACAACTATTTGCGCTCCAGCCTCCATGGCTTCCTTGGTTGCCGCTTTGATAAGCTGTGGCGGCACATGTGTCAGCTCAACCCCGTAGAAGATGTGCATTCTGAGATACTGCTCCAATGGTTCACATACACGCTTAAGGGAATGCACGATAAACTCCATATTGGAAAAATCCGCATGATCTGTAAACGCTATCGCTTCGTATCCCTTTTCTTTGGCCCTTTGCGCCAGTTCCGAGGGTATCAGCTCACCATCACTGAAAAGCGTATGGGTGTGCAGATCAATCATGCCAAAATTCTATGGTTTTTTGGTAGAGTGTCAAGTTTTATTTATTGACAAGAGCCTTGCTATAGCTATAATTGCTAAGCATAAACTAAAAAGGGGGTGGATTTTCCATGTCAAATGAGGGAAAAGATGTTGAATTCAATCTCAATTATTACGAGGACGCTTTCAAGAACTTCGATAGCGGTGACATTGTCAAAGGGAAAGTCATTGATATAAGAGACAATGACGTTTTTGTGGATATAGGCTACAAATCCGAAGGCGTTATCAACATCAAAGAGTTTATGGACGACAACGGCAATGTCAATGTCAAGATTGGAGACGAGGTAGAGGCGCTTTTCTTCAACAAGACAGATGAGGATGGCTTTGAGATCTTATCAAAGCGAGCCGCAGACAAGATTAAAGGCTGGAAGAGGGTGCTTGAGGCTTATAAGAACAACGAACCCGTAAAGGGTACGATAAAAAGCCTTGTTAATGGTGGTTTTACCGTCAATGTCGGTGGTTTTCTGGCTTTTCTTCCTGGCTCCCAGGTGGAGTTGAGACCTATCAGAAATTATGCCGCCTATGTGGGCAAGGAGTTTGAGTTCAAGGTCGTAAACATAAATGAAGCCAAACGTAACGCCGTTTTGTCCAGAAAGGTTCTGCTTGAAGAGATAAGAAAGAAGCAAGAGAAGGAGATCTGGGAGCGCGTCAAGGAAGGTGCGGTACTGAAAGGCAGAGTAAAGAATATCACCGATTACGGCGTTTTTGTTGATCTTGGGGGTGTTGACGGCCTTGTACACATAACCGATATGTCCTGGAGCAGGGTGGGACACCCTTCCGATATGGTCAAGGTTGGAGACGAGATTGACGTTAAGGTTATCAAGATTGAGGACGACGGAAAGCAGAAAAAGGTTTATTTGGGCATGAAGCAGCTGACTGAAGATCCGTGGAACAACATCCAGGAGAAGTTTCACGAAGGTGACGTGGTTGAGGGTGTGGTTGTTAATGTTGTCGATTATGGTCTTTTTGTAGAGATAGAAAAGGGCATTGAGGGGCTTGTTCACAAAAGCGAGATCAGCTATGACAAGTATCCTATCAAAATAGGTGAACTCTACAAGATAGGCGATAAAGTTAAGGTTAAAATTACCAGCATAGATACAGAAAACAGACGGATGTCGTTATCGATAAAGCAATGCAAACCCTATCCGTGGGAGAACATAGAGGAACGCTTTCACGAAGGTGACGTGGTTGAGGGTGTTATAACCGGGATCAAGGATTTTGGTATTTTCGTAAGGCTCGATGAGGGTGTAGAGGGGCTCGTACACGAAAAAGACATCTCGTGGGATAAAGATGATAAGGGTGATTTCAAGGTAGGCGACAGGATAAAGGTTAAGGTTTTAAGCATTGATAGCCAGAAGGAAAGGATAGCT
>Ga0256914_1003252_pt1 | contig 12924 bp, 8 predicted proteins | sample HulkmetaG_FD_191571 | JGI IMG/M metagenome (GOLD analysis project Ga0256914, IMG submission 191571) | Hydrothermal chimney microbial communities from Main Endeavour vent field at the Juan de Fuca Ridge, Pacific Ocean - Hulk | ecosystem: Environmental > Aquatic > Marine > Hydrothermal vents ...
ACGATAGCGCTGGGCCGTCGTGGCGCGGATCACCACGCCGTGAATGTAGCTGTGGCCACGGGTGAAGCAGGAATCCCACTCTCGCAGATGGTCGCTGCTGCTGCCGTCCAGCGTGGCCTCGTCCCGTTGGCGATGGCAGAAGCAACTGGGGCAGACGGCGGTGCAGTTGCCACAGTCGAGGCAGCGGTTGGCGATGGTGTCCCAGCGGGGGTGGTCCAGCCGCGCCGGCAGCGGGGCCTGCAGATTGGGCAGGGGGTGTTTGCGGGATTGTGCCTCGATGGCGGCCGCGGTCGCCTGTGCGGCCGCCCGCCGCTGGGGGGCGGTGCTGTCGCGCAGTGGCAGCGTCGCGGCGATGCTCTCTCCCCGGCGGCTGCCGGTCTCCAGCAGGAAACCGTCGTCCAGCTCGTGCAGCGCGATGTCGAAACCGCTGGTGGCCCGCGGTCCGTCGCCGGTGGCGTGGCAGAAGCAGGTGGCGGCAGGTCGGTTGCAGTGGACCGCCACCAGCAACAGTGCCGCCCGGCGCGCCCGATAGTGGGGGTCGTCCTTGAAATGGCGGTCCTGCAGCGCCAACGCCGCCAGATCGCAGGCGCGCACGCCGATGACGGCCTGTTTTTCGACCTCGGGAATGGTTTCGATGAATTCGAGCCGGCCCTGGTCGTCGCGTCTGGCCCGCCACAGCGTTTCGCGCGGCGCGAAGGTGAGGGGCTTGAGTGCCTGCGGCCCGTTGGCCCAGTCGAACCAGTGGCGGCTGGCGTTGGCGGTCAGGCGGTAGCGCCCTGGCGCCTGGTCGTCGCCGATGCCCCGGGGAAGCTCACGGCTGGTGCCGATCGGCCGGTAGACGATGACGCCGTCCCTCACCATGGGGCCGAGGCATCGATAGCCCGCCGTACCCAGCTGTTCGATCAGCTGGTCGAAGTGGTCGCGCGGCAGAAAAAGCGGCTGATCCATGGTTCGTCGTGACGGTCGCCCGATGTCCGGGGCGTTGCCCCTGGGGAAAGTATAGGGGGCCCCGATCGATTCAGCCATACAGCATCGGGGTGGGTCAGGTGAACGGCCAGGCGGTTTGTTTCCCATCCATCCTGGGCTGTCTCGTCTGGCGACATGGGCGTTGTGGTACGGGAGGGTGATGGGCCGGTGGTCATGGCTGTCGCCGGCCGAACCTCTGGCGGCTGACGTTGTCCGATCAGACAGGTGTCGGGAATCCGCATTCCTCGACACCCGGCTGGGAGGAGGCGATCCGGGACGAGGCCGATCGATTGTCACGTATGCCGCCGCGAGCTACCAATTTTCTACCATTGAGGACTAGGGATGAACAGGACGGTACTGGTGACCGGGGGCGCGGGTTACATCGGCTCGCACATGGTCAAGGCATTGCGCGGCGCGGGGCATCGTGTCGTCGTTATCGATAATCTCTCCCGCGGGTTTGCCGATGCGGTGCCGGAAGGCCTGCTGGTGGTCGCCGATCTGCTCGATGCCGCGGCGCTGGATCGCCTGTTCACCGAGCATTCCATCGATGTGGTGATGCATTTTGCGGCGCTCGCCTATGTTGGCGAGTCGATGCAACATCCCCGCCTCTACTACCACAACAATGTGCAGGGCGCGCTCAACCTGATCCACGCCATGCTGGATCACGGGGTGGACAAGCTGGTGTTCTCCTCCACCTGTGCCACCTATGGCGTTCCGGATGAGATTCCGATCACCGAGCAGGCGCCGCAGCGCCCGATCAACCCCTATGGGCGGAGCAAGCTGATGATCGAGCAGGTGCTGGCCGACTACGCCAGCGCCTGTGGCCTGAACAGTGTTTCGCTGCGCTACTTCAATGCGGCCGGCTGCGATGCCGAAGGGGAACTGGGGGAGCGGCACGATCCAGAGACCCATCTGATTCCGCTGGTGTTGCAGGAGGCCGCGCGGGTGCTCGACGGCGGCGAGCCGGCCGACACCACATTGGCGGTCTTCGGTGACGATTTCGATACCCCCGATGGCAGTTGTGTGCGCGACTACATCCATGTGGAGGATCTGTGCGCGGCCCATTTGGCCGCGATGGAGCGCCTCTGCGATGGCGAGCCGCTCGGTGCCGAGGCCTACAACCTGGGGAACGGCAACGGTTTCTCGGTGTTCGAGGTGATCGATGTCTGCCGCCGGGTGACGGGGGCGCCGATCGACTATCGGGTTTCACCGCGGCGCCCGGGGGATCCGCCGGCGCTGGTGGGGTCGGCCGCGAGGGCGAAAGAGGTGCTGGGCTGGCAGCCGAGTTTCACCGCGCTCGACCAGATCATCGACACCGCCTGGCAGTGGATGTGCCAGCAGCGCTAGCGCTTTCCCCGCGACGGCCGCTGGACGAGGCCCCGGCAGGGCATCGTGGCGCCCATGGGAGATATCCGGGCTAGCCGCGATAGAGCCACTTCAGCAGGAACGGTGGCAGCAACGTGGTCAGGGCAATGACGATGATCATGCCGGCATAGACTTCGTTGTCGAAGATACCGCTGGTGCGGCCCAGTTCGGCGAAGATCAGTCCCACCTCCCCGCGGGGCACCATGGCGACGCCGATGATGATCTTGCGTTTCAGCGGCTCCCGGGTGAAGGCCGCGCCGGCGAACTTGCCGATGACGGCCACCAGCAGGAACAGCAGTGAGAAGCTCCAGATGAAGGCCGAGCCCCAGTCGATCGCCCTGAGGTCAAGCGACAGCCCGACCATGACGAAGAAGATCGGCGTGAACAGCTGGATGATCGGCCGCATCTCGTTCTCGATCCGTTCGGAGAAGCGGGGATCGGTGTGCAGCGCGATGCCGAACGGCAGGAAGAAGCGCCGCGACAGCGCCAGACCGGCGGCGAATCCGCCGAGCAGCTCCGGTGCCCCCATGGCATGGGCCAACCAGGCGAACAACAGCACCAGCGACACCATTGCCGTCGGGATCAGCCCCGGTGTCTCGGTAACGTCGTCGAATCGCTTGATCAGCAGGGAAATCAGCCGGGCGGCGATGGGGGCGAGAAGAAAGAACAGCGTGATGAACATCAGTACCCGGCCGATATTGCCCAGTGTGATCCCCCCGCCGACGGAAAATTCGTAGAGCAATGCCAGCAGCACGACGCCGAGTACGTCGTCGAGCACCGCGGCGCCGAGGACGATCTGGCCCTCGCGGCTGTGACGCTGGTGCAGGTCGCTGAGCACGCGGACGGTGATGCCGATGCTGGTCGCCGTCAACGCGCCGCCGATGAACATCGACACCAGCGTGGAGAGCCCGAACAGCTGTGACGCCAGCAGGTAGCCGAGCAGGAACGGAAAGACGAAGCCGCCCAGCGCCACCGCCGACGATGCGCGTCCGGTGCGCATCAGCTTGCGCATGTCGGTCTCCAGCCCGACCTCGAACAGCAGCAGCAGAATACCGACTTCGGCCAGCAGCCTGATCACCTCGTCCGGTGCCAGCCAGCCGAGCAGGCTGGGACCGAGGAGAATGCCGGCGCTCAGTTCGCCGATGACCGCCGGCGCGCCGAGGCGGACGGCGATCTCCGCCAGCAGCCTGGCCGTGACCAGAATCAGCAAGAGGGAGAGAAAAAAGCTTTGGGCTTCCACGGCGGTGGGTGGGGATGGTGGCGTTACCGCAACAGTAGCACGGGTACGCGGGCATTGCGGATCATGTTCGTCGTCGTGCTGCCGACCAGAAAACGGCGGATCACCGAATGGCCGTAGGCGCCCATGACGATCATGTCGATGGCGTGGTCGCGGCGATAGTCACAGAGTACCGGTTCCACTTCGCCCGACAGCAGGCTGGCGGTGACGTCGAAGCCGGCGTCGGCGAGCGTGCGTCGTGCCCGGTCGAGACTGCCGCGATTGCCGCCCACCATGACGAGATGGCATTCGACGCCGCGAAACAGCGGGCTTGCAGCGACCATCTCGATGCCCTTCTTCGTCGTGGCGCTGCCGTCGTAGGCGATCATGATGCGCTTGGGCTCGGTGAAGTCCACCGAGGTGACGAGGATCGGGCGGTGCAACGCGCGCACGGCGGACTCGAGCCGGCTGCCCAGATGTTCGGCGAGGTTCTCGTCGTGCTTGCCGAGCACCCAGAGACGGGTTTGTGCCTCCAGATCGAGTAGCGTGCCGATCAGGTCGCCGTGGCGCTGCATCGTCTGTGGCGCCTCGACGCCGTCGGCAATGGCACGGTCCCGGGCGGCCTCCAGCATCAGCCGGCCCTGTTCCAACGCCAGCCGGGCGCGTTTCTCGTCCAGCGCCGACAGCTCTTCGAGCAGCGCCTCGCGGCTGCCGAGCCCGATGTTGCCGGAGAGGTTCGGCTGGGTTGGAAACGATGATTTGTCGAGCACGTGGAGCAGCAGCAACGGCGTCTCCAGGCGCCGGGCGGCCCAGGCGGCGTAGTCGCAGACGGCGGGGGTGACGGTGGTGCCGTCGATGCAGGCGATGACTTTGTCCATCTCGGTTTCCGGTCAGTGTTCCAGCAGCGTGTCCGCCGCCTCGGGTTTGTCGTGGACGCCGAAACGGTCGATGATCGTCTGACTGGCTTCGTTCAGACCGATGATCTCCACGTCGGTGCCTTCGCGGCGGAACTTGATCACCACCTTGTCCAGCGCGGCCACGGCGGTGATGTCCCAGAAGTGGGCATGGGTCAGGTCGATGACGACGTGAGTCAATGCCTCCTTCAGATCGAACGCGGCGATGAACTTGTCGGCCGAGGCGAAGAAGACCTGACCGTGCACCGCGTAGCGGCGCTTCATTCCGTCCGGTTCGAGTGTCGAGTCCACATACATATAGTGACTGACGCGGTGGGCAAAGAACAGCGCGCTCAACAGCACGCCGACGAATACGCCGAAGGCGAGGTTGTGGGTGGCCACCACCACGACCACGGTGGCCAGCATGACGATGCTGGAGCTGCGGGGGTTGCTGCGCATCTTCACGATGGAGCGCCAGCTGAACGTGCCGATCGATACCATGATCATCACCGCCACCAGTGCGGCCATCGGAATCCGCGAGACCCAGTCGTCGAGAAACACCACCAGTATCAGCAGAAAGAGACCGGCGGTGAGGGTGGAAAGCCGTGTGCGCCCGCCCGATTTCACGTTGATGATCGACTGGCCGATCATGGCGCAGCCGGCCATGCCGCCGATGAAGCCGGTGGCGACGTTGGCCAGCCCCTGGCCCTTGCACTCGCGATTCTTGTCGGACGGCGTGTCGGTGAGGTCATCGATGATCGTCGCCGTCATCAAAGACTCCAGCAGCCCGACGACGGCCATCGACAGTGAGTAGGGCAGGATGATCCGCAGGGTCTCCAGGTTCAGCGGCACGTCGGGAATCAGAAAGGCCGGCAGCGTGTCTGGCAGTTCGCCGAGATCGCCGACGGTGCGGATGTCCAGATCCAGCGCCATCGCCACGATCGTCAGTACGACGATGTTCACCAGGGGAGATGGCACGCTGCGGGTCAGCAACGGGAAGAGATAGATGATTCCCAGCCCGGCGGCGGTCATCGCATAGACAGGCCAGCCGACGCCGGTCAGCTCCGGCAGTTGCGCCATGAAGATCAGAATCGCCAGCGCATTGACGAAGCCGGTGACCACCGACGACGAGACGAATCGCATCAGCGAGCCCAGCCGCAGATAGCCGGCGATGATCTGCAGAACGCCCGTCAGCACCGTTGCCGCCAGCAGATACTCCAGCCCGTGGGTTTTGACCAGCGTCACCATCAGCAGCGCCATCGCCGCCGTCGCCGCTGAGATCATGGCGGGCCGGCCGCCGGCGAACGCCGTGATGACGGCGATGCTGAACGAAGCGTAGAGCCCCACCTTGGGGTCCACCCCGGCGATCACCGAGAAGGCGATGGCCTCGGGAATCAGTGCCAGCGCCACCACGGTGCCGGCGAGGATGTCGCCACGGATGTTGGAGAACCAGTCTTGTCGGAGGGAAGTGATCATGGAGGGCTCTGTCTCGGCATCCCGCCGCGGCAAACGGTTCGGATGGGGCTGGTGAATGGCCGCTCTGGGTGGGGTGAACGGGTGGGGCGCGGATGATAGTGGCTGGGAAGGAAGAGAGCAACAGAGAGCGCTGCAGGCGGGTCGCGTCATTCATTGGATCGCTGAACGCATGGCCCGATGCCGCGGTTACAGACGGGCCGGCGTGCCCGCTGGACAGACTGCAATCTTTTTCCGACGAACCGTGCGTTGTCGAGGTGTCTTGTCCGGATTCGGTGTTTGGGGGGGCGGGGCGAAGATGGCACTGGGGGCCACAATCACAAAAAAATGTGATGAAAAACACGCTTTGGCACGGGATCTGCTTGGGTCTCCCGGAGGATGAGATTCGGCACCCTTCGCCAAGAAACATAGTTTAACAATCATCTGGCGTGTTGGCAATCACCGGTTTTGTGAATATTGATGGAAACAATTGAACTTCGTGTTGCAGCCTGGGTCACAGTTGACGAAACCACGAAGCGAAGGGGACTGCTCCATCGGCGTGATTTGCAACGGTCCGACGGACCGGTGGCGTGCTCATCGCGGATGGCCGGATCGGGCCGGGGAGTCGGGGCGCTCGACGGCAGAATCGTTCGAGGCGTTGCATTGGGGGTCGGTACGAAGTCGTCTCAGGCGTCGGAACTGTCAGGGGCCGGACTGCATGTTTTTTGGGCTCTGCCGGTGCTGTTGGCGCCGCCGATGCGTGCTCCCTTGGTCGCCAGTGGAGGAGGTCTTTCGGTGCTGCGGTGTCGAACGCCCGCAGCCCGCAGCCCGCAGCCGGGACGGCCGGTGCCGTCATCGACGCCAGTGGACGCGAACCCGCGACCCAGCGGGCAGGGCGGTATCGACGTCGTCCCGGAATAACAGCGGGTGAGAGACACCCCACCCGCGGGTGGACGATTGGGGGAGGATCGTCGTCGACCGGTAACAGCCTTGGAGAATCGATTGGGGTTATGAAAAACACACAGAACAATAACTTGATGGAATATTATCCGGTCCCGCCTTCGGCGGCCGTTGCCGATGCCGGTCGTGCTGGCGCCGCCGTCGTCCCGCCGAGCAGTGACACCAAGACCTATCTTCAGCTGGTACGCCGGAATGCCTCCCGCCTGTTGGTCACGGCCCTGCTGGCCTCTGCGCTCACCGGCATCTGGCTGATGTCGGCCGAACGGGTGTACGAGACCTCCGCATTGTTACGGATAGAGAACGACAGCGGCTTCATGGACAAGCTGCTGGAAAAGGAGAGCAATGTCTTCTCGACCGTGCCGTTGGCCAAGGAGGAGTCGAAGGTGCTGGGCTCCCGCGCGGTGCTCGGTACCGTGGTCGATGCCCAGGGCCTCACCATCGAAGCCGTTCCGGAGCGGTTGCCGTTGCTCGGGCGGGCGCTCTCCCGTTTTCCCGTGGTGGCCGGGAAGCTGCGCCAGTGGTTTCCCGACAGTGGCTATGCCTGGGGAGAGGCGTCGCTGGAGGTTTCGTATCTGGAGGTGCCGGAACGCCTGTATGGCAGGCCGCTGACACTGGTTGCGCTGGGATCCACGGCCTATCGTCTCGAACTCGAAGGGGAGACGCTGATCGAACGGGGACAAGTCGGTCTTTTCGTGCCGTTCTCGGTTGGTACGGAGCCGGGGTTCTCGCTGCTGGTCGATCGCATCGACGCCGAGCCAGGCACCCGCTTCAAGCTGTTCCGTTACGCCCGCGAGGCGGCCATCGAGCAACTGCGTCATGCGCTGACGATCAATGCCCGTGAAAAGGGCACGCACATGATGGAGCTGGTGCTCAAGGGCAACGACCCCGAGCGGTTGGCGTCGGTACTCAACGGCATCGTGCGCACCTACCGTGACCTGCGGCTCTCCTGGTCGTCCGGCGAGACACGCCAGGAACTGGCATTTCTCGAAACCCGTCTTCCCGAGGCGCGCAAGAAGCTGGCCGAGGCCGAGGAGGCGTTGGCCGCCTACCAGAAGGCCCACCGTTCCATCGATCTCAGCTCCGAGTCGCGGCAGGCCGTTACTCGCACCGCGGAGATCGAGGCGGAGCTGCGGATACTGCAGATGAAGAAGGATCTGCTGTCGAAACAGTATACGCCGGCCTACCCCGAGCTGGTCAGGCTCGAGGAGGAGATTGCCTCGATGACTTCGCTGCTGGCCGGTCTGCGCCAGAAGGTGAGCATCATGCCGGGTGTCAGCAAGGAGTTGATCAGTCTGGAGCGTGAGGTGGATCTGCGCGGCAAGCTCTATACCTCGCTCGAGCAGCGCTTCCAGACGCTCAAGGTGGTCGAGGCGAGTTCTCTTGGAAGCGTCCGGCTGATCGACTCCGCCGTCGTGCCGGACAAGCCGGTCTGGCCGAAACCGGCGCTGCTCGTGCCGCTGGCGGTGCTGTCGGCGTTGTTTCTGCACTTGGCATGGCTGTTTGTCCGGGAGGCGTTCTCCGGCCGGCTGCAAAGCGCCGAAGCCGTGGAAAAACTCTCTGGCGTGCCGGTGTACGTGGACATCCCCTTCAGCACCAGCCGGGTTGGAAAACCGGCGTCGGTGGGTCGCAACCTGTTACCGCGAAAATCCGCTGGCGGAGGGGTTCTGGCAATGGAGGACCCGACCGATTTCACCGTCGAGACGCTGCGGGGCCTTCGAGCGATGCTCGGCGGCATCCTCGCACATGCCCACAACAAGATGCTGATGATCTGTGGCCCGTTGCCGAAAATGGGCAAGTCGTTCGTCAGCGCCAACCTGGCCGTTCTGCTGGCGGAGGCCGGTAAGCGGGTATTGCTCGTCGATGGGGATTTTCTCAGGGGTCGCTTGCACGCCGACTTCGGTATCTCCAACGAGATCGGCCTGACCTCGGTCGTGGCCGGTGAGGTTGGGCCTTCCGAGGCGGTGACGGCCACGGCGATCCCCGGCCTCGACATCATGCCACGGGGGCCCGGCAAGCCGCCGAACGATGCGATGCTCGAAGTCGGCTTGCGCAAGCTCGTCGAAGGCTTTTCCGATACCTATGATCACATCGTCGTCGATGCCCCCCCGATTCTCAGCCTCTCCACGTCGGCGATCATCGGGCGTGTGGCCGGTGCCAGCATCATGGTGGTGCGAACCGACGAGGTCACGGTCGATGAGATGAAATCTGCGGTCAAGCGACTGCGGCTCGCCGGTGTGGGTATCACCGGTTGCCTGGTCAACAACATGAGCCCCGACAGTCACCGCCATGCCTATCGGTATGGGTATTCCGGCTGAGTGGCTGCGGGGGAATGGCGTCCCACAAAGGGGCGGCCGGGCATCGGCAGCCGGCAGGCTGTTTGGTGCCAAAGGTGAAGGGAGTTCGCTTTTTCCAGAGTACACAACCTGAAAATCACGGATGACTCGTTCGGGATATCAATAACGATCCGTCTCAGGAGGACGAATATGTCATCTGTTACCAACAAAAGAATACTCGTGACCGGAGGGGCTGGATTCCTCGGTTCCCATCTATGTGAGAAATTGCTCGAAGCGCGGCATGAAGTGCTCTGCGTCGACAACTTCTTCACCGGCGCGAAAGAGAATATCCGCCATCTGCTGGACAATCCCTATTTCGAGGTGATGCGCCACGATGTCACCTTTCCTCTCTACGTCGAGGTGGACGAGATCTACAACATGGCCTGCCCGGCCTCGCCCATTCATTATCAGCACGATTCGGTCCAGACCACCAAGACCAGTGTGGTCGGTGCCATCAACATGCTGGGGTTGGCCAAACGGGTCGGGGCGAGGATCTTCCAGGCCTCCACCAGCGAGGTCTATGGTGATCCGGTGGTCCATCCCCAGACCGAGGACTACTGGGGGCATGTCAATCCCATCGGTCCGCGTGCCTGCTACGACGAGGGCAAGCGTTGTGCCGAGACCCTCTTTTTCGACTACCACAGGCGGCACGACGTTCGTATCAAGGTCGGTCGGTTCTTCAACACCTATGGCCCGAGAATGCATCCCGACGACGGCCGGGTCGTCTCCAATTTCATTATTCAGGCGCTGAAGAACGAGCCGATCACCGTCTACGGTGACGGTAGTCAGACCCGGTCGTTCTGCTACGTGGACGATATGATCGATCTGGTGTTGCGGATCATGGACACCGACGACCAGTTCATCGGGCCGGTCAATATGGGCAATCCCAGCGAGATCACCGTCCGCGAACTGGCCGAGGCGGTGATCGATCTCACCGGCTCCCGTTCGAAGGTGAATTATCTGCCGCTGCCGGCCGACGATCCGCGTCAGCGGCGGCCCGATATCTCGTTGGCGCAAGAGGTCACGGGTTGGCAGCCGACGACGCCGCTCGAGGAGGGCCTGCGGCAGACGATCGCCTACTTCGAACGATTGATCGAAAGCCCCCGGGCAATGCGCAAGTTGGCCGCCGTTGTCTGATCCACCGGCTGCATCGGCCGTTTTCCGTTAGATAGTGTCTGGATGGTTCAATGAACAAGTCGCTGGATGTTACAGATGTCGCCGTTCGTTCGATGGGGGAGGAGACGCTGCGCCTGGACCGGGCGGTGCAGCGCCGGGTCGGTTCGTCGGTGGTGCAGAGGTTGGTGACGGATCAGGTCGTCACCGGACTGCAATTCATGTTCGACGTCGCGGCGTTCATTGTCGCCATCGTGCTCACTGAGCTCTATCGGGGGATCGAGACGCCCGCTCTGTCCACGATGCTCGTCGTGTTGCTCTGGTCCGGGGGCAATATGTTGGTGTTGCGACATCTGGGGTTGTACCGGATCGATGCGGTGGTTCGTGGTCCGTGGAGCAGTTGGCGGCTAGCGTCGGTTCTGGCCGTCAACCTGCTGTTGGTCTCCATTGTCGCAACGGTGGCGCCGCTGGACGGGTCCCGTTGGGTGGTTGCGACCGTCATGCTGGCGCTGGCGCTGCTGTTCCTGGCCAGAGCCGTGTTCTCGATGGTGATTCGCTACGGGGTGCGTCACCGGTGGCTGGGTGGCAATGTCGTCCTGGTCGGGTACTCGTCGGCCGGCGAGAAATTCGTCCGTGCCATGCAGGCCCGAGGGTCGGGGTGTTGGTGGCGGGTCGTCGGCGTGGTCTCCGATGAGCGGCCGCAGAGGGAAGGCGATGCCTATGGTGGGCTGCCCTGGCTTGGTTCCACCGAGAATATTCGTCATCTCGTTCGGGAGGGGATGGTGCAGCAGGTGGTGTTGCCATTGCCTTGCGGAACGAAGATGGAATTCGAGGCGTTGCGCCGCCAGATTGCGACACTGCCGGTTGTTCTCTCGCTGACCTGGGATTGGGATCCGCCCCGGCCGGTGGGCGGCCCATGGCGGCTGTTCAAGGCCAATGAAGACTGGCGCCGCTATGAGGTGCCGATCCAGCGGCTGAGTGATTCACCCTCTTTTGGTTGGAGCGCGGTGGTCAAGTTGATCGAGGACAAATTGTTGGCATCGCTTGCTTTGCTGCTGCTCGGTCCGCTGCTCGTCGTCATCGCCCTGCTGATCAAACTGGACAGTCCGGGGCCGGTATTCTTCCGCCAGAAGCGGTATGGCTTCAATCACCGGCCGATCATGGTCTACAAGTTCAGAACCATGTATCACGATTCGTCCGGGACACAGCCTTTTCGGCAGGCGACGCGAAACGACAGCCGGATCACGCGTATCGGTGCGTTTTTGCGACGCACGAGTCTCGACGAGCTGCCGCAGCTTTTCAATGTGATCGACGGCAGCATGTCGCTGGTGGGGCCGAGGCCGCATCCGGTCGAGCTCGATGACCGCTTCCGACAGCTGATCCAGGGGTTCGAGGGGCGTCACAATGTCAAACCCGGAATTACGGGATGGGCCCAGATCAACGGGTTCCGGGGAGAGACCGATACGCTGGAAAAGATGGAGGCCCGTATTGCTCACGATATTTTCTATATCGAAAACTGGTCTTTGTGGCTGGACATCAAAATACTGATAAGAACGGCACTTGGGGGTTGGTCTGGTGAAAACGCGTACTGAGGTGGAGTCGAATGCGATGCGGTCGTGTGACGACGACCGGGAGGGAGGCTTGCTGCCGCTGGAGCAACAGTGGCTCGACCGATATGTCGATACCTGTGATGCCTGGGGTTTTCGTGCAAACCCGGGTACCGTCGATGACTACGTGTCGCTCGTGGCCGCGGCGATTCGGGACCGGGTGGCCTGCCGGATCCTCTCCCACAATCTCCACTCGCTGCATGAATATTTCCGCAATCCGGCGTTGAAACGGTGTTTCTCCGGTTCGGTGGCGCTGATCGATGGCATGCCGGTCATCGGTCTGCTCAAGCTGGCGGGCCACGATGTCGAGCGTTCCCAACGCGTCACCTATGTGGATTTTGTCTGGCCGCTGCTCGAACGGGCTCGTGACGAAGGCTGGCGGGTCTTCGTCGTCGGTCAGGCACCCGCTGTTCTGGACGCGGCGTTGGGGGAGATCCGGCGTCGTCTGCCCGATCTTTCGATCGCGGGCAGGGACGGCTATTTCGACAAGACGCCATTCGCAGCGGAGAGCCTGGCGGTGATCGACCGCATCAACCGTTTTGGTACCGATTTGCTGCTGGTGGGCATGGGGACGCCGATTCAGGAGCAGTGGGTCTATCAGCATCGGATGTTGTTCAAGGTTCCGGCCATTCTGACGGCCGGCGCCTGTATGGAATATGTCGCCGGGGTGGTGCGGACGCCGCCGCGCTGGATGGGGCGTTGCGGGCTGGAGTGGAGTTTTCGTCTGGCCGAGAATCCGCGCCGGTTCGCTTATCGCTATCTGGTCGAGCCGTGGGTTCTGGGGGCGTATCTGGCCCGCCATTCCCTGTCGCGCTCGGGCGGTGAGACCGTTTGATGGTTGGGCAGGCAGGGCAGTTGCTGCAGCGGGGTGCCGGCAGTCGGCTCGCGGAGTCTCTTCGGCCGCTGCTGAAGTATGGCGCGGCATTGCTGGGGCAGGCGTCGATGAGCCTGTTTCACTTTGCGTTGAACATCGTGCTGGTGCGCCGCTTCGACCCTCACGACTACGGTGTCTTCGCGCT
>Ga0256914_1003253_pt1 | contig 12922 bp, 9 predicted proteins | sample HulkmetaG_FD_191571 | JGI IMG/M metagenome (GOLD analysis project Ga0256914, IMG submission 191571) | Hydrothermal chimney microbial communities from Main Endeavour vent field at the Juan de Fuca Ridge, Pacific Ocean - Hulk | ecosystem: Environmental > Aquatic > Marine > Hydrothermal vents ...
CACGCCATTGTGCCAAGGCCGCGGCCCGGTCAATCTTCCAAGTAGGGTCGACACGGTGCGCTAAATCAATTTGATAGCTGAGAATAGCGTTGAGCTTGTTCAGGGCCTCCTGGTGTTGCGGATAGTGCTTGAAATAAGGTTTGAGAATGGTCTGAGGATTCATGCGGCTTCCTTATGCGTGCGGGCAGGTGTGAGCCTGGGCGCCGCCCGTGTGGCGGACGACGCCCGTGTCGTGTGATTATACGAGAAATTCCTGCTGACAACAATCCTGGCAGCGTTGCTCAATGCCTGTGACCGCTGTCAGTAGGGGGTTACGATTTTTTGTAGTAGACCACGTACTTGATGCCCAAATACCAGGCCAGCGCCGCGGCAGCCACAATGCCGATGGTCGAGAGCCATTCTGCAATGTGTGGGGTGTAGGAGCCGCCATGCGGTGGAATTTGCGCGAATAGTGTTGCATTGACTCGATTGACCAGCACACCCAGCAGCACCAACATAGCTGCAAGATTGATATTGCTGAGTTTGTTGCTAATTCCTGGCAGCAAAAGCAGAAGCATAGGCACAACTGCCCCTAGGCCCCACTCAATCCAGGTAAGCAGGCTGTATTTGCCAGCGCCGAATAATGCGCCCAGTTCGCCCGCCATCATCCAATCTACCAGTTTGATGATGATGTAGAACAGGGTTGTCCAGCCTACGATGCGTCCAAGACCGTGAACAATTTTGGCATCTATCTTGGTGTCACGCAGTTTGCTGGCGACCTGGTAGGCCAAAAGTGCAGCACTAAAACCAGCCATGATGGAGGAAACAAAGAAGAATAGCGAAAGCAAGGGGCTAAACCACAGTGCTCGCATCCGATGCGGCATGTTCAAATACAAGGTTCCCAGTGATGACTGATGCAGGGTCGAGAGCGTGATGGCTGCCACCACAAAGACCATGATGTATTTGTGTACCCATTCGGCCAGTTTCGGCTTCTTCAGCTTTTCGAACATGGGCGGGCTGTTCTCGAAGAAGAGTACCAGCGAGTACAGCAGCACGCACCAACTAATTTCAAAAAGTGGTGAGTGGACATTGCCGCGAATGATGAACATGTAGAATCGATCCCAACGGCCTAGATCCAGTACCAGCAGCAGCAAAACTGCAATGTAGCCTAAAAAGGCCAGTAGAATGGCCGGTTTTAGGGCAGGGCGGAATTCTTCGCGGTGGAAGACGTAGACCAGCGCAGCCATGGTAAAGCCTGCGCCCGAGAATGCAATGAGGGAGAAGTCGAAGGCAATCCACAGGCCCCAGGGGTAGGCATTGGTCAGGTTGGATGCGGATCCGAGGCCCACAACCAGGCGCCAAACACCTACAACAAGGCCAACCAGTGTCAGTAATCCCATCACTAGCACTGGTTTATCTACAATGCCGGAACGGGTTGATTTCTTACGTGAGACAGCAGCACTCATCCTTTCACCTCCTCATCTTCTTTTTCGGCAAGTTTCATATTCTTTTCGCGACGGTTTAGGAACCAGAATAAGCCACTGGCTGCGGCAGCCATGCCTACGGCAATGGTCGGTGTTTGTTTAACGACCGCTTCGGCATAGCGCGGAATAACCTCTGTCCCGACATCGGGGAAGCCGATTTCAGAGAAGGGCACGGGCGAGATGTAGAGATGGTTGGTTCCACCCACTTCGTGCTCACCGTAGATGTGATTGACGTACTTGTCGGGATTTTCGGCAATGCGCTTCTTGGCCTGAGCCAGCAGGTCATCCCGTTCGCCGTAGAGGATGGCGTCGGTGGGACAGGCTTTGGCACAGGCTGGCTCTTCACCATCCTGAATACGATCGTAGCACATATCGCATTTGTTGATGAGTCCCAGCGGGCTCTCCCAATCGTACTTGGGAACATCGAAGGGACAAGCGTATTCGCAATACCGGCAACCAATGCATGTGTCAGCGTCGTAGATGACCGGGCCTTCGGGCGTTTTGGTGAGTGCGCCCACGGTGCAGGCCGAAACGCAGGCTGGATGTTCGCAGTGCATACATTGATTCTTGGCAAAAATCCAGTGGAATTTGTTCTGATACTCGACCTCATGGAATGCGATGAAGGTCAGGGTCTTGGCCGAAGCCTGAGGAGGGTTCTGGTAAGTGCCCTGATTATGCGTAATTTCGGCGGGGAGGTCGTGCCACTGCTTGCAGGCAGCCTGACAAGAGCGGCATCCAATACATTTACTTAAGTCTATCAACATGGCTTTTGTCATGATTTACCTCCTATACCGCCTTCTTGACGTTGCAGAGAAACGCTTTGGTTTCGGGAATAACTGTGTTGGCGTCACCCACGGGCGGTGTCAGCTCATTAGCGCTATCACCCGTGACAAAACCGCGGTAGCCCCAATGCCAGGGCAGACCAATCTGATGAATGGTTTTGCCGTTGGTGGTAAAAGGCCGCAGCCGACGGGTAACAATCGCTACAGCTTCGATGCTGCCGCGGGTGTTCTCGATGATGACTTTTTCACCGTTTTTGATTCCCTTCTCTTCGGCCAATTGCACGCTCATCTCTACAAACATGTCCGGTTGCATTTCGGCCAGCCAAGGCAGATTACGGGTCATGGCCCCGGTTTGCCAATGCTCGGTCACGCGGTAGGTTGTTGCCACGATGGGATATTTCTCTGGATCACTGCGTTTGTCCATCTCCGATTTCCATCCCTTGAGGACGGGGTTTAGCGGATTATCGGGGTGGAGCAGATTTTCCTGCGGACTTTCCCACGGCTCGTAGTGTTCAGGCAGTGGTCCATCGGCCCGCCCCGCACCAAATATGCGGGAATGACCTTCCGGCTTCATAATGAAGGCATACTTGGCATCAGGGGCCCAGCCGCCATCTGGCACATCACCTTCCCACTTGGTGTCGGGGCCGGTCCAGCGGATGACGAAGCGTTTGGGATCAAATGGTTCGCCCTGGGTGTTGCACGAGGCCCGATTGTACAAGATGCGGCGATTCACCGGCCAGGCCCAGGCCCACTTGCTGTAAAGCCCAATGCCAGCAGGATGATAATCCACATTATCGCGACGGGCCATCATGTTGCCTTCCTCGTTGTAACTGCCAGAGTACAGCCAGTTACCACTAGCAGTGCTGCCATCATCACGAAGCTGCGTGAAGTTCTTGACTAGCTTGCCTTTGGGCACGATTACTTCACCATCCTTCTTGACATCGCTTACGGCCCAGCCGTTAATTTCTTTGGCCACCTGATGAATGTCTACTTCGCCTTCGCCGTAATTCCAGGCCAGATTCAGCACAGGTTCGGGCAATGGGCCTGGATCTGCCTGATACAATTTCTTTACCCGCTGCACCAGTTGGTTGATGATCCAGGAATCGGGCATGGCTTCGCCCGGCGGGTCAACTGCTTTCCAGCGCCATTGTCCCCAGCGGCCCGAATTGGTGATACTACCCTCTTTCTCTACCGATGCCGCCACTGGTAGCATGAAGACTTCGGTTTGGATGCTGGTTGGGTCAACACCGGGACGCTGCCAGAAGCTGGATGTTTCTGTATCCCAAAGGTTGACAGCGACCATCCAATCCAATTTTTCAAGGGCCTTGCGTACAGCATTGGCATTGGCGCCACTAACTGCGGGGTTCTGCCCCCAGGCTAAAAATCCCTTGATTTCGCCCTTACCCATGGCCTCGAAGATGGAGAACCAGGAATAATTGCGCTTTTCATCGATTTTGGCTAGCCACTGGTAGCCAAATTCGTTATCAGGCGTGGCTGCATCTTCAAACATCCACTTGAGTAAGCTGACAGCATATTTGGGATAATGCTGCCACCAGTTTGCACTCTTGGGGTCTGATGATTTGGGGGTGTAGTGAGTCAAGTATTGCTCAAGTGTCTCATCCATGGCTCGCGGTGTTTTCAGGTATCCTGGCAAAATATGGAAGAGCAAGCAGTGGTCGGTAGAGCCTTGCACATTGCTTTCGCCGCGCAGGGCATTGATGCCGCCGCCAGCTCGCCCGATATTCCCCAGTAACAACTGAATAATCGCGGCGGTGCGGATGATTTGCGTGCCGTAGGTGTGTTGTGTCCAGCCCATGGCATACATCATGGTTGCCACTTTGTCTGCTTTGCCTGTGGATGCAAAGGTTTCGTACACCCGGGTTAGCTCATCGGTGGTGGAGCCGGTGATTTTCGAGACTGTGGCCAGATCGTAGCGGGCATAGTGTTTCTTCAAGAGCTGGAAGACGCTATGCTCATCTTTCAGCGTGGGATCTAAAATAGGAATACCCTCGTCATCTTTCTGGTACGACCAGGTACTCTTATCATATTTATGCGACTCAGTATCGAAACCGCTGAAAACACCATCTTTGAAATCGAAGCCGGGATCGATCAAGAATGGTGCGTTGGTATGGGCGACCACGTACTCCTTGTGAAATAGCTCATTATCCAAGATGTACTTGATCATGCCGCCCAGGAATGCAATATCTGTGCCTGAGCGCAGTGGAACGTAAATATCTGCTTTGGATGATGTTCTTGTAAATCTGGGATCGACGCTGATGAGTTTGGCCCCTTTATCCATGGCTTCTTGCACCCAATGGAATGAAATGGGGTGGTTCTCGGCAGCATTGGAACCCATAATCATAATGACGTCACTGTTTTTGATGTCGACCCAGTGATTCGTCATCGCACCTCGACCGAACGACTCTGCCAGAGCCGCAACTGTGGCCGAGTGTCATATGCGAGCCTGATGCTCGATATACACCAGGCCCATGGCGCGCAATGCCTTAACCAGAAGGCTGCATTCTTCATTATCCAGCGCCGCACTTCCCACTGATGCCAAAGCCTCTAATCGGTTCACGACACGGCCCTGGTCATCTTTGAGGATGATATTCTCGTCCCGAGTCTTTTTGATTCGCTGGGCAATCTCATCCAGCGCCCAATCCCACTCGACCTCTTGCCATTCGGTCGCGCCCGGCGCGCGATACTTCGGCTTTGTTTCTCGTCGTTCACTGTTCACTAATTGCGTCAGGGTAGACCCTTTGCTACACAATGCGCCCTGATTGATGGGATGATCGGGATCGCCTTCGATGTTAATAACTTTGCCATCGGCGCTCCCTACAATCATGCCACATCCTACTGCACAATAAGGACAAATGGTGGGCGTCTCCTTTGTCCATTTGATCTTGGATGATTGGTAAGAAACCACGGGCGCTGCGGCGGCGGCGTGTGTGGTCATGCCGCCGGATGCCAATAGCGCTGTGGTGGCCCCTCCCAATTTTAGAAATTGTCTACGCGATAAATCCATAAGAGACAGCTCCTTTCTGGTTTTGTTGGACTATGAAAGAGGGGTGATAAACCTAATTATGTGTGTGTATTGATCATAGGCATGACTCCTTTGGATTGAGCTATAGGCGATGGAGGGCAGAGAGACTGGTTTGATGTCGTAAGTGACGGCTCTCGTCCCGGTTATTTAGCGTTGGGCATTGTTAAGTAGCTGCACACTTGAAACTTGAGAAAAGTGCTGGGCCTCTTGGCGAACGGCGAAAATAGATTTGCCGCTATTGCAACCACTGGCACAGATTTTCTTGAGCATTTCTTTCCTTTTTCTTTGTGCCTTGGTGCTCTTAGTGATGTGTACCATTTGCACACGTTGCAGTAAGACAACATATTGTAACATGAGAAAGGAGAACCACCAACATTGAAGATGTGAAAAATAGTGCCTGTTGATGCTCCTTTGGAAGAATCACTAAGGCACAAGGGCAAAAAGCTATAATGTTGTGAAGAAATCAACGCGGAAAGTCTTTGTACTTGCTTTTTTGTGCATTGTCCCCAAAACGAGTAGAGCTCCCGTGCAGTTACAAAAAGAGTTACGACTAAGGTAGCCCGGCTGGAAACCACGAAGACACGAAGCCACAAAGGCACAAAGAAAGAAAAAGTTTTGAAATTCTTGGTGTTCTTAGTGTCTTTGTGCCTTTGTGGTGATTGAAGTCGGGTACGTTAGTCGTTACCAAAAAGATTCAAATGCTATGCTTCCCAGATTATTTCAGTTCCCCCTTTCCCATTTTCCCCTGTTTGTCATGGGCGCAAGGGATGGCGCACCATACGGCCATCCCTTGCGCAATGCTTTATTCTGATTTAGCTACCTGGAACCAATGTAAAATCAAACTCCGCTACATGATTCGAAAGGATCGATGTCGTGTCGCCTCCGTAGCGGTCAGATGTTGCAGCTTTGAGGTAGTAATAGTAATTTTGGCTGGCGTTTCCGATGGCGTTCGGGTCAAGGAATGTGATGTTTCCGGGCAGGAATGGGCCATTGATAACGCTGAGAAGTGTGGCTGAAGTGCCCTGGTAGGGACTCGTGTCGCGGTAAAGATAGTAGCGGTTGACTGTGATGGCTGCTCCCATGATATCAACCTGAACATGAGGCCAGAAAAGTCGGGCGGTGGTGGGGATGGTGTCGATGGCAATATCCAGCGTTGGTGGGTTGGGCTGCGTAGGAAGTGCGGTCAGAATGAATGAAGTATCCCACGAACCCTCCTCCTGGGTTTCGATGGGCTCGCCATCCACGTAAAAATCTCCCAAGTGGGGCGCATCGGGCGTGAAGATGCGCACCGCATCGTCATTCCACTCAGGCTTTCGGGTCTTCCATCCCCAGCGATATTGCTGAGGTGGTTCGTTATTCGGATAAATCGCAGCGATGCTGAGCCAATAAACATGACTGGCACCGGGATCCTGAAAGAACCAATCCCCTTGCGGTATCTCGAAATCGTAGTGATAGCATGTATCGGGTGTTTGCATAGTTGCGTAAAAATCACATCCCGCGGCTATTTCGGAGATATCGCTGTAGTTTACGATCCATTCTTTGATTAGATCGGCTGGATGGCTAAAAGGTGTGCCTGGTGGATTGGCTGGTACATCTTGCCAGATGCCGATGTGAAATTGTGTCGGGCGGTATTGTGGCGGCGGCGGGTCAAAGGGGGGCGTGTCGTTGAACCAGCCTTCGTAGGAGCCCCACCAGTGAATATCTGTGACCGGGCGCCCGTCCCGACATTCCCAGTCGTCAGCTATGATGGGGTATCCAGAGGAGCCCTCAGCGCCATAGATCGAAACTTCATCCCAGCCCCAATAGCAGGCATCCTGGGGATTTTTCTTGGTGGGCGGTTGTTCCCATTTCGTAAATTCGATGTAAACCTTGTAGTCTTCCACCTCACCCGCCGGGCCAGGCCCATCTGGCACCATATTGCCGCCATCGCTAAGCCGGAAACGGGCGTAGGTGGGGCCACGACTGGCCCATAGCGGAACATTGAAGCACCGGACCGTAGTACCGGCGGTCAGCGTCTGACTCGCTCCACCCCAAAGATGTTCGCCAGGATGCGCCCATATGCCATCGCCATCAAAATCAATCCAACCATCCAGTGCGGGATTTGAAACTGAAGCTGTGTTGGTAAGATTGACATGGATACAAGCCTGCATTCCCGGAATGAGCGCAGTGACAAATGTTATGCCATCCTCGTCATCGCTCGCAAGCAGGTCATCACCATCGGCCAAAATACTGGGTTGGCCGTCAGGTTCAGCATCGATGCTCGGGCCCAGCGAAAATCCTAACTGAACTTGATGGAAGGCACCATTGAGAGCCAGCGTCGTGGGGTAGGTGGGCTGGGGCGCGTCACCAAAATCCATTTCAGCTTGCATGGTAGCTTTTTCTGTCAGTAGCAGGGTTCCGCCAAGCACCAGCGTGAGGAGTATGAGGGCAATGATGGCAACGTTGCGTGTACGCCGATGCTTACCGCTGAAAAAGTGTTGTAGGTGCGGATAAGACATAACATTCCTCCGGGATATTTGATTGGATAATTGTAACGATTCACGTCCCTTCTGGAAGAACCACTAAGGCCACAACGGCACGAATACGCTAAAAAAAGCAATGCAGCAATCCTTTGTGCCTTCCTTTTTTGTTACTACTAAGATAGCCCGGCTAGAAACCACGAAAACACGAAGCCACAAAGGCACGAAGAAAAGAAAAAGCTTTGAAATTCTTGGTGTTCTTAGTGTCTTTGTGCCGTTGTGGTGATTGAAGTCGGGTACGTTAGTCGTTACCTTTTTTAGTGACTTTGTGGCAAAAAGTGGACAGAGACCTGTACCATTACGATTGATTTACTGGCCGGTGAAGCTTATAGGCACTTAGGCCCCATACATTGTAAATGTCAGAGTAATGACTACTGTCAGTATACCATAAATCGTTGTCAATTTCAATAACTTCATAAATTTTTTCTTTTTCACTATTTTTATTGTGAAAATTTGACTTTGAGTTTGACCTGTGGCACACTTTCCTTCACGTCACACTCAAGGACAACCAGATGACATCCTTTTACCACCACTTGGACAACTCCCCCCGTGGGCAGATTATCAAACTTTTGCAGCGCAACGGCCCCATGGGCATCAAGGCCATGCGACTGGCGTTGGGCGTTAGTGACACCGCCATCCGTCAGCACCTGAACACCCTACTGGCCGATGGCTTGATTCAGCGTACCCTGGCCCGCTCCGGGGGACGTGGCCGCCCCAGCACCCTTTACACCTTGGCCGACAAAGCCCGACACCTCTTTGCCTGTGAATCGCAGGACCTGGCTTTGGCGCTTTATGATGAGCTGCTAAAGGAATTTGGCCCGGACACCGTGCGCACCTTGCTGGATCGGGTGGCGCAGCGCATGGCTGCGGATTATCGCTATCATGTCCGTGGGCTCGATTTGCAAGAGCGGGTCAAAACCTTCTCGCTGCTACTTGATTCCCGCGGCATCATGTCTGATGTCAGCGAGCACGAGCAGGGAGTGATGCTGCACGAATACAATTGTCCTTATCAGGAATTAGCCACTGCCCACGCCGATGTCTGTGCGCTGGAAGAAAAAATGCTGGCTGACGTGTTGGGCGCCGAGGTCAAACTCACTCAGACCATTGTCGGTGGTCACCATCGCTGCTCCTTCATCGTGCACTATCCTGCCAAATCTGCAGCGTAATCCAAAACAACCCCAAATTGGCAAAACCCCTCCCGACTCTCTTCCCCTCCCAAACCATGACCGCTATTCTCGAAATCAAAAACCTCTTCGCTTCGGTAGAAGGAAAAGAAATTCTCCGGGGCGTTACACTAACCTTGCGCCAGGGCGAAGTCCACGCGCTGATGGGCCCCAACGGCTCGGGCAAGAGCACATTGGGCTATGTCATCGCCGGACATCCCCATTACGAAGTCACCCAGGGCGACATCCTGTTCAATGGCGAGAGCATCCTCGATCTTGCGCCCGATGAACGGGCCAAGCTGGGCATCTTCCTGGCATTTCAATATCCGGTGGCCGTGCCTGGCGTTAGCTTCGCTAATTTCCTGCGGGCCGCGGTCAGCAGCGTGCGCGGCTACAAGGATCGGGCCCGGGCCGAGATGGCGCGCACCGGGCAGCTCAAAGAGGTAGGCTCCGAGCTCATGCCCATGCGCGCGTTCCGCGAGGAACTGTTGGAAAAAATGGATCGTTTCCACGTGGATCGGGCCTTTGCCCGCCGCTATCTCAACGATGGCTTTAGCGGCGGCGAGAAGAAACGGGCCGAAGTGCTGCAGATGGCCATGCTCCGCCCTAAAATCGCAATTCTGGATGAAAGTGATTCAGGTTTAGACATCGACGCACTGCGCATCGTCTCCGATGGCATCAACAAGCTGGTGGCCGACGGCATGGGCGCCTTACTCATCACCCATTACCAACGCATTCTGGATTATGTGAAACCACAGAAAATCAGCATTTTTTACCAGGGCCAAGTCATCCGCACAGGCGGGCCCGAAATTGCCCTGATGCTGGAAGAGCAGGGCTACGGCTGGGTCGAAGAACACTTGAAAGAAATGGCCAACGGCTAATTGCTAATGAGGTTCAGGTCGCAGTATGAACGGCTGAAAACCGTGAACTGTGAACCTCGAACCGTGAACACAAAACGGAGAAACCTATGGCTACTGAAGCGGATCGCAAAGCGTTGGCAGGCCTGAAAGAAGGCTACGAATTTGGCTGGAGCGACGCGGCCAGCTACGCCCGACACGCGCCCAAAGGTCTGAACCACAACATCGTCGACCTGATCGCCGATCTCAAAGAAGAACCCGCGTGGATGCGGGACTTCCGGCACAACTCACTGGATATCTTCCTGGCCAAGCCCATGCCTAACTGGGGCCCGGACCTGAGCGAGATCAAGTTCGACGACATCTATTACTACCTCAAACCCACCGACGAGGAGAGCGTGGGCGATTGGGACGACGTGCCCGAATACATCCGCCAAACCTTCGATCGCCTGGGCGTGCCCGAGGCCGAACGTAAATTCCTGGCCGGACTGGGCGCGCAATTCGAATCAGAGATGGTCTATCACTCTCTGAAAAAAGAATGGGAAAAACTGGGCGTCATCTTTCTCAGCATCGAAGAGGGACTCAAACAGCATCCCCAACTTTTTCGCGAGTACTTCGCCACCGTGGTGCCCCCCACCGACAACAAATTTGCAGCCCTGAACAGCGCGGTCTGGTCAGGCGGCTCCTTCATCTACGTGCCTCCGGGCATCAAACTAGATATCCCCTTGCAAGCCTACTTCCGTATCAACGCCGAAGCCGCGGGACAATTCGAGCGCACCCTGATTCTGGTGGACGAGGGCGCCAGCGTACACTACATCGAAGGCTGCACCGCGCCCATCTACGACAAAAACAGCCTGCACAGCGGCGTCATCGAAATCATCGTCAAAAAGAATGCCCGGATGCGCTACACCACCGTGCAGAACTGGTCCAACAACGTCTTCAACCTGGTCACCCAGCGGGCATTGGCCTACGAAGGCGCAACCATGGAGTGGGTCGATAGCAACCTGGGCTCCCGCATCACCATGAAGTATCCCGCGGTCATCATGCTGGGCGAGCGGGCCCACGGCGAGGTGCTGAGCATGGCCTTCGCGGGCAAGGGGCAGGTGCAGGACGCGGGGGGCAAAGTCATTCACGCCGCCCCCAACACCACCTCCCGCATCATCTCCAAATCTATCAGCAAAGATGGCGGGCAAGCCTCCTATCGTGGCCTGCTCAAGGTAACACCGGGCGCACACAACGCCAAATCACAGGTCGTTTGCGATGCTCTGCTGCTGGATGATCACTCCCGATCCGACACCTACCCCTACATCGAAGTGGCTGAGGAGGAGGTGCAGGTAGGACACGAAGCCTCGGTCAGCAAAATCAATCAGGAGCAACTTTTTTATCTGATGAGCCGTGGCATTAGCGAAGATGAAGCCGCCAGCATGATTGTAGGTGGGTTCATCGAGCCATTGGTCAAAGAATTGCCCATGGAATACGCAGTAGAGCTCAATCGGCTTATCCAATTGCAGATGGAAGGGAGCGTGGGCTGATGAGCAAAAAACGCAAACGTCTACCCCGCATCGGCGTGCCAGCCATCCGGCGGATAAGCAAAGTTTACGAAGAGCCGGAGTGGCTGCTCTTTGCCCGCCTCATCGCTTGGGAGACCTTCCAGGCGCTGGGCTGGCCCACCTATCAGGAAGAAACATGGCGGCGCACCCGGCTTACCCACTTCCAGTTGCAAGATTACCAGCTTCCTGTGGCTGACCTGCCACTGCTCCCCGCGCGTGATGCGCTGCCCCCGCACCTGGCGCAGGAGCTTGCCCGCGTGGATAGCGCTGGCAGCATGATTTTGCAGGATGGCTCCTTGATGTATCGGGAGCTGGATGCTGATTTGATTCGACAGGGAGTGCGCTTCATCGATTTACGCACCGCCATCAAAAGCGACACCGCACTGGTGCAAATGCACCTGCACGCGTTGGTGCGGGCGCAGGAAAGCAAATTCACAGCCATGCACGCAGCATTGTGGCAAAATGGCCTATTTTTGTATGTGCCGCCCCATGTAACGCTGGAAAAACCACTGCAAGTATTAGTGGTACAAAGTCCAGGCCTGGCCAATTGTCACCATACCCTGCTCATTGCCGATGAAAACAGCGAAGCCACCCTGATAGAGACCTTCATCGGCTCGCAGCAGGGCCTGAGCAACAGCATCGCCGAAGTTTACACCACGCAGGCTGCACGGCTGCACTACCTGCGACTGCAAAACTTGGATGAGACCGCGTGGAACTTCGCCACCCAGCGGGCCACCATTGGCCAGGATGCGCTCTACCGTCAACTGCAGGCCAGTTGGGGGAGCAAGCTCAGCAAGGTGTGGCTTGATCTTGAGCTGGATGAGCCGGGCGGGCATGGCGAGCTGCTGGGGCTCTACTTCCCGCGCGGGACTCAGCACATCGATCATCACACCAACCAGAACCACACCGCACCCCACAGCAGCAGTGATTTGCTCTTCAAGGGCGCGTTGGAGAATCGGGCCCGCTCGGTGTATCAGGGCATGATTCGGGTGCATGATGGTGCGCAAAAGACTGATGCGTACCAGAAAAACGACAACCTGCTCCTCAGCCCCCAGGCCCGCGCCGACGCCATTCCGGGCCTGGAGATCGAGGCCGATGATGTGCGCTGCACCCACGGCGCCACCAGCGCCCAAGTGCCCGAAGAATACATCTTTTACCTCATGGCGCGCGGTCTCTCCCGTCAAACAGCCCGCCGCATGATTGTGCAGGGCTTCTTCGAGGAAGTCATCAATCGTGTGCCCGTGCCCGGCGTGCGTGACAAGCTGGAGGCGGAAATCGCCCATCGCGTCGGTATCGAGTAAAATGGGTAAAATTCATTGAGATTTGTGGAGATTCGATAGAGATTTAGTGGACTTTCAATCTCCACTAAATCTCTATCGAATCTCTGATAAGCCACCTCAAAGCCCCCTCATTTCCTCAATCTCCTGATTCACCATGCCCGACATCAACGCCATTCGCTCTGATTTTCCCATCCTCTCCCAGACCGCGCACGGCAAACCGCTGGTGTATCTGGACAGCACCGCCACGTCGCAGAAACCGCGGCAGGTC
>Ga0256914_1003254_pt1 | contig 12921 bp, 12 predicted proteins | sample HulkmetaG_FD_191571 | JGI IMG/M metagenome (GOLD analysis project Ga0256914, IMG submission 191571) | Hydrothermal chimney microbial communities from Main Endeavour vent field at the Juan de Fuca Ridge, Pacific Ocean - Hulk | ecosystem: Environmental > Aquatic > Marine > Hydrothermal vents ...
GCCGAAGATGCAAGAATTACTGGTGCGCCACAACGCCCTGTGCCGTGCGAAACTATCTGATGCCAACCCACCTTTCATTTTTGGCAGTAACCCCACAAAACGTGAGACACTAAGAACACCAAGCATTTCAAAACTTTTTCTTTCTTTGTGCCTTGGTGGCTTCGTGTCTTAGTGGTTTCTAGCCGGGCTACCTTAGTCGTAACGATTTTTCTTTCTTTGCGCCATTGTGTCTGGGTGTTCTTCGTGGCATCTGCTTCTGGCCTGTGCTACAATGTTACCTATCACCATCCTACCATCAAATCCAGATGCTTGAAACGTGATGATGCGAGTCAATCGTATCAGACTCATCTAGCTTCTGGACTTTCCCCTCAACATCTCTCAACCACAACACCTCTATGCCACAACAAAACTGGCGCGCCCGCTTTGAGCGCGAAATGCTCATGGCCCAAAAGGCTCGCGAAGAAAATAACGAAGGCAAGGCTCGGGTTTGCGCCCGCCGAGCCGCGGGCCTGGTAGCCAAGGAATATCTCAAACAACGGGGCGTAGCTACCCCGGGCATGACCGCGTACGAACGAGTCAAGCTGCTGCAACACTGGCCCGGCCTGCCCCAGGGTGTGAGCGAACGCGTGGCGCATCTGACCACCCGCGTCAACGAAAACTACCAACTTCCCATCGAGGCCGACCTGGTGGCTGATGCCCGCTGGCTGGCCAAAGCACTGCTAGAAACACCATGACCCAACGTCGCAATAACTTTGTCGATGTCGCCGCTGTTGCCCTGGGACATTTTACCCATGATGTTTACAGCGCGTTTTTGGCCCCGCTGCTGCCTGTTTTGCAGGAGCAACTGGGTATTGGCTATGCGCTTACCGGAAACCTGGCTGTTTTCACACAAATCCCCAGTCTCATCAACCCCTTCATCGGCTACCTGGCCGACCGGGTAAGCCTGCGCTATTTTGTCATCTTTGCGCCCGCCATCACGGCCACATTGATGAGCAGCATCGGGCTGACCAGTAGCTATCTGGCATTGGCCTTTTTGCTGCTGGCCGCGGGCGTTAGCGTGGCCGCGTTTCATGCACCCGCTGGGGCCATGATTGGTGAGCTGGCCGGAGACAAGGTAGGCCGGGGCATGAGTATTTTTATGGCAGCGGGCGAACTGGCCCGCACCCTGGGCCCGCTGCTGGCCGTGGCTGGTGTCGCCTGGTTTGGGCTGGCGGGCCTGTGGCGGCTGGCTTTTGTAGGATGGGCCGTGTCGGCGATCCTGTTTTGGCGCTTGCACAACATCCAGGCCAAGCCGCGCGCGCCCGAAAGTGGCAACTGGGCCCAACTACGCCCCCGCATGATGCGCATCTTCCCCCTGCTGGGCTGGCTGGTGCTGGGCCGTGTCTCGATGCAGGCCGCCATGACCACCTATCTGCCCCTGTTTATGAAGGATGAACGGGGATTGAGCCTGGGCCTGGCCGCGGGCTCGCTGACTATCCTGGAAGCGGCAGGTTTTTTGGGCGCGCTGCTTTCCGGCTCTCTCAGCGACCGCCTGGGTCGGCATCGGATGCTGTTTTTTTTGATGCTCACAGCCCCGCTGCTGATGATTCTCTTTTTGTTCAGCTCCGGCTGGATGGTGATCATCTTGCTCATCGCATTGGGGATGACCGCCATCTCTTTGCAGCCGGTCATCCTGGCCCTGGTGCAAGATTTGTTCCCGGATAATCGGGCACTGGCCAATGGCAGTTACATGGCCATGAGTTTTTCGTTGCGGGCCATTGGCATTTGGGGCATCGGGCTCACCGCCGACCACTTTGGCCTGGTTTCGGCGTTTGTGCTCAGCGCCTTGATTGGACTGCTGGCCATGCCCGCCATTTTCTTCATCCCTAAAACATAAGCTGCATCAGGCGCAACCCTTTTGGTGGGGCGGATGCTCGCGCATCATGCGCCCGCGCGACCACCCGCTCCCGGCACTTGGTCATTCGGGCGTGCTGCCATCGGGGTAAATGATGCCGCGGCGGGTTTCCACGATAAGATGATCGACCACAGCTTTCAAATCACCCCCCGATTCTTTATAAACCTTTAGCTGACGATCCGCACTGGTTCCATTCTCTAAGATAGTGTAAATGTGCTCGATGTACTTGCGGCTGCCCAATTCTTCGACATAAGGATCCACCAGGCGCAAAAGCTCACGGATGAGCCAGCGGGTAGGCACAGCTTTCTCCTTGCCCCAATCAATCATATCGCCGTCGATGCCGTAACGTACCGCCCGCCACCGATTTTCTTCGATGATGTCGCGACGATAAAGACGGAAAGTCTGGTTGTGCTGCCGCAAATCCCACATCCAGGCAATGATTGCTTGCAAAAGCGCAGCAACAGCCACAGCTTCATCAATGGTGGTCATGGCATCGGACATGCGGAACTCAAGGGTGGGATAAAGAAAATGCGGGCGGGCATCCCACCAGATTTTGCTCCCGTTAGGAATACAGCCGGTGTTGACCAGGGTATTGACAAACTTTTCAAAAGCTGACCAATCACGGAAATAATCGGGCAGGCCGGTGCGGGGTAAGTCGGAAAACAGCACGGTACGATAAGATTTCAGGCCAGTATTGCGCCCGTTCCAAAAAGGTGATGAGGTGGTCAGGGCCAGGATGTGCGGCAGCAAATAACGGGTAACATTCATGCAATCAATGGCAAAATCACGATCTTCGATACCGATGTGTACGTGCATGCCAAAAATAAGCAGCCGTTGTGCCACATCGCCCAACTCCTGCATGAGCCCGATGTAACGCTCACGCGGGGTCACATCCTGATCCATCCAATGCGAAAAGGGATGCGTGCCCGCGGATGCGATGCGCAAGCCTTTTTGCTCAGCCAGATAGCAAATAGCTCCCCGCTGCCGGGCCAGTTCATCGTGCAGCTCGTCGATGGTCTGGCACACATTGGTTCCCAGCTCTACTTGCGATTGCAGAAGCTCCGGCTTGACTTCCCGATCCACAATCTTGCCCTTTTCGTTAAGAAGCTGCGAAATATAAGATTTTAGCTCTCTGGTTTCGGGATCGATAATCTGATATTCTTCTTCGACGCCAATGGTAAGGGTGGGGGGGATAAGTGAACTCACGATAGCCTCCTGAAAAAGGTGTCAGATGGGAAATGCCGGAAAACAAAAAGCGCTCCTTTAAATAGATGCGCATTTGAAACGTGAGAAAAGCGCCTGTGTATTTCGACCAACTACGAAGATGGATTCGTCGCCATGGCAACCACAGAGTTTCTTGATGGTTTCTTTTCTTCTTTGTGCCTTGGTGCCTTGGTGGTATGCTCTGGATAGTGCTGAGCCGTTACATTTCAACCTTCATGGCATACCTGCGGAATGGCAATTAGTGTTTGTTGCCCGGATCAACAAAGGTTAGCAAAAAGTCAATCTGCTGATCATCCAGCACAGTTTCATCACGCATGACCCTGACATTCAGAGCATAGGTGGCATCGGGCACAGGCGGTTTTTTGAGGTGCATGGTCAACGAGATGTAGGTATCGCGCCAATCGACCAACAGCATTTCAGAAACAACATTGTTTTGAGCGTCACGACAAAACATTTGCACCACCACGGGCGTGGCAAACGCACTTAGTTGCACCCGAACCCAAAGTTTTTTCAAATCGGGATAGGGATAAACTGCGATGCGTTCGACATCGAGTTCTTTGGTATCGAATCGAAAGGTAAGGCCCCGCTGCATTTCTTGCTGGGCTGTCGAAATTTGGCAACTGCTCATAAAAACCTCGCAGGCATCGGGTCGGTGCAGAATGTTGGCGATGCCTGGTATTTGGGATAACGGGAACGGATGGGAGTCGAACCCACCGCGGACGTCTCCGCGACGCCCGCCACCGATTTTGAAGACCGAGGCGCCCACCGGGACGCATCCGCTCCCAAAATATCAAACTAGGGTGTAACGATGCAAATACAATGGTAAACGCAGAACCGAATTTGGGCAAATTATGACGACACAGGTGCATGATGTGCGGGCAGGACCGCGATTGTACTCAAAAAATGTAACGACTAACGTACCCGACTTCAATCACCACAAAGGCGCAAAGACACTAAGAACACCAAGCATTTCAAAGCTTTTTCTTTTCTTCGTGCCTTTGTGGCTTCGTGTCTTCGTGGTTTCTAGCCGGGCTACCTTAGTCGTAACCAAAAAATGCACATATCCGATGCGCACAGCGGCGACATCAACTGCCAACGCCACATTCAGGATGCGAATCCCACAAATTCCGATTTGCTCTGTTACGAAATTCGTAGTAAACTGCCAACATTCCTTCGTCTTTCAAAATCACCTTTCTCTCGTGTAACTATTCACATTCTCCGATTGATCATGTTCAATCCTGACGAACTCGATCTCGCTATCCTCGAATCCTTGCGTTCAGATGGGCGCAAGCCCTATACCGAAATCGCACAAGCCCTGTCTGTTTCGGAGGGCACGGTGCGTAATCGTGTGGCCCGATTGGTGGAACGAGGGGTGATGCAGGTGGTGGGGCTCATCGACCCGGTACGCATGGGCTATGATGCGCCAGCCATGGTGGGAATCAATATTCAAAATGCCGACATCGAGGAGGTGGCGCGGCGCATTGCACAATTTACAGAGGTCAGTTATTTGATTATGGTCTCGGGCGGTTTTGATTTGATTGTAGAGGTGATTTGTCGGGATCGCGAGCATTTCACCTATTTTCTCAATCAACAATTACGCAAAATTCCGGGCATTGCCCAAACGCAAAGCTTCTTCATCCTCAAGACCATCAAAATGGCCTATGGGGCTGATCCCTATTTTAATCCCACGGAGGTTGCTGTATGACAGAGACTAATGCTGTTGAAATCCAGGAAGTCGTCAAGCAATTTGGCAATGTGGTGGCGGTCAATCATGTCTCCTTGCAGATTCGGGATGGCGAGTTTTTCTCATTGCTGGGGCCTAGTGGCTGCGGCAAGACAACCACACTACGCATGATTGCCGGATTCGAGATGCCCACCAGCGGCGCCATTTACATTTATGGTGAACGTCAGGGATATCGACCTGCCAGCAAGCGCCCGGTAAACACTGTTTTTCAGAACTACGCGCTTTTTCCGCACATGACCGTGGCCGAAAACATCGCCTTTGGCATGGAGATGCAAAAGGTGGATAAAAATGAGATTCAGCGTCGTGTTGCCGAAGCACTAGAGATGGTACAGCTCGGGCAGATGGCGAATCGCAAGCCCAAGCAGCTCTCGGGCGGGCAGCAACAACGCATTGCCCTGGCCCGGGCCCTGGTGAATCGGCCCAAGGTGCTGCTGCTGGATGAACCACTGGGCGCACTGGATTTGAAATTGCGCAAGGCCATGCAAATCGAGCTGAAAACACTGCAAGAGGAGGTGGGCATTACGTTCATCTATGTAACGCACGATCAGGAGGAAGCGCTGACCATGTCTGATCGCATTGCTGTGATGAACAATGGCGTGGTACATCAGGTGGGCGACCCAGAAAGCATTTATGAACATCCTGCCGACCAATTTGTGGCAGATTTCATCGGCGAGACCAACTTCATTCCGGTAACAGTGGTTAGTGTCGGGCCCGAGAAGGTGGTTGAACTGGGCACGGGCGAAAAAGTAACAGTGGGCTGGATTGAAGAAGGTGTGAAGATGGGGGATAAAGCAGTACTTTCCATCCGCCCGGAAAAGATGGATTTGCTGGAGCCGCATCAAGTGCCACGAACGCCAGCCTCGGGCGTGGCATATGTCAAGAGCAAGGTACGGCATCTGGTTTATGTTGGAACCGATACCCGTCACACTGTCATCTTGGGCGATGGCTCAGAGGTGGTGGTGCGGTTACAAAATATCTACATTGGCGATGAGCCCTGGGAAATCGGAGAAGAGGCAATCCTGACCTGGAATGCCGCCCACGCCCGAGTTTTGAAGGAGTAAGCCATGGAACGCCTGCGACGCAATCCGCAACTGCAAGCCTGGCTGATTTTGGCCATTCCGGTGGCTTTCATTCTCATCTTCTTCATGGCCCCGTTGCTGATTGTTTTTATTTACAGCTTTCTTGAACGAGGCAAATATGGCGGCGTGGAATGGGCTTTCACGCTGGAAAATATCCGCCGTGTGTTCGATCCACTTTATTTCAAAACCTTTCTGCGCTCCGCATACATTGCCATTGTCACCACACTTATCACACTGGCACTGGGATATCCGTTGGCCTATTTTATTGCCAAAAGCCCCCCCAAGCGTCGCGGCATGCTAATGTTTGCCCTGATGATTCCTTTTTGGACAAACTTCCTTATTCGTACCTACGCCTGGGTAATGCTACTGCGCACGCACACCGGACTCATCAATGTCACACTGACCAATTGGGGGGTCATCGACAAACCTTTGCCCCTGTACGGCAATGATTTCGCCATCATCCTGGGTCTGGTTTATGGCTGGCTGCCGGTGATGGTCCTGCCCATTTACGCAGCGCTGGAGCGGCTGGATGAAAGTTTGTTGGAGGCGGCCCGGGATTTGTACGCTTCCAGCAGCAAAGCCTTTTGGCGGGTAACCTGGCCCCTTTCGTTGCCAGGTGTGGCTGCCGGCGCCATGCTGGTCTTCATCCCTTCGCTGGGTGCCTTCGTCACCCCCGCAATTCTGGGGGGCGGCAAATCCTTGATGATTGGCAATATCATTAGTAATCAATTTTTGGGAGCGCACGACTGGCCCTTTGGCTCGGCGCTCTCGATGGTGATGATGGTAGCTATGTTGGTGGCTACGTTGTTTTATTTCAAATGGACTAAGAAAACGGAGGCTACAACATGAGCCGCAAGACCACCCCAACAGCATCAAGCGACACTTGGGAACGCATCAAGGCACAGTTTGGCAACTGGAGCCTGACCACTTATGGTATTTTGGGATTCGCTTTTTTGTATGTTCCCATTGTTATTTTGGTCATCTTCTCTTTTAACGATGCCCGATCCATCAGCAAATGGGCCGGATTTACCACAGAATGGTATGGCAAGATGTTCCGGGATGGGCAAATCATGCTCTCTATCTGGAATAGTCTCTTTTTGGCTATTGTCTCCACCATCATCGCCACCATTTTGGGCACACTGGTCGCCCTGGGCCTGGAACGCTACAATTTCAAGGGCAAAACCGCGGTGGATTCCATGTTTTACCTGCCGGTCATCATTCCCGATATTGCCATGGCCATTATGTTGCTGCTATTCTTCAACATGTCGGGCATCGGTTTTACGCCGTGGAAGGTCACTTTTTTCGGCACCAAACTGGCAGTCCCCTACTCCGTCATCATCGGACATGTCGCATTTAACACATCGTTTGTAGCCATTGTGGTTCGGGCCCGACTCACACAAATGGATCGTACACTGGAGGAAGCAGCCAACGATCTCTATGCCAACGCCTGGCAAACCTTCCGCCGTATCACACTGCCCATGCTCATGCCAGGCATCATCGGCGGTGCGCTGCTGGCCTTCACGCTCTCGCTGGATGATTTCGTCATCACCTTCTTTACCAGCGGTGCCGGCTTTAACACCCTGCCAGTGCGCGTCTTTGGCATGATCAAAAAAGGTGTCACGCCCAAGATCAACGCTGTCTCTACCCTGATGCTGGCTGTTTCCCTGACGCTGGTTGTCATCTCTATCCTGCTAAGCAAACGTAGTGATGATGGCGGCTCGGTTAAGATGGGATTTTAATTGACTAAATCGAATCTCCCCTACTCTCACTCACTTTTCACCCAGGAGGACAAGACATGCAACGCAAACATCTTTTCGCCCTTATCGCTATCCTGCTGATTGCAATGATGGCCGTAACTGCCTGCGGCGGTAAAACGCCCGAAGCAAAACCGGCAACCGAGGCGCCCAAGAAAGAAGAAGCCAAGCCTACTGAGGCGCCCAAGAAAGAAGAAGCCAAACCCACTGAGGCTCCCAAAAAAGAGGAACCCAAAGAGGCCGAGGTCAAACCTGCCGATGAAATCGTGGTTTACAACTGGTCAGATTATGTTGCGCCCGAGATGTATGAGCTGTTCACCGAAAAAACGGGCATCAAAATCAGCGAAGACAACTTCTCTAGCAACGAAGATCTGTTGGCCAAACTGCAAGGTGGCGCCACCGGCTATGCCGTCATCGTGCCCTCAGACTACACTGTATCCATTATGATTGAAGAGGGCCTGCTGCAAGAACTGAATCACGATAACATCCCGAACCTGAAAAACCTGGACCCCGAATTCACCAAGCTTTATTACGATCCCGGCAACAAATACTGCGTGCCCTATCTGTGGGGAACCACCGGCATCGGCTATAACACCGAGCAAATGGAAACTCCCCCCGCGAGCTGGAAGCAAATCTTCAACACCACTGAAGAGGATGCCTGGTTCGGACGCTTTACGCTATTGGATGACGTGCGCGAAGTATTCTCAGCCGCACTCATTTATCTGGGCTACGACAACAACACCAAAGATGAAGCGAAGTTGGAAGAAGCCAAACAGGTGCTGATTGCTGCCAAAAAGGGCGTCGCTGGCTACGACACCGACAACTACGAAGATTTGGTAGGCGCGGGTGAGAATCTGCTGGCCCACGGCTGGAACGGCGACTTCCTGCAAGCCGCGGATGAGTACGAGAACATCGACTACTACATCCCCGAAGAGGGTGGCACCATCTGGATTGACAACATGTGCATTCCCCAGGGTATCACGCCCGAGCAGAAGCTGGCCGCAGAAATGTACATCAACTTTGTGCTGGACCCCGAAATCGGCGACCTGCTAGGTGAATACAACTACTATGCCAGCCCCAATGCCGAAACCCTGAAGATTGCAGATCCCGAATACACAAGCAATCCTCTGGTCTTCCCGCCCGATGAGATTCGGGCCAAGCTGCACTTCATCAAGCCGCTGGGCGAGTTCGAAAGCGTTTACCAGCGCATGTGGGATGAAGTCAAATCTGCCCAATAAACCAACATCTCTCACATCCATGGCCGGAGGGCTAAGTCCCTCTGGCCTTTTTTTTGCTCAGACAGGCAGCCAAGAGGCCCCGCGTGCATCATGCGCCCGTGCGCAAGGTGCGACACATGCTCACCGGGGCCTAAGCTGTTTCCAAATCTGCAATGAACTTGCCGAATTGTGCGATAGCCGCGTTGGTATGAGGATGGAACGCGTGCATAAGCGTGTCATCATCCACCCCCGACAGCGCTACATCCAAAATCGCCTGTGCCTGTGCCTCGTCCTCCATATCCAAATAGCTGGAAGAAAGCCGCAACGCCAAAGCTTGGGGCGCTGCACCAAAAACAGACCCGGGCAAGGTGGCCAGTTGATAGCGATCCAGCAGGAGCATGGCCAATTCTACGTCGGTAGTGATGCCGATACGGGCCAACGCTTCACGCCAGCGCGTAAAATCGGGGAACAGATAGAACGCACCAGCCGGCTCGGGGACACGGATACCCATCTCGGTTAGATGTCGCCACAGATAGCGGGTGCGCAGAGCGTGCAGGCGGGTGCATAGCTGAATATAATCCCACACATCTGCATCAGTTCCATAAGCGGTCAATGCGGCAAACTGCACCGGCGCAGTGGTAGCAGACCATATCTCGCTGGCGATGGTACGCACCGCCCGCAGCAACTCGGCTCCAGCTTTATTGGGCGGGAAGATAGCCACGCCCAAACGCCACCCCCCCAGCGAAAGATGCTTGCTCAATCCCCCCAGCACCACAGTTCCTTCGGGATAGTAGTGGACGATGGAACGATGCTTCTTGACCTGATGTTCCACCAGGCCATAAATTTCATCGCTAAGCACCACCAACCCTTGCTCTCGGGCATACTGGGCGAAACGCTCCATAAAGGATGGAGACAACGTGCGCCCCGTGGGATTGTTGGGGCTATTGAGCAGGACAACGCCAGGATTGCCCCAAGCGGCCCGCGCCTGCTCCGTTGCCTCGGTTAGTGCTGCCAGAGTCAGCTCCCATCCATCTTCAGGTGCTGCCGGAATCCAGTTGACCCTTTTGCCAGCCAAATGAGCCTGAGGCTGATAGCTCACCCACGAAGGTGTGGGCAACATGAGTTCGCCATCCAACGCCAGCATAAGGGCGTAAATCAGCGCTTTGCTGCCGGGCCCCACAATAACGTAATCGGGCGCAGCCGGAATATCAAAACGCTTCGCATAAAATGCGGCAATCTTCTCCCGCAGTTCCCGGGCCCCCAGCGAGGGCAAATACTGATGTTGCCAGGCATTTTCTCGCAAGGCCTGCGCAATTTTGGGATGCACAGGAAAACGGGATTCGCCGAAGCCCAACTGATAAACCTGCTGCCCTTGGCGCCACATTTCGCTGACACGTTCATTGATGACCAGTGTCGCGGAAGGTTTCAGGCCCCGTAAGCCCAGAGAAGAAAAACGAAAGGGAAAATAGCGGTGAGTCATTATGCACCTCTTCTGGCGAGGGGACTGATAAAATGATGGCGCATTATATCACGAGGGGTGATGATGTCAAAACTATCTTAAAAGCGTGGCGCTCGATTGCAGAAAAACGTGTTTCTTCGTAAGCATTCAGGTGCAACAAAGGATGGATGGTCTCTCCGGCCATCCTCATGTGCAGCGCAACTCAACAACACAAAATTAGCCACCACAGTGCAAATATGACACAAGAAAATTGAGATGCCTGCTGAATTGTGATAAAATCATCCACATCAATGAAAATGTTGCAACAACACAACTGGAAACAATCCCTATGAATGCCATTCTCGGAAAACCAGAACTCGGAGCATCCGGCTCCATCCGTCTGGATGAAATCGATCTGGAAATCATCAAAACCCTGAAACGGGATGGACGTACCCCCTTTGCCAAAATAGCCAAACGTCTGGGTGTCTCTACCGGCATGATTCGCCAGCGTTACCAGCGACTGGTCAAAGAGGGCATTTTGCAGGTGGTAGCAGTCACCAATCCCCTGCTGCTGGGATTTTCAACCATGGCGATGATTGGCATCAAAGTGGATGGAGCCCGTTTACAACAGGTTGCCGCGGAGATTGCGGGGCTGGAGGAGGTCATTTATCTGGTGCTGACCGCAGGGGCTTACGATTTATTTGTAGAGGTGGTTTTCAGAGACAATGAGCATCTGCTGGAATTTCTTACCAATCGTCTCAGAGCTATTCCCGGCATTCGGGAAACTGAAACGTTTATGTATCTCAAAATCGTTAAAGAAATTTACTCCTGGCCCGATATCGACAACCAGCGAAGTTCGTAATATCACTCACCAAATGGAGCCCATCATGGACAAGCAAACGCTTCTCGAAAAGCAGAAAACGTATCTCTGGCCCAGTTATCTCCTCTACTACACCGATCCCTTGCCCCTGGATCATGGCGAGGGGTTGTATGTGTGGGATGTGGAGGGCAACCGCTATCTTGACTTTTTTGGCGGCATCCTCACCACCAGCGTAGGGCATAAACACCCCAAGGTTACGCAGCGGGCCAAAGAGCAGGTGGATAAACTTATTCACGCATCCACCCTGTATCCGCACGAAAATGTGGTGCTTCTGGCCGAAAAACTGGCTGAGCTGGCGCCCGGAAAGCTGCAAACCTCCTTTTTTACCGGCTCGGGCACTGAGGCGGACGAAACCGCTGTGATGTTGGCCAAAGCAGCTACCGGGCATCAAGAGGTCATTGCCCTGCGCCACGCTTACAGTGGGCGCTCGACTCTGGCCATGACCATGACAGGCATTGCGGCCTGGCGCATCGGGGGCACGCAAATTGCGGGGATTAAGCACGCGCTGAATCCCTATTGTTATCGCTGCCCCCTAAAAATGAGCTACCCCTCTTGCGGTGTCGCTTGTGCAGAGGATGTGGAGGAGGTGATCAAAACCACCACATCGGGGCGCATTGCCGCGTTCATCGCCGAGCCAATTCAGGGCGTGGGTGGCTTCATCACCCCACCGCCCGAGTATTTCAAGATCGTGGTGGAGATTATCCATCACTACGGTGGCCTATTCATCGATGACGAAGTGCAGACTGGCTTCGGGCGCACGGGAGAGCATTGGTTCGGCATCCAGCATTGGGATGTAGAGCCCGACATTATGACCATGGCCAAAGGCATTGCCAATGGCTTCCCTCTCTCCAACACCATGACCACGCCCGAGATTGCCGAAACGCTGACCAGCCAGGGCCTGACCATCAGCACCTTTGGCGGCAATCCTGTGTCTACTGCGGCCTCGCTGGCCACCATCGAGGTCATGGAAGAAGAGGCGTCGCCCGAACATGTGGCCAAGATGGGGGCGATGCTGCGTTCGGGCCTGGAAAAATTGCAAGAAAAATATCCGCTCATGGGGGATGTACGGGGCAAGGGCCTGATGCAAGGCATCGAGGTAGTGGCAGATCGTGAAAGCAAAGAACCTGCGCCACAAGCGGTGAATGAACTTTTCGAAGCTACCAAGGCTCACGGTCTGCTCATTGGCAAGGGGGGCATGTATGGCAATGTCATTCGCATTGCGCCCCCCATGACCGCTACCGAAGATCATATTGCCGAAGCGTTGGATATTTTCGACCAAGCCTTTGCTTCCATACAGGAACGCTATTAACGGAGTTTGCCAAAATGCGAGCACTTGTACTGGGCGGCGCTGGCGCCGTCTGCAAGGAAACCACCAAAGACCTGGCCGCCTACAGCGATTTCGATGAGATTGTGGTGGCCGACTACAACCTGGAAGCGGTGACAAAGCTGGTCGACAAAATCGGTGACGCCCGGCTCAACCCCATCTTCTTCGACGCCAACGACTACGACAACATGCTCAAGTTGTTCTCCCAGTTCGACGTGGTGGTCAATGGCCTCCCCTTCAAATACGATCTGGCGGTGAACACCGCCTGCGTGGAAGTGGGCGTCAATGGCCTGGATCTTTCCAGCGAAGACCCGCAATTCGCGCTCCACGACAAAGCCCTGGCCAAGGATATGATCTTCATTCCCGG
>Ga0256914_1003255_pt1 | contig 12914 bp, 11 predicted proteins | sample HulkmetaG_FD_191571 | JGI IMG/M metagenome (GOLD analysis project Ga0256914, IMG submission 191571) | Hydrothermal chimney microbial communities from Main Endeavour vent field at the Juan de Fuca Ridge, Pacific Ocean - Hulk | ecosystem: Environmental > Aquatic > Marine > Hydrothermal vents ...
CGTAGCATTCATCAGTGAGCCTTTCTATCTGGCTTCCGTCCCATGAATATATGTCATAACAGCTGCCGGCCTTTTTCACCCAGACGATTCGGCCGTCTCTAAGCACAGGACCCACGTTGTCATCGTCATCATCTGTTACCTGGATAATGTCTCCCCCGGCCCAGTAATAGATTTCAAAGTCGTCTCCGTCCAATTCATCCCAGGCTATCGCTCCTTTGTATAGGCTGGGGCGCCTGTCATCCCCGTCAGTATCCGTCAGCTTGTATTCCTCCTGTCCATCCCAGAAAAAAAGATCAAAATTGTCATCGTGCTCGCCAACCCAGGCAACCTGGTTGCCGTAAACAGAAGGTTCTATGTCATCGTAGTTATTGTCAGAAATCTGGGTCTTTTGGCCTGGTGTCCTGAGAAACACCTCCGTGTCCTCTTTCCAGAAATCTTCATGATCTTCCTCAACGAAGGCCAGGTTTTCTTCATACAGGGAAATGGTGTCCACCACGTCGTCTTCCATCTCTGTGATGGAACTTCCGTCCCAGACCTGGACATCGTCACTGTCATCTATCCAGGCCAGCTTGTTGCCAGAAGCAGAAAGGACAACGACTTCCTCATCGTTCCATATTTTTGTACCGGCATGTACCGGATTCGATGTTTCCCACATGTATATTCCCTTGGAGTAATGGCTCCAAAAGGCATAATTGTCTCCAAGGGCAACCTTGAAGAATTCTCCATGTTCATGTGTTTGGGCAAGCTGAATGATATTTAAATCAGCCTTTGCATGGGATACAGTGCAAAGAAATGCAACAACTGAAAGTAACAACAAAATTTTTTTCATGCCTGCTCCTTTTAATTTAGTTCCATATGAAACATCACTTTCTATTGTTTCATCTCTCCCATCGGATACGAGCCAAGCCACTTCAGGAATGTGCAGCCTCCGCGAATGGATTCCACACCTTCCCTGACGTGTTCGTCTTCTATGTGGCCGGCAATATCAACGTAAAAGAGATATCGCCAGGGTTCGTCCTTTACCGGCCGTGACTGGATCTTGGTCAGGTTGATACCCTTGTCCGCCAGGGGCTCCAGCAGCCTGAAAAGAGACCCGGGCCTGTCTTCCAGGCTTAGAAGCAGCGATGTTTTGTCTTTTCCGCTGGGCCTGGGGCATTCATGGCCCAGCACCAGGAAACGAGTGGTATTGCCTGCAAAATCCTCTATCCTTCTGGCAACAGTATAAAGTTTATATGTCCTTGCAGCAAGTGGGCTTGCTATTGCCGCAACCGATTCATCCACTGCAGCCCACCTTGCAGCCTGGGCGGTGCTGACTACCTCCTCTGTTGGCACGGCCGGAAGGTTTCTCTGGAGCCACAGCCTGCATTGGGCAAGTGCATGGGGATGGGAAAGTATTCGTCTTATCCTGTCAAGCCTGCCGCTTTTGCTTATTAGATCATGTGAGATGGGCATGTAAAGCTCCCCGCATACCTTGATCTTGTAGTCACACAGACCATCCAGGGTGAGGGCAACAGTGCCTTCCACGGAGTTTTCCACCGGCACCACTCCAAAATCTATCCGTTTCCTTTCCACCTCTTCGAATACCTCGGTGATGTTTCCCTCCGGGATGAAATCCGGGGCATGACCAAAGAATTCTGCAGCAGCCATGTGGGTAAATGTGGTCTCTGGTCCGAGATAACCCACCCTTGCCGGCCTTTGGGCATTACGGCATGCAGATATTATCTCACTGAAGATGACCTGGAGGCCATCTGGAGGGAAGACGCCCCTGTTGTATTCCAGGATGTGGTCTATTACCTCTTTTTCCCTCACCGCGTCCAGGGGCTGCGCCAGGGATTTTGCCTTTGTTTTGCCTATCTCCTCTGCAACCTTGAGCCGTTCCTGCAGCAGGGCTACCAAGTCCCTGTCGATATTGTCGATCCTGGAACGAAGTTCTTTTAGGCGTGCTGCCTGTTTGTCATCGAGTCTCTGCATTCTTTTAGCACCTGTAGATTTTCACCTGGAAAGTATTCGCCTGATTTCCGTGAGTTCCTTCCTGATTTCTTCAAGTATTTCATTTTGGTCAGTTGGTGGCGTACCGGACGGTACCCTGGCGGAAGAAGGAGGTTGCTGCAGACTGTCCAGTTTTTTCCTGGCACCAGCAATGGTGAACCCTTCTTTGTAGAGAAGCCGTTTTATGAGCTTTATGGTATCAAGGTCCTGCTTCCGGTAAAGGCGCTGTCTTGATACTCGTCTGGGTTGTATCTGGCGGAATTCCTTCTCCCAGAATCTCAGGACATGGGGTTCAACCCCCACTATCCTGCTGACTTCTCCTATTCGGTAGTATTTGCGGTCCTTTTTCAGCATTGACCATCTTTTTCAGCAAGGGACTTGGTTTAAAGGAAACGGTATTCCTCGCCGGAATAACAATAGGTTCCCCTGTAGATGGATTTATACCCTTTCTGGCGTTTTTGAAAAGGGGGCAAAAGGTACCAAAGCGAACAATTTTCAGAGATTCCCCTGAAAGCAGGCTCTCTGTCATGTGGATAAAAATGGCGTCCACGAGTTTTTTGCTGGAACGAACGGAAAAACCCAGGTTTTCGCTTACCTTCTCTGCCAGCTGAAGCTTGGTGAGGGAATGCCTGCCCATTCAGCTCCTCATTTCCGCATTGAATTCCTGAAGCAGGGCATTTACAAGGGGTTCGTGAAGAGCCAGTACTTCTGCCTCCGACAGGGTACGGTCCTCGGACCTGTAAATGAACCTGAAGGCCAGGCTCTTCTTGCCCCTGGGGACAGGTTTGCCCCTGTAGACATCGAAGATGGATACGCTCTCGAGTATTTCCGGTTTCCTTTCCTGGATAAACGAGAATATATCCTGAACCCTGACCGAGTCATCCAGGATAATGGAAAGGTCAAGATCAACGGCAGGATAACGTGCCAGTGGGCAGAAGCGTTTTTCTGAAGAAGCAGCCTCCATCATGGCTGGTATAGAAAGATCAGAGAGAAAGACCCTGGAGGAAATATCAAAGGCGCCAAGCACCTTGGCAGAAACCTGGCCGAGGGTACCGATACTTGTGCCCTTGTTGGAGAGGATTTCTACGCAGGTGCCAGGGACGTAGAAGGGCTCCGGTTTCACGGAGACCTGAAAAACGCTCTCCGCAATGCCTGCATGCTCCAGCAGGTTTTCCATCAGCCCTTTCATGTCGAAAAAGTCCGATTCCTGCTCAGGCCAGGCCCAGGTCTGCTGGAACCTTTTGCCAGTGATCGCACAGCATAACCTCTGGTGTTCCTCAGGCAGTACTTCCGGACCCCTGTTTATGAAAACAGCACCGGTTTCAAACAGGGAAAGATCCATGTTCCGTTTCTTATGGTTTCTGGAAACGGTTGAAAGCATGGAACTGACAAGGTTTGTCCTCATGACCGACTGGTCTTCTGCCAGCGGGTTTTTCAGCATGACAGTCCTGGTCCTGGGATCGTCCTGGTCCAGGTCCAGTGCCTGGATTTCTTCAGGGGAGATGAAGCTGTACGATATGATTTCAGAGTATCCCTGACCGGCGAGAAAGGTCTTGAGACCGTCCACAAAGGCCTTGTCCGATGCCGCCGATTCCACTATGAGTTCGCCAACGGGAGAGCGTGTGGGAATGGAGGCAAAGCCGTGGAGCCTGGCAATTTCCTCCACGAGGTCGATTTCTTCCTTGAGATCCGGCCTGAAGGATGGGACAGAAAATTCCAGCCCGTGGTCTTCCTTGTCTTCAAGGCGGATCTGGATGGAATCCAGAATGCCCACCATCTTTTCAGCGTCCAGGTCCGTACCCAGGAGGGTGTTGGTCCTCTGGGGCCTCATCCTGATCCTTCTGCCTTTCCAGGGCCGCGGATTTTCGTCATGAATGCCTGCAAACTCGCCGCCTGCCAGATCCAGTAAGAGATCCGTGGCGCGCTGGGCAGCAGAGAGCTGGCCGTCAAAATCCACTCCCCTTTCAAAGCGGAAGGATGCCTCTGAAGGCAGCTTTAGTGTCTTGGCAGTCCTTCTGATGCTGCCCGGGGCAAACCATGCGCTTTCAAGCAGGACAGATCTGGTCTTTTCAGTAACCTCTGTCTCCAGGCCTCCCATGACTCCTGCCACGGCTACAGGGCGTTGCCTGTCGCAGATGAGAAGCACTCCTGCCGGAAGTATGCGTTCCTTGCCGTCAAGGGTGACTATTTTTTCCTTCTCTTTCGATACCCTGACAATGATCCCTCTTCCCTTCAGGGTGTCCAGGTCAAAGGCGTGAAGGGGCTGTCCCCTTTCCATGAGGACGTAATTGGTGATGTCGACGATGTTATTTATTGGCCGTATGCCGCTGGCTGCAAGCCTTCTGGCCATCCAGCCCGGTGATTTTCCAACACTGACCCCGTTTACTACAGAGCCCACGTAGCGGGAGCAGAGTTCCGGATCATCTATTTCTATGGAAATATCAGCCGATCTGTGGGCTGAGAAGATTTCACTGACAGGAGGAATCCTCAGGGGGATATTGTAGAGGGCGGCCACTTCCCTTGCCACACCTGCAATGCTGAGACAATCCGGCCTGTTGGGCGTAATGCCTATTTCAAATACCAGGTCATCCATTCCGGCAAGGGCAGAGAATTTCTGGCCCACTCTAGCCGAGGGAAATTGGGAAGATATGTCAAAGATTCCGCTTGAATCTCCTTCAAGCATGATTTCCATCTGGGAGCAAAGCATGCCCCTGGACCTGTGTCCATAGATGTGGACTTCCTTGATCTCTTTTCCATCCGGCATTTCCGTGCCCGGCGGCACGTAAACCGTAAGCATGCCCTCCCGGACATTCGGCGCCCCACATACCACTTCCACCTGTTCGCTGCCGGTTTCCACAGTACAAAGACTCATGCCCTTTTCTTCGCTGACAGGTTCCACCCGGGCAATCCGGGCAACCAGGGCTTCTTCCATCCAGGGATATGCCGGGTCTACGGCCTCAACTTCAAGGCCTGCAAGGGTAAGCCTTTCGGCAACCTCCAGGTGGTCTGCCTCGTAGGGTGCTGTTTCTCTAAGCCAGGATGCCAATACCAACATGGTTTTATCTCAAAACTGATTCAGGAATCTCAGGTCATTATCGTAGAAGAGACGTATATCATTGATCCCGTAGCGAAGCATGGCGATTCTTTCAATACCCAGGCCGAAGGCGAAACCGCTGTATTCTTCCGGATCGATATCCACGTGCCTGAAGACTGCTGGATGAACAAGGCCTGCACCTAGCACCTCCAGCCAGCCGGTCTGGGAGCAGACCCTGCACCCCTTGCCCCTGCACATGACACATTGAATGTCTATCTCGGCGCTGGGTTCAGTAAAGGGGAAAAAGCTGGGACGAAATCTTACCGAGGTATCCCTGTGGAATATCTCCCGGGCAAAGTGGGTAAGTATGCCCTTGAGATGGGAAAAGGAAACATCTTTATCCACCATGAGTCCCTCAACCTGGTGAAACATGGGGGTATGGGTGACATCGGAATCGCACCTGTACACCTTGCCGGGGGCAATGATCCTCACCGGTGGAGACATCTTCTCCATGGTGCGGATCTGGATGGGACTTGTATGGGTCCTCAGAAGGACCTTGTCGTCAATGTAAAAGGTGTCCTGCATGTCTCTTGCAGGATGATCAGGGGGTATGTTCAGGGCCTCGAAGTTGTAGAAATCAAGTTCTATTTCAGGACCCTGGGCCACGGAAAAGCCCATCTTTTCAAAAACCTGGCACACCTCGTCAAGTATTTGCGTGATGGGGTGCAGGTGCCCTGGAGGAAGGCGCCTGCCCGGAAGGGTGGGGTCAAAGCCCCTTATCAGCTCAGGTCCTGTTGCTGCATCCTTCAGGCCCTTCAGCCTTTCCTTCAAGGTCCTTTCGATCCTGTTTTTTATCTCGTTTGACAGCTTGCCTACCAGCGGACGCTGTTCCTTGGGAAGGCTGCCGAGGCTTTTGAGTATGGAAGTGAGTTGGCCCTTCCTCCCGAGGAATCTGATCTTCAGCTCTTCCAGTGCCCGGCTGTCACGGGCCTTCTCTATGGCCTCAAGGGCCTCTTTTTCAATTTCCCTGAGCTGTTTTTCCATCTGACGAAAAGGCTGGATTAAAGGACTGCCTTGGCCTTTTCTACAAGTTGTGAAAATGCACCCGGTTCCGTAACGGCAAGATTTGCCAGGATCTTTCTGTCAACACCTATCTTTGCCTTGGTCAGGCCTCCCATGAACTTGCTGTAGGAGATGTCGTTGAGGCGACAGGCGGCGTTTATCCTGGTAATCCAGAGACGTCTGTACGAGCGTTTCTTGGCCCGCCTGTCCCTGTAGGCATAACACAGCGCCTTTTCAACACTGTCCTTGGCCTGACGGTAACAGCGGCTCCTTGCCCCCCTGAAACCCTTGGCAAGTTTCAGGAGTTTTTTCCTTCTTCTCCTTGCCTTGAAACCTCTTTTTACCCTGGGCATAACTTTTTACTCCTTAAATGGCCTATGCATACGGAAGCATACGCTTGATGTGTGTGGTCATTGCTTCTGAAATCACCTTGTCTTTCTTCATATTCCTCTTGCGTTTTCTCGTCTTCTTGGTGAGGATATGACTGTGACCCGGCTTGTTGAAAACATACTTGCCGCTGCCGGTCTTCTTGAATCTCTTGGCGGCAGATCTCTTGGTCTTCAATTTTGGCATGGTGCTAAACCCCGCATAAAAGATTTTTAACAGCGCCCAAGACCACAAAAGGCCTCAGCCCTGTGAACAACAAACCTCGGAAGGCACGAAAGGGAATTTTTAACCCCAAAAGACCCCAAGGTCAATCACTGATGCAAAGAAAAATCAAGAATTTTTTGTTTCTCAGGCCTTTTTGGGCGCAAGTATCATGCTCATGGCCCGCCCTTCCATGTTCGGCATGTGCTCTACGGCAGCGATGTCGGCCATTTCGTTTGCAATCTTCTTGAGCATCTCGAAGCCGATTTCCGGATGGACTATCTCCCTCCCCCTGAAGGTCACGGTGACCTTGACCTTGTTGCCCTGGTTCAGAAACTTGACGATCTTTTTTCTCTTTACATTAAGATCGTGGACATCCGTCCTGGGACGCATCTTTATTTCCTTGACCTGGATTACGGTCTGCTTTTTCTTGGCCTCCTGGGCCTTTTTGCTCTGCTCGTAACGGTATTTACCGTAATCCATGAGCCTGCAAACCGGTGGCTTGGCATTGGCGGCCACTTCTACCAGATCAAGCCCCGTATCCTTTGCCCTCTGCAGTGCTTCGGCCAGGGGAATCACTCCCAGCTGCGTCCCATCTTCTGCGATCAGGCGAACCTCGGACGCCCTTATCCTGTCATTAACCCTTACTCTCTGCTCTCTGGCGATACTGCACCTCCCGTTTTTCCTCTTTCAGTTTCTGCCAGTATCATCTCCACAAAGGATTCAACCGGCATGGCATCCAGTTTTCTGCCCTCCCTGGTCCTGGGACTCACTGTTTTGTCAGCAACCTCCTGGTCTCCTAGAACCAGCATGTAGGGTATCTTTTCCACCTGGGCCTCTCTTACCTTCTTGCCCAGTTTCTCATTCCTGAGGTCGATCTCCGCCCGCAGTCCGGCCTTCCTCAACTGTCCGAACACATTTCTGGCCCACTCATCCTGTCTGTCAGTGATGGTGAGCACCCGGACCTGCACAGGTGCCAGCCAAAGCGGGAAGGCCCCGGCATAGTGTTCGATCATAACCCCGAAAAAACGTTCAAGGGAGCCCAGAAGCGCCCTGTGCACCATGATGGGGGCGTGAGGCTGGCTGTCCTGCCCCGTGTAATTTACATTGAACCGCTCTGGCAGGTTAAAGTCCACCTGTATCGTGGAGCACTGCCACGACCGGTCCAGACAGTCCTTGATCTTGATGTCGATCTTCGGGCCGTAAAAGACGCCTTCTCCAGGATCTATCTCATACTCGAGGCCCTGTTTTTCCAGGGCGCTTTTCAGTGCATTGGTGGAAAGCTCCCAGTGCTCGTCGCTTCCGACGTATTTTTCCGGCCTGGTGGAAAGGTATATGTCATAGCGGTCGAAACCGAAGACCCTGAGCATGTACAGGGTCATATCCAGGATCTCTGTTATTTCCTCGTCCAGCTGGTCAGGCCTGCAGAATATGTGGGCATCATCCTGGGTAAAGCCCCTTACCCTCATGAGCCCGTGAAGCGTTCCGGTCCTTTCATAGCGGTAAACCGTTCCAAGCTCGCACCACCTGAGGGGCAGCTCCCTGTAGCTCCTTTTCCTGGAATTGTAAATTGCTATGTGGAAGGGGCAGTTCATGGGCTTTATCTGGTAGCTTACCTCGTCTATCTCCATGGGGGAGTACATGTTCTCGGAATAGAAATCCAGATGCCCGCTGGTCTTCCAAAGGTCCCTTTTGGCAATATGGGGAGTAAAGAGCAGGTCGTAGCCCCTCCTGATGTGTTCTTCCCTCCAGAAGTCTTCCATGAGCTTTCTTACCATGGCACCCTTAGGGTGCCAGAGTATAAGCCCGGGGCCTATTTCCTCCTGGATCGAGAAAAGATCCAGCTGTTTGCCTATCTTCCTGTGATCTCTTTTCTTGGCCTCTTCCAGCCTTTGGAGATAGGCGGCAAGCTCCTTTTTCGTGAAAAACGCTGTGCCGTAGATCCTCTGGAGCATGGGACGGTTTTCATCCCCTTTCCAGAATGCCCCTGCGACATTGATAAGCTTGAATGCGGGTATTTTACCAGTATCAGGAAGATGTGGCCCTCGGCACAGATCCAGGAAATCACCCTGTTTATAGAGTGAGACTTCCCTTTCACCCTGGGCCTCGAGGTCATGGAGCAGCTCCACCTTGTAGTCTTCACCCATGTCCTGAAACAGTTTTTCTGCCTGGTCAATGGGCATCTCTTGGCGCTCCAGGGGGATTGCCTCCCTGGCCAGCTCCTGCATCCTGGCCTCTATTCTTTCCAGATCTTCAGGGGAAAAGGACCCGCCAGGTACATCGAAGTCGTAGTAAAATCCACTTTCTATGGCTGGGCCAATGGCCAGTTTTGCTTTTGGATAGAGTTGTTTCACCGCCTGGGCCATCAGGTGCGAGGCCGAGTGGCGCAATATTTCCAGGGCCTCTGGATCACCTGAAAACACGGGTTCAACCTGGCTGTCCTCGGTCAGGGGGAACGAAAGGTCCCTGATCTGCCCATTGACCTTGGCCAGAATGAGTTTCTTGCGTTTTTTCTTGCTAAGTGCCTTGGCCAGCAGCTCCCCTGCCAAGGTGCCTGGCTCTGTTTCTATTAGATCTCCGTCTTTAATTTGTACTTTAATCATCGAGCTTTCCTGAAGGTCTGGGTTTCTTATAATTTTAACGACAAATCGGCCCCTGAAATCAAGAAAGGCACCTGGTGCCGCTGTACGGCCTTTCAGATGCCTTCTTTCTTACATATAATATTGGACAAAGTAAATTAAAAAAGCAAAAATGGTAGGCGCGGGCGGGATCGAACCGCCGACTTCTACCGCGTCAAGGTAGCGCTCTCCCCCTGAGCTACGCGCCTTTACCGGAGCCAAACGATTAATTCAGTGACGGAATTGTTCAGATAACAGGATTTGCGTTTCCTGTCAAGGAAAGGACGGTAAGATGATTAAAGGCAGTCTGATCTCCAGGATATTCGAGGCCGCAAGCATTCAGAGGTGGAATGACCACGTCAGGCCCGTGGAACTGACCGAGCTGGATAAGCAGGCCCACAAGATGTTGATAGCCTATGTGCTTGGCCGGTTCCAGGAACAGGTACATCCTGTAAACTGGACCAGGCTGATCGAGGGGGGATTTTTTGAGCTGATCCAGAGAATTGTGCTGACTGATCTCAAGCCCCCGGTATTCCATTATCTCATGAAAAAGGCAGGCCCGAGCCTCAACAGGTACGTGATTTCCCAGGTGGAAGGCGATCTTGCGGGCCTGAAGAGTCTGGAAAGTGGAAATCCCATGATTAAGGAGATGGAAAACTTCCTGGAAGACAAGTGGGATGGCAAGACTGAAAGGCGGATATTGAATGCTGCACATTACCTGGCCACAAAGTGGGAATTCGAACTGGTCTATCACGCCTATCCCAAGATGTACGGCATAGACGAGACCAAGAAGGAAATAGAAGACAAGATAGAGGATTATTTCGAGCTGGTGGGGGTGCAGAAGATCCTGCTTGGTGGCAAGTCTCACCATTTCATAGATCTTTGCAGCCAGTTGAGGTTTCAAAAACGCTGGTCCAGGACACCCAGGATTCCACAGACCAGCGTTTTGGGCCACATGCTGGTGGTTGCCGTACTGGTGTTCCTGCTGACCGGCAAGCTGGTCCAAAAGCCCTGCAGCAGGAGAATCTACAACAATTTCTTCTCTGCCCTGCTGCATGATCTTCCCGAGGTATACACAAGAGATATTATTTCTCCCATAAAGCGGCAGGTTCCCGGCCTGGATGCGGTCATCGAAGAATACGAGAGGAGAAAGATAGAAGAAAAGGTCCTGCCGCTCCTTCCCGAAAGCTGGCAAAGGGAATTCATCTATTTTCTTGAAAACCAGTTCGAGAACAGGATATTCCAGGAAGGCAGGGCAAGGAGGGTCCGGGAGATAAAGGAGGAGTTCAATAGAAACGATATATCACCTGTGGACGGCGAAATGGTTAAGGTGGCAGATGAGCTTGCCGCCTTCTGGGAGGCCGGGCTTTCCCTGGCCCATGGCATAAGGTCTCCAAACCTTACCGAGGCAGTAAGTAACCTCCAGGAAAAATACAGTGGAACCGAAAATCTCTCCGGCCTTTTTACATCGGAGTGTTTTGATAAGATGAGCCGGTGAGATTGGCGCCCCCATAGCTTTCGCCCTTGACCTTCCAGATCTGGTAATAGGGGGTGTGCAGGCTTACTGGCTCGAAATAGCCCGGGCTGAAGACATGGCGCAGGAAGAGCTTATTGAAGACGGATTTCGCGATATTGTCATCCATGGCCGCAGCATAACCCTTGTCCAAAACAGCCTCAAAGTTCAGGCCCTTTTGCCTGGGGTATTCTTTGGTCTCCACCTTGGAGGAGTATCTCAGGAAGAGTTTTTTGATCAAGGCTTCCTTGTTGCCAAAGCGCATGATGCCCTTCTCCATGTCCAGCATCATGGCCTGGCCGTTACTGGAAGCCCCGATTATCTTTCCATCCTTGAGCTTTATTCCGTAGAAAGAGGCGTAGCCCGGATGCGTGCCGTCATGGCGCGAAGGGTCCCACGAGCCAAGCCAGAACCACCAGTAATTGGTAACAGTAAGCCGCCAGTCCAGGAAGAGGTAAACCGGCCTGGCTTCAGCAGGGAAAAAGAATCTTAGCCAGTCCTCTGCACTTTTTATATCCCCCTGGGGCTCAAGATGTGCATTTTTTATGAGGTCGCCAGCCTTCTCCGGCCCTGCAGCCATGACCGATTTTATGAGACTGAAGCCTTTTGCCACGTCTCCTCCGCAGGCCTTGTAGACCTTGTGGGTGCCGGAATTGATTCCCCTTTCCACGAAAAATTGCATCATGTTGGCAGAAAGCCTTTCGTCACTGGCAGCAAGGGGCAGACCGTTAAAAACGGACCGTTCCCCACCGTGGACCTGGCCATCATTTATTGTGGCCCTTCTTGCCCAGTAAATCATTGGATAACCATGGTCCCACCAGGCCCATATAACGGCGTTTTCCGGGGTGGATTCAGAGGCCCGGGTCATTCCGGCTATTATGTAGGGGGGCTCCTTGGGCCAGAAGGTCTTGGCCATGTCCTTTTGAAAGGATGGCACGACGAAAATGAGTGCCATGAGGGGCGCAGCCATGGCTGCAACCCTGTACCGGTCCTTCATCTGCCAGATCTCATGTATTATGAAGCCGGCACCAAGGGCAAGGGTCGGGGCCAGAAATATCAAGAATCTCTTGGCGAAGAAAAATGAAAGCGCTGCCAGAAGGGCGGGTACTGCAATGTATATCCCGCGGGCCCTGAATCGCCAAAACAGGAGTCCAAGACCTGCAATGGACAGGAAGAATGTGGCGGTGTTGTCAGTGGTCTTGGCAACGATTTCCGGCAAGGATGGTATCAACTGTTCCGAGATGGTAACTCCTATGTTCGGAAAATCTCCCTGGACCTGTTTTGATATGTATTTGTAGGAACCGATGATCCCCTGGACGGTCTTGATCGGCAGGTTCATGCCCTTTAGGGCCAGTACGCCCAGGACCCCTGCAAGGAGAAGCCCCAGGAAAACCATGGCTTCTTTCTTTCCGGGCCGGTAAAAAAAGACCAGGGCTGCCGCAAGAGGCAGAAGGGCCACAGCAGTGGTTACCTGGGGGGTCTGGTCCCACCACCAGAGGAAAAGCAGGTAATTTAAAAGGGCGCCTGCAAACCAGAAATAGCGCCTTGGAGTTTTTGTTTCCCCAAATTTAAGGGCAAAAAATACAGCAGACATGGCAAAGGTGACATTCATGCAGTCGGTGTCGAACCAGCCAAGACTGCTCCTGTAAACATAGTAAAAGGACATTATGGCAAAAAGTCCTGCAGAAGACGCCATAACCGACCCTCCGTAGAAACGGCCTATGCCGTAAATGGGAAAAAAGAGGAGAATCCCGAGAAAGGCTGGAGCCAAAGCGCCTATCCAGTTTAGAGAAACAGGAGCCAATCCACTTGCAATATTTGCTATCTCTGAAAGAAGTGGGGGAGGCTGGGGCCTGGGAGGGCAGTCAGGAACAGCCCTTTTTTCGTCCACCGGTCTGTAGGCATGTTCTGCCAAGTCCCTGGCAAGTGTCAGGTAATAGTAACCGTCAAAGGTGGTCAGCAGGGGTTCACCATGGAACAGGGCCCTGTCGGGATGGGCCTGCCAGTCCCGGATGTCTTCGAGACGGACCAGCAGCCCCAATGCCAGTATTATCAGTATGATGCCAGCTTCAATCCAGCCTTTTTTAGCTGTCAACGTATTGCCTCCTTT
>Ga0256914_1003256_pt1 | contig 12914 bp, 11 predicted proteins | sample HulkmetaG_FD_191571 | JGI IMG/M metagenome (GOLD analysis project Ga0256914, IMG submission 191571) | Hydrothermal chimney microbial communities from Main Endeavour vent field at the Juan de Fuca Ridge, Pacific Ocean - Hulk | ecosystem: Environmental > Aquatic > Marine > Hydrothermal vents ...
TGCGGACAGCCCCCCGGCGCATTGGGAAATCCAGATGAGGGCCGATTTGATTTTCTCGCTCTGGGAAAACGTCAGCACCTGGTTGCGAAGGCTCATGGTCTTCCTTTCGGTTTGAGTCCAATAACCGCGGTAGGGTAACGTACACTTCGCGGTGGCGCAAGTCGGCATACGTGTTGCGTACCTCCCCCGTAATCCGGGGCCATTCCCCCGGGGAAGGGCCGGACAGGTGTCGGCTGTGTGCAATTGGAGAACCGGTTGGCTTGTCCCCGCCGGGGCTCACGAGGCACAGCCATGGCTGTCTGCATCGGTGGTCAGGTGACAGCCATGGTTTGCGAAAAACTTGGGCGCTACTTGCAATTGCCATACGCACCTTCCCTGGGAGAATCGCTAATGGCCGTAGGCGGAAATGATGCCGGGGTGCCTTCGTCGTCTGGACGGCACCGGAATGGGCGAGAGCGCGTGCCGCTGACCTTCCCCGGACATTTTTCTTGACAGCATCGGCCGTAGATCGTACACTAAATCTCTTAAACTGACTGTCCAGTCAGTCAGTTTTTGGCGCGCCGAACCGTACCCGGGAGCATTGATGACCAGGAAAAGGGCCATCCTGAAAGCCGCCACCCTCCTTTTTGCCACCAAGGGGTACAACGACACCTCCATGAACGAGGTGGCCCTCATGACCGGCAGCGCCAGCGCCACTATCTTCTACCACTTCAAAAACAAGGAAGAGCTCTACCTGGCGGTCCTGGAAAACGTCAAGGACCGCATCCTGGGGGATTTCAGCGCCTATTTTTCCCGCAAGCACTTCAAGACCGGCCTGGAGATGGTGGAGGGCATCATCGACTTCTACCTATACATGGCCGGTATCCTTGAAGACGGCTTCCGGCTGCTGCACCATTACTACACCTACCGCCTGGCCCAAGAGAACCCGGTGTGCCGCCGACACCTGGAGGCCGTCTACGACGTGCTGGTGAGCCTCTTCGAGGAAGCCATCCGCAAGGGGCAGCGGGACGGATCCATCGTCGAGATCCCGCCGCGCAAGGGGGCGCTGATCGTGCTGTCTACGGTGGACAGCGTGGTGCGCTTCAACACCTACAACCTTTTCGATGCAGGAGCCCTGTACGATGAGCTGAGCCGATCCTGCCGACGTATGCTCGAGAGCCGGTAAGTGAATGACCATCGCAGATCAAGAATAGGATACCGCCGATGATCAACCGCCTTTTCCCGTTTGTCGCCTGGTTCAAGGACTACTCTCTGCAGGCCCTGCGGCAGGACGCCCTGGCCGGCCTGACCGTGGCCCTGGTGCTGATCCCGCAGTCTATGGCCTACGCCCAGCTGGCCGGTCTGCCCCCGTACTACGGGCTCTACGCTTCCTTTCTGCCGCCCATCATCGCCGCGCTGTTCGGCTCCAGCCGGCAGCTGCAGACCGGTCCGGTGGCGGTGGTGTCGCTGATGACCTCGGCCTCGCTGGAACCCCTGGCCACCGCCGGCAGCCCGGGCTACATCGCCTACGCCATCATGTTGGCCCTCATGGTGGGGGTCTTCCAGCTGTCGCTGGGGGTCTTCCGGCTGGGACTGGTGGTCAATTTCCTGTCCCATCCGGTGGTCAACGGCTTCACCAACGCCGCCGCCATCATCATCGCCTCGTCCCAACTGTCCAAGATGTTCGGCGTATACGTGGACAAAGCGGCGCACCACTACGAGACCATCATGCGGGTGCTGCAGGCCGCTTGGCACTACACCCACTGGCCCACCCTGGGCATGGGGGTGCTGGCCTTCGCCATCATGTACGGGCTGAAAAAAATCGCGCCGCGCGTCCCCAACGTACTGGTGGCTGTGGCGGTGACCATCACTATCTCGTGGGCCACCGGATTCGAGCACAACACCTTCACCGACATCTCCACCATCCGCTCGGAAGAACTGCGCAACCACATCGAGGCCTTCAACCACGCCGTCAAGACCATCCCCCAGCGCGCCGGGGAACGCACGCGCCTCATGGCGCGCCTGGACGAGGCCAGGGCCGCCGGCGACGTCATCGGTGTGCTGGACGCCGATCACGACATCAAGGTGGCCACGCTGAAGATCGAGCGGCTCAAGCACAAGGCCCACGTGCACCGCCGTGCCATCCGCGGCTTCCTGCTGGCGGCCGTGGAGGCCCCCGATCACGGACTGCATTTCTACCCCCGGGAAAAGGTCCCCGCCGGCAAGCAGACAGACGGGCGCACCTGGCGCATCAAGGTGGGCAACAAGCCGTTGGACCCGGCCCACCTGCTGATGACCGGCGGCGGCGCGGTGGTCGGGGTGGTACCTCAGGGGCTGCCTTCGCTGACGGCGCCCACCGTCGACTGGAAAGCCATGGCGGGGCTGTTCCCCTATGCCGCCATCATCTCGCTGCTGGGGTTCATGGAGGCCATCTCCATCGCCAAGGCCATGGCCGCCAAGACCGGGCAGCGCCTGGACCCCAACCAGGAGCTCATCGGCCAGGGCCTGGCCAACATCTTCGGCTCCATGGCAAAGAGCTACCCCACCTCGGGATCCTTCTCGCGCTCAGCCGTCAACCTGCAGGCCGGCGCCATCTCGGGCCTCTCCAGCGCCTTCACCAGCCTGGCGGTGGTCATCGTGCTGCTGTTCTTCACGCCGCTGCTCTACCATTTGCCCCAGGCGGTGCTGGCGGCCGTCATCATGATGGCGGTCATCGGACTGGTCAACGTGTCGGGTTTCGTGCACGCCTGGCGCGCCCAGTGGTACGACGGCGCCATCTCGGTGATCTCCTTCGTGGCCACCCTGGCCTTCGCGCCCCACCTGGACAAGGGCATCATGATCGGCGTGGTGCTGTCGCTGCTGGTATTTCTCTACAAGAGCATGCGCCCCACGGTGACCTCGCTCTCGCGGCACGAGGACGAGGCCCTGCGCGACGCGGCGCACTTCGGGCTGCAGCAGTGCGAGTTTATCGACATGGTGCGCTTCGACGGGCCGCTCTTCTTCGCCAACGCCAGCTACCTGGAGGACAAGATCAACGAGCGCATGCAGACGCGGCCCAACCTCAAGCACATCATCATCGTGGCCAACGGCATCAACGACATCGACGCCTCGGGCGAGGAGGCGCTTTCGCTGCTGGTCGACAAGGTGCGCAGCGCGGGCATCGACATCTCGCTCAGCGGCGTCAACGAGTCGGTGATGGCCGTGCTCGAGCGCACGCACCTGATCGAGAAAATCGGCCGCAGCCACATATACCCGACCATGGAAAAGGCCATCCGCTCGGTCCACCCCGACACCCACCCGGACGGCAGCGAGGACCAGTGCCCGCTGACCACCGTCTGCCGGGTGGCCTAGCGCTATGAACTCCAGCGGGAGAACGCCATGTCAGTGATCACCCTATTCAGCGGAAGCTACTGCCGGCAGGACGAAATCGTCTCCAGGGTATTGGAACAGACCGGGTTTTCGGCCGTACCCGAAGATGACATCGTGGCGCGCGCCGCCGAGCTGGCCGGGCTCAGGACCGAGAAGATCCTGCGGGCCTTCTGGGCCCGTGCCTCGGTGTTCAACTGTTTCACCCACGAGAAGGAACGGGCCGTGGCCGCCCTGCGTCTGGCGGTGGCCGAGCGGCTCTCCGACGACCGGCTGCTGATGACCGGTTTGCCGGTGATGCTGATTCCCCAGCGCATCCGCCACGTGCTGCGCGTGTGCCTGATCGCCGAGCGTAAGGCCAGGCTGGCGTGCTGCGTCCGGCAGGAAAAAATCAGCGAGGCCCGCGCCACGGGCAAGCTGCAGCGCGACGACGAGGACCGCGCCGCCTGGGTGGACTATCTGTTCGATAAACCGGATCCCTGGGACCCGGCCCTGTACGACATCATCATCCCCACGGACAAGACCGGCGTCGAAGAGGCCTCCGCCCTGATCGCGGAGAACGCCCTGGCCGAGGCCGTGGCCTGCACCGAGGCGTCGTGGCAGGCGGTGCGCGACTTCGCGCTGGCCAGCCGGGTGGAGGCCCACCTGTGCGGTCGGGGGCACTGCGTGTCCGTCTCGGCCGAAAACGGCCGGGTCACCCTGACCATCAACCAGCACGTGCTGCGGCTGGGGCACCTGGAACGCGAACTGGAGAAGCTGGCACGCGAGGTGCCGGGCGTGAAAGCCGTCGAAACGCGGGTGGGCAAGGATTTCTACCAGGCCGACATCTACCGGCGCTACGATTTCAAGAAGCCCTCCAAGGTGCTGCTGGTGGACGACGAGCGCGAGTTCGTCAAGACCCTGTCCGAGCGTTTGAGCATGCGCGACATGGGGTCCGCCGTGGTCTACGACGGAGAGTCGGCGCTGGAGCTGATCCGCCGCGACGAGCCCGAGGTCATGGTGCTGGACCTCAAGATGCCCGGCGTCGACGGCATCGAGGTGCTGCGCCGGGTCAAGACCGAGCGGCCCGGGATCGAAGTCATCATCCTCACCGGGCACGGCAGCGAGGAGGACCGCCGCATCTGCATGGAAATGGGGGCCTTTGCCTACTTGCAAAAGCCCGTGGATATCGCTAAGCTCTGCGAAACTCTGGAAAAAGCCCAGCAGAAAGTGCAGCGCAACCGGCAGGACGGCGCCTGATCCGCACGCACCCCACGGGTTCCTCCTGCAACCCGCAAACGTAGAATCGCTATGTCGCTGATAGACAAATTCAGGCCCGCCTTCCTGAGCCAGCGGGAATACGTCGACGGCCCTTTCAAGTACCACCTGGACTTCCGCAGGATCTGGAAGTGGACCATCGTGTTGACCGCCGTCGTGGCCCTGGTGCCCCTGATCGCCATCACGGTGATCGATTACCAGGTGACGCAGCAATCCATCGCGTCGGAGATCCAGCTGCGCAGTCTGCGGGTGACGTCCAACATCAAGCAGACGCTCTACTTCTTCCTGACCGAACGCAGGGCGGCCCTGGATTTCGTCATCCACACCAACAGTTTCGAGAGCCTGGTCGACGCCGGGCGCCTGGCCGATATCCTGGAGAACCTCAAGAAAGGCTTCGGCGGGTTCGTGGACCTGGGGGTCATCGACCGGCGCGGCGTACAGCTGGCCTACGCCGGCCCTTACGACCTGCGGGGAAAGGACTACAGCCGGCAGCGCTGGTTCGGCAAGGTGCAGGAAAAGGGCATCTACATCAGCAACGTGTTCCTGGGCTACCGCAACACGCCTCACATGGTGGTGGCCGTCAAATCCGCCTTTCCCGGCGGGGGGTTCTTCGTGCTGCGGGCCACCCTGGACACCGAGCGCGTCAACCAGGTGCTGCAGAGCCTGGAGCTGTGCGGCAACGGCGACGCCTTCATCATCAACCAGCAGGGGGTGCTGCAGACCCCCTCGCGTTTTCACGGCGACGTGCTCGAACACCTGGCCCTGTCCGTGCCGCCGGCGGCGGAGAAGACCGAGGTATACGAGGATGTCGAACCCTCCGGCGACCCCATCTTCGTGGGCTACGCCTACATCAGTGACACGCCCTTCATTTTGATGATCGTGCAGCAGAAAAAGCTGCTCATGGCGCCCTGGCACAAGACGCGCATGGAACTGATCGGCTTCCTGGTGGCCAGCGTCACCGTCATCCTGCTGGTCATCTTCGGGGTAGCCACCTACCTGGTCAACAACATGTACCGGGTGGACCAGAAGCGGCTGGAGGCCTTTCACCAAGTGGAATACGCCAACAAGATGGCTTCCCTGGGGCGTCTGGCCGCCGGCGTGGCCCACGAGATCAACAACCCGCTGGCCATCATCAACGAGAAGGCCGGCCTGATCCAGGACATCTTCACCTTCGGCACCCGCTACGTGGACGCCAACAAGCTCAGCCGGCAGGTGGAGGCCATCCTGGAGTCGGTCAGCCGCTGCGGCGCCATCACGCGTCGCCTGCTGCGCTTCGCGCGCCACATGGACGTCAGTCTGGAGGCCATTGACCTCAGGGAGATCGTCGAGGAGGTGCTGGGGTTCCTGGGCAAGGAGGCCGAGTACCGCTGCATCCAGCTGAAGGTCGACGTGGACGACGACATCCCGCCGCTGGAGAGCGACCGCGGCAAGCTGCAGCAGATCTTTCTCAACCTGTTCAACAACGCTTTCGCGGCCATGCAGGACGGCGGCCGCCTGGAGATCACGGCGCGGCGCAAGGGCCGCGACCACGTCGTGGTGAAGGTGGCCGACAACGGCTGCGGCATCGCGGAAGACGACCTCAACCGGGTGTTCGAACCGTTTTTTTCCACCAAGCAGCAGGACTGCGGCACCGGCCTGGGGCTGTCCATCACTTACGGGCTGGTCAAGGAGCTGGGCGGCGCCATCGAGGTCGAGAGCCGCGTCGGCGAGGGAACCGTTTTTACCATCACGCTGCCCCTGAAGCGGGAGAAGAATCGGGACGACGCCACCTGCATCACCTGAAAAGGCGGGAGAGGACTCATGCACATTCTGCTGGTCGATGATGAAGAGGAATTCGTTGTCACGGTCGCCGAGCGGCTCAACATGCGGGGCATCGACGCCGACTGGGCCACCAGCGCCGATGACGCACTGGCCATGGCCCGCGAGAAAGACTACGACCTGGCCGTGCTGGACGTGAAACTGCCGCGCACCAGCGGCCTGGAGCTGCGCGAGCGGCTGGCCCGCGACAACCCCCGGATGAAGTTCATCTTTCTCACCGGACACGGTTCCGCCGAGGACTACAGGGTGGGCGCGGCCGGCGCCGCCCACTACCTGGGCAAGCCGGTCAGCCTGCAGGTGCTCATCGAGAAGATGCACGAAACCCTGGGCGTAAAGGAAGGTTGAACATGGCGGACAAACTCGGTCCACTGGGCTGGATGGGGCTGCAGTTCTTCGGCCGGATGTCGGCCTCCATCTCCCACGAAATCAAGAACGTGCTGGCCATCATCAACGAGAACGCGGGACTGCTGGAGGATTTTGCGCTGATGGCCGAAAAGGGCATGCCGCTGGATCCCGAGCGCCTGGAGCGGGTCGCCCGCGGGCTCATGAAACAGGTGCAGCGCGCCGACGTGATCGTCAGGAACATGAACCGGTTCGCCCACAGCGTGGACGATTTCGAAAAGAGTGTCGACCTGCAGGAGCTGCTCGCCGTGGTGGTCCGGCTGGCGCAGCGTTTCGCCGATATGCGACGGGTGAACCTGGACCTGCGGCCCGCCGCCGCACCGGTGGCCCTGGCCACGCGCCCGTTCCTGCTGGAGAACCTGCTGTGGTGCTGCCTGGATTTCGCCATGGACCGGGCCGGCAGCGGCGGTACGGTGGCCATCCGCATGGAAAAGACGGACGACGGGGCGCAGGTGGTGTTCGAGTGGATGGGCGCGCCGGGCGACGCAGAGGCCCGCCCCTTTCCCTCGCAGGAGGAGCGGCTGCTGGCCGAAGCGCTGGCGGCGCGCACGGAACTGGATGTTGAAGGCGGCCGTTTGCGTCTTATTTTAAGCAAGGGAAACCCGGGGGGCGCGGCGTGACCCGTGTCTCCCGATCCCGGGGAGGACTATCATGGCTGAGAAGGTATTGCTCGTCGATGATGAAAAGGATTTTCTCGAGCTCATGGCCGAGCGCATGCGGGCGCGGGACCTGGACGTGACCACAACGGACTCGGCCACCGAGGCGCTGAAAATGGCCGAGAAGGGGGGCTTCGACGCCATCGTCATGGACCTGATGATGCCCGAAATGGATGGCCTCGAGGCGCTCAAACTGCTCAAGGAAAAGAACCCCGACCTGCAGATCATTCTGCTGACCGGTTATGCCACGGTGGAGAAGGGCATCCAGGCCATGAAGCTGGGAGCCATGGACTTCATGGAAAAGCCCGCCGACCTGAAGCTGCTGGCCGAGAAGATCAAGAAGGCCAAGGCCCGCAAGATGATCCTGGTGGAGAAGCACAACGAGGAGCGCATCAAGAAGATCCTGACGTCCAAGAGCTGGTAGCCCCCCTCGCGGGGGCTGCGGCCCGCGCGGCGGCGGCGGCGCGCTCCGGGGGTGCGCCCTCCGCCGGGCCGCGTGCCCCGCGCACACACGTTTCCCGCATTTCCCGCCACCGGCGCTCCCGCACCCCTCAGGCCTCCCGGCCGCGCTTTTCGGCAAACGCCTCCAGTGCCTCCTGCCGCAGCATCTCCTCCTGACCCGTGTAGCGCGGTGAGAAATGAAAAACGGCGACCGTTTTGGCCCCCGCCTCCGCGGCCAGCCACCCGGCCTGCCGGGCGGTGAGGTGGTGCTTGGCGGCGGCGATGTCGCGGTGGCGGTGGGCGAAGGCGGCCTCGATGAAGAAGGTGTCCGCGCCCCGGGCCAGGGAGACGATGCGGCGCCGGTTCGCCGGAGTCCAGCCCGCGTCGGTGACATAGGCGATTTTCTGTCCCGGGGTGATGCCGGCGACGCGCTCGGACAGCTCGCCCAGCCGGAAGCGGCGGGCCCTTCCGCCGGCCCAGCGCGCCGGCACCTCGAAGTCCGCGTCGGGGTCCGCACCCTCAAAGATGGCGGCCTTCAGGCGGCTGAGCCAGGGGCCGGTTTCCAGCCCCAGTTCCAGCACCCGGGTCTTGAGGATGTTGACGTGAAAACGCTCCTCGAAGGCGAAGGCCAGGCAGGGGGTGCCATGGTCCAGCACGGCCGCCCGCACGCTGAAGGCCGGTTCGCGCAGCAGGGGGCCGTCGGCGGGGAGGGTTTCCGGCGGTCCCTGGGGCCGGAAGGCGTCGCGGCAGCGGTAGACGCACCGCAGGACCCGGTCCGGGTGCACTTCGCGGACGTCCAGGGTGAGGGGCCTGGGGTAGTTGTCCACCAGGTTCCAGGTGTACCCGCCCAGCCGGGCGGCGACGTTGTCCAGAAATCCCGCCGGTCCGAAGAGGTGCAGGGTCTTCTGGCGCCCCAGCATCAGGCGCAGCACGTGGTCGAAGCCGATGAAGTGGTCCATGTGGGTGTGGCTGACGAAGACGTGCGTGATTTTCAGGATGTCCCTGGCCGAAAGCGCCGAAACGTCGCCCAGGTCGAAGAGCACGGCGCGCCGCTGGAGCAGGAAGGAGATGAAAAGTCCGGGGTCTTCGAAAGGGGGGTTGATCAGCCGCGGGTGATAGGCGGGGCGCATGCTCAGGGCAGGTAGCGGGTGACCTGCTGATGGATGGTCATGTAGATTTCCTCGTCCGAGCCGAAGACGTCCACGGTGTCCTTGAGGTTGATGACCTCCTCGAGCACGAAGGCGGTCAGATAGAGGCTCACCACGTGGGGGTGGGGCACGATCTGGCGAAAGGGCGAGGTCTTGTAGTCCACGTCGAAATCGTCGGCCCGGTGCAGGGTCTCGAGGCACTGCTGAATCTTCTCCTGCAGCCCGTTCTTGTTGGTGGTCTCCACCAGGCTGTTTTCCACCAGTTTCATGGTGACGGCGTTGCTCAACGCTTCGAGACAGTCGGGAATCGCGGAGATGGCCATGCGGCGGGCGTGTTCTTTGGAGGATTCGATTTTCGACAGGATGCTCGCTTCGCGGGTGCTGGGCCGGAATACTTTCGCCATCGGATCTGTTCCTTTGTGTACCGGTTTATCGGGCGGGCCGGCCGCCGGGTCCCCGGAGTGTCCGGAGGGCCCGGATGCCGCCCGTCCGGGCGACGTTTTCGCCGTCTGCGCCTGACGGATCTCCAACAGAACATCTTACCGGCGGCACCGTTCGATTGCAAGCAAAAAGTTGTCACCCCCGCGGCGGCGGGGCGGGTGCCGGGGGCGCTCCCGGTGCGTGTGCCTTCCCGCGGTTCAGTCGGCTTCCAGGTCTTCGACCACCAGCTGGGGGCTCTTGCGGCCGTTCCAGTGGTTCCAGCGCAGGCGGTAGGCCAGGCGGCGGATGCGGGGCAGGGAGGGCAGGGCCGGGTCGGCGTTGAACCAGATGGCGTCCAGGGGGTGCGCATCGCGCGACCCCGCAGGCCGCAGGGTCATCTTGCGGTGGTTGCGGCCCACCGTGCGGGCGCCCGTCACCCGGAGGTCACTGGCCACGAACACCGGTTCGGGGTTGCCGGTGCCGAAGGGCTTGAGCTGCTCGAGCTCGTCGATCAGCCGGTCGGAGATGGCCGCCAGCTCCAGCGGCCAGTCGATGTCGCGCACCGGCGCGGGGGCGTCGCCGGCGTTGCGGGCCACGGCCGCCTCGAAGGCCCGGCTGAAGTGGTCGATGTTGGCGGGGTCGACTTCCAGCCCCGCCGCCAGGGCGTGGCCGCCGAAGCCGGTCAGCAGGTCGGCGGTCTCTTCCAGCAGGCGGTACAGGTCGGTGCCCGGCACGCTGCGCGCCGAACCCTTGCCGGTGCCCGACTGGGTGGTGATCAGGACCACCGGGCGGCCGTAGCGCTGCATGAGGCGCGAGGCCACGATGCCCAGCACGCCCAGGTGCCAGTCCCGGTCGGACAGCACGAGGGCCCCCTTTTCCAGCAGGGAAGGGTTGGCGGCCAGGCGCTCCTCGATCTGCTGCAGGATGACCTTTTCCAGGATCTGCCGCTGGGTGTTGAGCCGCTCCAGCGGTTCGGCCAGCTGCCGGGCCGTGTGCAGGTCCGGCGCGGTCAGCAGGGCCACGGCGCGGTCGGCGTGCTTGATGCGGCCGGCGGCGTTGATGCGCGGCGCCAGTCGGAAAGCGATGTCCTCGGCGTCCACCCTGTGCCCGCGCATGCCGGCGATCTCCATCAGCGACTGGAGGCCGGGCCGGGGGCGGCTGGCCATCATCTCAATGCCGGTGCGCGCCAGGATGCGGTTGTCGCCCACCAGCGGCACCATGTCGGCCACGGTGCCCAGCGCCACCAGGTCGCAGTAGTGTTTGAGGTTGGGGGCCGCACCGTCGCGCCAGAAACCGGCCTCGCGCAGGTGCCGGCGCAGCGCGATGAGCAGACTGAAGGCTACCCCCACGCCGGCCAGGTTTTCGAAGCCGGGCGGCCCGTCGCCGCGTTTGGGGTTGATGACCGCCAGCGCCGGGGGCAGCTCCGCGCCGATGCTGTGGTGGTCGGTGATGATGACGTCCACCCCGGCGGCGGCGGCGGTCCGGGCGGCGGCATGGCTGCCGGAGCCGCAGTCCACGGTGATCAGCAGGTCGATGCCGCGTGGTACGATGCACTGCCGCACGTGGGCCTCCTTTAATCCGTAGCCCTCCCGGATGCGGTGGGGGATGTAATGTGCCACGCGCGCGCCGGCCCGCGACAGGAAGTCCACCATGATGGCCGTCGAGGTCACGCCGTCGACATCGTAATCCCCGAAGATCAGGATCTTTTCGCGCCGCTGCAGGGCGCGGTGAATCCGATTGACAGCCACATCCATATCCCTTAAGACAAAAGGCGGCTGCATGTCCTGCAGGGAGAGGCGCAGAAAGCGGCGTGCCGCTTCGGAGGAGTCGATTCCGCGGTTGACCAGCGCGGCGGCCGTGGCGGGATGGCAGGAGAGCGCCTGCTGCAGGCCGGCGATTTTCCGGGGGGACGGGCGCTTGAGTGACCAGCGGGGTGTCATGGAATCTTCCTATAGACAAAAAGGGATGGCCGAACAACCGCTTTTTTGCGCCCGCCGGGTGCCGGGCGAGACCACGCGCTATCACCTGCGCGTGGAGCGCAGCCAGATCGGCTTTTTGCGATTTATCTTTGAGGCCTATGATGGTATTGCTGTGATCAGGACCGTGGATGCCGCGCGGGGGGAGGTCGTGCTGCACGCGGCGCCCGGCTGCGAGGAAGTGGTCGAAACGGTGCTGGCCGACCTGTCGAAAGACCTGCTCATCGAAGCGGTGTTGACGAACGGCGATTCGGTATTAGAAGATTAACCAGAGAGGTAATCCGGTCGAGAAAGTATCCGGTGCCGGGCCGGAAGGAATGGGCGTCCATCTTGAACGGACCGCCGCCGGCCGAAACCCGACGGTTTTAAGAATATGAAAAAACTGTACGTCCACACCATCGGATGCCAGATGAACGTGTATGACTCCGAGAAGATCGCCGGGTTGCTGGCTTCGCACGGGTACCGGCCCACGCGCCAGCCGTCCGAGGCGGACCTGATCGTGGTCAACACCTGCGCCATCCGGGAAAAGGCCGAGCAGAAGGTGTTCAGCTACCTGGGGCGCCTGGCCGGGCTCAAACGCCGCCGCAGGAACCTGCTGGTGGCCGTGGGCGGCTGCGTGGCCCAGCAGCAGGGGGACCGCATCCTGTCCCGCCAGCCGTGCGTGGACGTCGTCTTCGGCACCCAGGCTATCGGCCGGCTGCCGGCGCTGGTGGAAAAGGCCGAGGCCGGTTTCGGGCCGCTGACCGACACGGGACCCGCCGAGGGCATCGAGATGATCACCGGCGCGCCCGCCGGGGTCCCGGACGCCGGGGTCAGCCGCTTCGTGACCATCATGCGCGGCTGCGACAACTACTGCACCTACTGCGTGGTGCCCTTCGTGCGCGGCCGCGAGGTCAGCCGAAGCCCGGAGGCGGTGGTCGCCGAGGTGCGCGAACTGGTGGCCGGCGGCGCCCGCGAGGTGACCCTGCTGGGACAGAACGTCAACAGTTACGGCCGCAAGGAGGGGTTGTGCTCCTTCGCCCGGCTGCTCGAACGCGTCAACGCCGTCGGGGGCCTGGCGCGCATCCGTTTCACCACCTCGCACCCCAAGGACCTGTCCGACGAACTCATCGCGGCCTTCGGGCGCCTGGAGAAGCTGTGCCGCCACCTGCACCTGCCGGTTCAGTCCGGCTCCGACGCGGTTCTCAAGCGCATGAACCGCGGCTACACCCGCCAACGCTACCTGGCGCGTGTGGCCGGCATCCGCGAGGCCTGCCCCGGTATCGCCCTGAGCACCGACATCATCGTCGGCTTCCCGGGCGAGACCGAAGAAGATTTCCGGCAGACCCTCGACCTGATCCGCGAAGTCGAGTACGATTCGCTGTTCGCCTTCAAATACTCGGACCGGCCCGACGCCCCGGCGCGACGCTTCGGCCGCAAGGTCTCCGAGCAGGAGAAGAAGCAGCGCCTCG
>Ga0256914_1003257_pt1 | contig 12913 bp, 6 predicted proteins | sample HulkmetaG_FD_191571 | JGI IMG/M metagenome (GOLD analysis project Ga0256914, IMG submission 191571) | Hydrothermal chimney microbial communities from Main Endeavour vent field at the Juan de Fuca Ridge, Pacific Ocean - Hulk | ecosystem: Environmental > Aquatic > Marine > Hydrothermal vents ...
ACGTACCACCAAGGGCAGTTTCAAGATTCAGGGGGATACCATGCTGGTGCAGGCGGATACGGCGGATACGCCGGCCACCTATCAGATCAGTTATTCCGGTGACAGAATGGTGGCGACCAACAAGGCGGGATATCGCTACGAGTTCACCCGGGCGAAATAGCAACGACGGTGACGATTCCTGTCACCGTCGTTGCCGCGAGATCATGAGGTCCGGCAGAAGGGTTTCCGGAGATAACCTGAATCCGAAGCGCCTGGCACAAGCGTTTGATGCCAGAGCAGCTCGAAAAATACCCGCTTGACCTCGGGGTGAAGCCAGGATTTTCCGAGACCTCTGTAAAACCGATATCTCGTGCCATTAATCCCCGTTTGCACCTCGGATTCAGGTAAAAAAAAGCCCCGCAAAAGCGGGGCTTTTTCTTGCACGGTTACTTCAAGCGATAACGAACGCCGAGAAACGTCGAGACATCGACATCGTCGTTACCGTTGTCATCGATATCGTCTTCAATGTGGTTGAGCGCCAGGGTGGCATCCACACTGATGATATTGGTCAGATAATAACGGAAGGTGCTTGACAGGTTGTTGGTCAGCGTATCGTCGCCGGTATCACTGGCCTTTTCATACAGAAGTTTCCAACGATTGACCCAGTCGACGCGATCCGAGAGCTCATAGGAATAGCTCATGTTGTTGGTGACGACATGGCCGGTGTCATCAGCCAGGATCGTGGAGTAGCGCAGCAGGTTGATGAATTGCCCCCGGTATCCATGCGGCTGGGCATATTCCCATTCGAGGTCCAGTGACGGGTCACCCTTGTTGCCATTGAAGTCCTGCACGACCAGACCAATACCACCGCGTACCAGCCAGCCATGCTTGCGAACGCTGATGGGTTCATCGAACATGACACGATCCATGTGGAGCGTGCCGGCAGCGCCGAGCTTGCCTCCTTTCAGAACACCATCCAGCCGCAGCAGCTCTTCCATGGCAATGAACCAGTAAGCCTTGTATTCCTGCTCGCCATATCGGCTTTTGAATTCCAGCTCCTTGTCGACGATACGTGCCAGCGCAAGGTAGGTGGCTTCAGTGATTTTCCCGGTAATCAGGCCATGCTCGCGCAATTCTTCTTCAAAGCGCAAAACCTTTGCCAGTGGCGTTGCATTGATGACCCGGCCATATCCCACACCGCCACCGATTTTTGCATAAATATCGTCTTTGTCATCCTGATAGCCAAGGTTGGCTGATCCGTACCAGAATGTCTTGTCCTTATCATTGAAGTAATTATCGACCGTGGCGCTGGCGTTGGCCTGCGATGCGTCGATGGACTCGTCACCGTCATTGGGGCCGCGGGAAATATTGCTGTTGCCATCGAGTTCGATTTTCCACACGCGGGGTAGTGAGCTGTAATTGTTCAGATAGTTTGCGTCAAGGTTGAGATTGTAGCTGGTCTGATCCTGATTACCGGATTTCGTATTAAACTGACCAAGCACAAAAGCCTCTTCCCAGTGGCTTTCGGGATCCATGTAGTCGGTCAACTGAATGGCGGAAGCAGAGAGTGGAACGCCCAGTACTACGGCGATGGTGGCCGATAATTTCATTGTGGATCTCATGATTTGTTACTCCTAGTTATTATGTGCAGGCTTGTTTGATGGGTAGTGTAAGCCACTTTTTACGGGGGTTGCTAATTATTGATAAAAGTTTTCATATCGATAATATTCCCGCTGTTTTTATTTTCATGATCATCGTCGGATGTGAGTGCGCGTTCTGATTTTGCATCCAGATTGCCAACTTCGCGCAGGCGCTTTTCGATAATGTGTTCCATTTCGTCGGCGAGATCGGGATAGCGATCCATCAGGCGATGAGTTGCGGCCTCGGACACGGCAATCACTACCAGATCGGTTGTTGCCGTCACGGATATGTTGCTGCCTTCCTGGCGGATCATCGAGGCAAGGCCAAAGAAATCCCCGTTGAACAGTTTATTGATGCGGTGCAAGTGGCCGGTTTTGTCAATATGGGTTTCTTCTGCAGATCCTTCGAGGATCAAATACAGCGAAGTCGATATTTCCGACTGTCTGAGGATGACCTCGCCACGGCCATATTCCAGCAGATGTGAATGCTGGGCGATGTCTTCCAGGCCGGTGGTGCGTCTTTCGAGAAACGGGAAGCGGCGTAGCAGGCTGATATCCACGTCCTCCGACTGACTGTCAGAATCGGCTGGTGAGGGCATCATCACGACTTCGTGGGCACGGGTGGGGAAGGTAATACCGTGGCGTTTGGCGACATACCATACCCGTGACATGAAATCATTGCGTATCCTCGGCTGGTCGCTGTAATGCTCGATGAAATACTGCACTTCGTGGCGCACGGAAAATTCATCGTAGGAAATCAGGGCAACAGAAGGATAAGGATCACTGAGTACGCCCGGAGTGGCCAGTGCGGCCTCGATCATGGCGTCCTTGACCTTGTAGGGGGCATCATCGAAGGAAAAGTCGAACAGTACCCGTTCCATGTGCCGGGGATAGGGGTGGGAGAAATTGGTATAGGTGCTTTTTGCCAGATCGGAATTGGGTACGATGAGAATATCTTCGTCACGTGTCAGCAGAGTTACGGTACGCCAGTTCATGCTGATGACCTTGCCGATTCGGTCATCCGGCAGACTGAGCCAGTCGTTGATGCGAAACTGGCGGGAGGTCAGCAGGGCAAACCCGGAAAACAGCGAGCTAAGCGTATCCTGCAGTGCAAGGCCCAGCACGATGGAGCCTACACCGAGCGCGGTCAGCAGTTTGGCCAGCGGGAGATCCCAGACATAGGCAAGTACCAGGGCGGTGCCGATAAGTACCAGAAAGGCGCGGGTAAAATCCAGTACCAGTTTGGGGATGCGCGCACGCCAGTCGTGACGGTCTTCGGCATGGGAAAACAGTAGCAGATTGGCAATACCCAATGTCGTATGGATAACAAAAACCCATAAAAAGGTTTCCACTACCTTGACCGCAATATTCGATCGGTCATAGCCCATGATTTTGGTGAGAATCAGCAGGAAGACCAACTGGGGAATGATTTGATGTTGCAGGTTCTTCAAGACCCGTGACCATTCCGATCGCCCTGGAGGCAGGCGCTGGATCAGTTCTCCCAGCGCGATGACGACCAGGGGGAAAACCAGGATGAGAAGAACACCTGCATAGAACCAGCTCTGGTCGAGCATCCAGGTAAGCCAGGGGGTATCGGTCATGACGTGGCCCCCTTGTCCTGCCGTTGATCGTCACGCAGCGGATTTTCCATGATTACGGTTTCTGCCTCCTCGTCGATTGCCCATTCGGGTTGCCAGCACCATACCTCGAGTTTGCCGCGGGCAGCAGTGTTGATGGGGGCGTGGGAGACAAACCCCTCGTGATTGCCCAATCGCTGGTACACATCATCGGATATCAGGATGGAATCGGGAATGGTGTCAAAGCGCATGCGGCTGGCGATATTGACCGTGTCACCCCAGACGTCGAAAACAAAATGCCGGGTGCCGACAATACCTGCGAATGCATCGCCGGTATGAATCCCTACCCTGATACCCAGATGAATACCTCTTTCGTTATTGAAGTGGTGCACGATTTCGAGCAGATCCTGGGCGAACCGGAGGCATCGTTTGCTGTGGTCCAGCCGGGAAATCGAGATGCCACTGGCAGCCATGTAGCTGTCCCCAACAGTCTGGATCTTTTCCACGCCGTTCTTCTCTGCGGCACGGTCAAATTGATCGATCAGCCTGTTCAGTTCGTCCATGGCTTCTTCGGCACTGAGGGATTCGGCATATTGGGTAAACCCGTTGAGCGCGGAAAAGAGTACCGTTGTATTGGTGACTTTCTCGGCATACCGGAATTCACCGTCGCTGACTTTTTCAATGACATTGGCCGGCAGGATGTTCAGTAACAGTTGTCGATTCTCTTCCTCTCTGGCGGCAATGGTCTTTTTCTGTGAGTTGAGCACGCTGAGGGTCTGGTTGAATATGTCCGCGAGGTCACCAAATTCGTCCTGGCGGTTGAGTACCACCTGTTCGTCCGTCTTGCCTTGCCGGAGGTTTCTTACGCCTTCCATCAGCTTGTCCACGGGGCGAGTGAAGATATAGGCAACCCACATCGCAATGAAAGTCACCAGGCTGGAGAGAATCACTGCAGTGATCAACAACCCCTTCTGAAAATCGAATATGGGTGTAAATGCTTCATCCTGATCCATTTTTGCCAGAATGGCCCAATGCAGGTTGGGGGCTTGCAGTGGCGCATAGTTCGTAATGGTTTTCTTGTCGCTGTTGTAACCATCTACCACCCCATTGCCGGTCTTGCCTGCCAGCGCAGCCTTGACGGCCGGATTGTCGACTTCCTGAATCAGAACCGTTGAACCGGTACGGCAGGATTTTTCGGCATCGGTGCAGTCGGTTCGCTGCAGGAACTTGCGCGATGTGGAGCGCATCTTCAGGTCGTCACCCACCAGAATCACTTCTCCGGTCTTGCCAAGTCCGGCGACTTCCCAGTTTTCATTCCCGCTCATGATGGCATCTATCTGCCTGATCGGTATCTGTATGGCGAGAATACCGATGGGACGATGCTCTTCATCAAAAATGGTTGTGCCAAGAAATGCAGCGGCTGCCCCATAGGAGGGTTGATAGAACTGAAAGTCCACCAGTTTGACATCCCCGGGATTGGGCGAGCGCTTGATCTCCTCATAAAGGCGTGCAAAGGCACTTGTCTTATAGGGTCCTGCCTGCAATGAGGTGGCGAAATCGGTTTCCTTGGCAACGGAATAGATGATATTTCCGGTATCGAAATCCATCAGAAACAGGTCATAGTAGCCAAAGCTGTCCACCTTCTGCTTCAGTGTGGGGTGGTAGTGGGCATGAACGCCGCTGTAGTAGCTTCGATCCGAAGCGGTTTCGAGTTCGGCCTTGTTTCCCGCGGGGAATTCATTGTTGGCGATATAGTGGTATTGCAGATAGCGGGTGGCGGGCTGCCTGGGAAACAGAAAGTCGATATCCGGCGTGCCTTCGATATTGGGGGCGAGGCGGGGAATGAATTCATTGTTGTAGTAGCGGGTCAGTTTCTCCAGCTCCGCATTGCTCAAAACGGCTTTTTGCAGCCGCTTGAATGCTGATGAAAACTCCTTGGTTGCAGTGACGAGACTGCGATCGTTGGCCATGGATAGGACTTCTCTCTGCAGATTTTCAAGGTAGCCTGAAATATGCACTGCCTTGTTTTCACGGATACTGTCCAGCTGGGCATCGATACGAGCGGTCAACGCATTCTTGCCGATATTCAGTCCCTGGAATCCCACCACGAGTATGCAGAAGAGGGCGGTGGTAATGAGAATGAAAATGAGTTTTGATTTTACGCTGAAACGGGGTAAAACCATAAAGCTGCTCCTGGGGAATTGTTTCCATCCCTGAGGTACTACCGGAAGAGCATCCATGCGGCGGGAATGTTGATATTGCTGCCCAAATTCCGGCACACCAGACCAGTGTAATGGTGCGGTGACGGGTGTTGCTCCTGAGTGGAAAGCCTGCATGCCATTCTGGCTGCAAGTCTTTTGATAGTTGGTACGCCATCAAATCTGACACCGATGGTGTACTGGTCAAAACGAAAAAAATGCAACTTCCGGATTTCTCTTGAAACCAGGCTACTGCTTATGTGAACTACTCGCTGAGTAGCTACCGTTTTTCTTGCTGGCCTGTTCCTGGCGGGAACACATACTGGATTGAATCAGCATTTCTTCATCCAGGAATTTCATTGGTGATGCAGATATCACTAGGAGCCTGTCGGACTTAATCGCCATCCAGAGACTTGCAGCCAAACAGCGTTAAGTCCGACAGGCTCCTAGCGACGGCACTTTACCAAAAAACGTGATCTGTGTCACAGTTTTGCCGTAGTATGGGGCGTTGGTTCTGGAGAAATATGGCTTAAATGAAAATTAATGTGAAATCTTTGTGGTGTGCTGTGGCCTCCATGAGGCGGAGTTTGTTGATACTCTTTCTCATGGCAGCCATTCCTCTTCACGCCGCACCCCTGGACGGGAAGTTGGTGATTGTCAGTGCATTTCCCCACGATACAACCGAGCCATTGCGTCGGGCATTTCTGAAAAGGCATCCTGGTATCGAAGTCGAGGTAAAGTATAAAAGTGCCGCAGAAAGCGTCAAACTGATCGAGTCGATGGCGGAGCGGACTACTGTGGACTTGGTATGGGGCGCTGCCCCTGACATGTTCGAAATGCTGAAGAAGGCGGGGCGGCTCGATCCGTATCAGCCTGATATGCCAGGGATACCCCGATACATCGGTTCGGCACGCGTCAGTGATCCGAAAGGGTACTACACGGGTTTTTCCGTCTCCGGATATGGATTCATGTGGAATAAACGCTACCTGAATACCAATCGTCTGCAGGCACCCTCAAGCTGGTCTGACCTTGCACGTCCGGTTTATCGTGGGCATGTGGCAATGTCTTCGGCCTTTCGTTCGGGGCCTACCCACCTGATCATCGAAAATATTCTGCAAACGTATGGCTGGGAAGAGGGGTGGAAACTCATCAAGGCAATTGGTGGGAACCTCAAGACGGTGACGTTGACGGGTTATCAGGTTGCACGTGGGGTTCGGGAAGGAGAATTTGGCACGGGTGTGGTGATTGACAGTTTTGCAATTTCCTCCAAGGCGAGAATGTACCCGGTGGAATTCAGGTACCCCAGCGGGTTGGTGGTGCTGCCAGCGAGCGTTGCCATTGTCAAGGGGGCGCCCAACCGGACAGCAGCTGAGCGGTTCATTGATTTTCTTCTGTCGGAAGAGGCGCAGTATCTGCTGATTGACAAACGGATAGCACGCCTTCCGATTCGCTCGGAGGTTTATGAGTCTGTCCCTGATGGTTTTCCCAACCCATTCGATCCCGCTGTCATCAATCGTGCTGTTGATTTTGATCTGGATACTTCGATTGCACGCTATACACTGATCAATACGCTGTTCGATGTCATGGTGACCTTCAACCTCTCTTCACTGCAGCAGGTAACCCGCGTTGTGGACAGCCTCGAGGAGAGGCTGCGTTTGCGGGACAACCCTGCAGCGAGGGAGCTGCTGCTTCAGGCGCGGGAAATGATGGCTTTTCTGCCCATTGCAGAGGAGAAGTCGCGGGATCAGGAGTATGTTGCCAGATTCTCACAGGAGCGCGGTCGCCAGGATGACAGCATTCGGCAACAGGGTATCGAGCTGGAAAAGCAGTGGACCGAAGCATTCAGGAAACGTTACCGGCGAGCCGGGCAGCTGGCTCGCCAGGGGCTGGATGTTCTGGACAGGATGCGTATCGCCGAATCAGGTAAACACTGAGTCCGTCCTTGAAAGTCGGCTACGCAGTATCTTCGTCATTTGGTTGATATCAGCGCTATTTTAGTGGTCGCCCGGTCACCTGCAGAGTGGTCAGTTCTCGATCTGGTAGATCAGATCGATCGATTGCGTCCGATTGCCGGATTCTGCTTCCAGTTGCAGATATCGGTTGAGGCGATACTGCATCGATAACACGCTGGAGTCCTCGAACAGGCTGGTGGCGTATTCCAGATAGAGTTTGGGCGACAGGTATTTGCCAATGACGACCGAACTCTGTGACAGTTCTTCTCCGGGTTTGATGGTGAGCAGATCCAGCCCGGAGCGAGTACGAATATCATTGATCAGTCCCGAACTGCTCTTGATGCCCAGGCGGGCAACCGCACTGAGCAGCATTGCAGAATCCGTGCTGCCTGCAGCCCCCATGGGCTTGCCCGTCAGCAGGTAGGAGAGGGCATTGGTTTCATCCATGACCGGGTCCGAGAAAATCCGGCTTTCGGGGCGCTGGATCGGGCCGGAAATTTCCAGGCCTGTGGTAATGCCATCATCTTCACGTACAGCACGAAGATTGATCCCCGGTTGGTTCAGAGGGCCGTTGAAGTAGATCTCTCCCCGCTGAATGGTCAGCTTTTGTCCCAGCGCTTCGTAGCGCCCGTCGACAACCTGGAAAGAACCATCGCCCGAAATTGCCTTGTCGGGTGTTTCGGAAATCTGCAGTGAACCTTTCAGGCCGGTATCCAGACCAAACCCGGAGAGGTGTACCCGTTTGCCCAGTACAATGGTGACTCTGCTGTAGACATTCAGATGCGACGAGTTCGAGTCCGTTGCCTCATCGAGAATCACTTCATCGGCGGTAGGTTGGACTGCTGTTTCGGGCAAGGCGCTGAAGGTAATCTCGGCGCGAGGTACTACCACTGTGCCGGAAACATCGATGCGCTGGCGTCGGGCATCAATATGCAGGTCCGGAGAGATCCATACCTTTGCATTGGGCAGATCGGCAGCCATGAAATCCTTGCCGGAAAGTTTGACGCTGGCCGTCCGATTTTTCAGGTTGGACCAGTCCAGCTTGCCGGAAATGGCGATTTTCCCTTCGCCGGAAGTCACCTGCCCGGAGAGGGCTGCCTGATTGCCAGTATCCGATCTGGCAGTCAGCCTAATGTCCTGCAGCTTGATCCCGGCCAGCGGCAGTTGCAGTGAGGCATCGGTGATCTCGGCCATGCCGCGCAGCTCCGGTTTGCCGAGTGAGCCGCCAATGTCCACCCGGGTGAGGAATCGTCCCCGGGGCATCATGATTTCATCGGATAGCAGCGCGAGCCATTCCAGCTTCCGAAACTCGCCACGGATTTTTCCATCGAGTGCGAGTGTTGTCGGGTCGATATCGAGCACGCCACGGAGCAGGTTTTTTTCATCCAGCCTGATCATGGAGCGGATGGCGTACCGGTTTGCATCACCCTTGAATTCCACTGAGGCATCGATAGTTTCCCTGAACAGTCTGGCGATTGGAATCCATGCGGCAAGGTGGTTGATGGCAAACCCGTTCAAATGCAGCGAGGCCGTTGAAGGCTGTTGCCGGAGCAAACCGGCCTGGGCACAGAGTTGTTCTCCGTCGGCGGTGAGGCAGAGGCGGGAAAGCTGCAAGGCATCACGGCTGATGGAGAGGGTTGCTGGCTCCTGTTGTCGATACTGCGGCAGCTGCAACGCGGTGATGGCCGTGTTGGTGATCTTTCCCAGCCAGCTTGCCTGCTGGTTGTCGTATTCCCCGCTGAAACTTAGCTGGCTGCGCAGCCTGGATGCGGTATCGGAAATGCGCAGGGTCCCGCGCTGTTCCCGTATGCCGGCAATGCCCTCCAGATGAATCGTATCGATACCCACTGCTTCGCGCTGCAGGCCCCGAATATCCAGATTGATCCCGATGGTCTGGATTTGTGCAGCCGGCGCAATGGTCAACTCGAGTTGCCTGATTCGGTTTTTCCGGTAGCCGAGAGAGTGTCCCGTGAAATGCAGATCAATCTGTGGTGCCAGCCATTCTCCCTTCAGCGTGCCCTTGCCAGCCAGCCGACCCGTAACTGGCGGGTAGAGTGCGGACAACTGGGGCGCATTGACCTGAAAATGGATGTTTTCGGCGCGTTGCCGGTTGACATGCCCTGTGAAATGCACGGTATTGGCACCCATGATCAGCCGGCCATTGCGTATGGTGGCCTCTTTCTTTTCGATATCGGCATCGGCTTCGATCTGAAAGGGAAAGTGGCGGATATTGCCAAGCACCGCAAACTGCGTGGTGGTCAGCCCGCCTTGCAGATGGGCCTGACCACCAAAGCTGATCTTCCCCGGATAGCGAGGATCCAGCTTGCCCGGGTCGATATCGTGACCGCTGAAGGATGCATCAATGGCAAGGCCGTTATCCCAGCCAATGGTGCCATTGGCGATCATTTCCCCTGCCATGGTTTGTGCCTGCAGTGATTCGATGGCAATTTGTCGAAGGGTGCCGCTGCCGGTAACGCTGGTGGTCATGGCAGGTATTCTGTTGATTTTCCCGGAGCTGATTTGCGCGGAAAACCGATAGGCCTGTGGTGTACCCGTGACAGTCATCGTTGCCGTTGCCTGTTGCGCGTATTCGAGCGTGCTGTTGAGGGTGATTGTCTGGGCGCTGGAAAAATTCACCTGGCCATCTGCCCGGAGTGTCAGCTTGTCGAAGACAGCCGCCAGTGTAAGAATTTCCAGCCGATTATCCTGCATTTCCCCCACCAGTTCGATATTGCGGAACAGCAACGGTTTTCTGCCAGGCAGGGTGATTTCCAGTTCGCCGATGTGAACCTGGTTGAACCGCAGACGGAAGGGCAGGGAAAATTCGGGCAGGCGGATGTCGGGCTGTTTTTCCTGGCGATCACGGGTACTGGTCAGTGCAATTTGCAGGCGACCGATCTCGAGTTGCCTGACGGTGAATCGGCGCTGTGACAGGGGTGCCATCCGGTAGTCGAGTCGAAGATCATCCAGAGACACGGTGGCATTGCGGGAAGCTATTTCGAAATGGGCAATGGCAGGGTGATTGAGTAGTGTGCCGCTGACGCCGGTAATCTTCCTGACCACGCTACTCTTTGCCACGGCCTGATTCATCAACCACTGCGTACCCGCAGGAGAGGCCATGCACCACAGCAGAAGGATACCGATTCCCAGCAGCAGAAAAAACGCAGCCCAGTAGAGTGGAGTGAGCAAATGTCTCACAGATCCGGCCCCATGCTGAGGTGCAGGCGGTAGCCATCATCGGGATGCAGGGGATAAGCAATGTCGATGCGTATCGGACCGATGATGGAGTGATAGCGCAGGCCGATACCAATGCTCTTGTGCAGCACATAGTCGCTGAAACTGTCGAAGGCATTGCCCGCATCCGCAAATGCGGCCACTCCCCAGCGGGTTTTGAAGGGGTATTCCAGTTCAAGACTCCCGGTGAGCAGGTTCCGGCCGCCATTGACCTCACCATCGGCATTGAGCGGCCCCAGTGATTTGTAGCCAAAGCCCCGGACGCTGGAATCACCACCGGCATAGAAACGCAGTGTGGCAGGCAGTCGTGGGAAGTTGCTGGTCGATGTGGTACCCGCAGAGCCCCGGGCAAGAATGCGAAAGTTTTTCCATGGGCGAATCAACTTGCTCTGGCCCGAGATCTGAAAGACATCGAGGTCCGAGTACCAGGTTTGCCGGGCCATTTTGGCCTGTGCCGAAAGTCGCCAGCCGGAGCGAGGGTAGAGTGGGTTGTCGAGGATGGTTTTGCTCACGGACGTACCAGGCAGGAGCAGATTGGTGGATTCATCGTTGTCCGCAGTCTCGAAAACCTCTCTGAATACCCGCAGGCTGAAGGTCTGTTTCCAGCCATCGGGCAGGTTGCGAGAAAAGATCAGGCCGTATTGGCTGGTACGGCTGATGCTGGTATCGGTTTTTTCCGATTTGTAGCCGAGTGAGAGGTCGAGACGGTGGGTGCCTTGTTCTCCCATTGGGATGCCATAGTTGAAACTGCTGTCCTGTGAGATTTCCGACCAGTTGGTGGAGAAATCATAGCGATGCCCCTTGCGGTTCAGCCAGCGATTTTCAAACCCGAACGATGCCCTGAAACCGGTATCGGTGGCAAAACCGATGCCCAGTTTGTAGGCGTGGCGCTTCCTCTCCTGCACCCTGATGGTCACGGGAACCTGATGGTCGCCGTTGCTGCTGCGCAGTGGAATCACCTCGACCGAGGCGAAATAGTGGCTGTCGTAGAGTACTTGCTGCTGATAGGTCAGCTTCTCGCTGTCGAATTCATCACCGCGTCTGATCACCAGAAACTGGTCGAGCAGCCGGGGGCTGAGATTGTCGCTCTCGATGCTGATTTCACCAAATCGATAGCGGGGTCCGCTGTCATAATGCAGCTGGATTTCGGCCTGATTGTGCTTGCGGTCGATGGCCAGGCGCTTCAGCGTGAAACGCCCCGAAAAAAAGCCAAACCGGCTGGCCAGCAGTTCCAGGTCGTTTTTCGCCTTTTCATAGTCTGCATGGCTGAGTGGTTGACCTTCCAGTGCCTGAATGGTTTTTTGCAGGGAACGGGTTTCCGGTAGTGCCTCCATGTCTCCGGTAACGACCAGATCGACCCGGTGGACTTTCATGCGTGCCCCCTGCTCGATGTTCAGCATAAGCTCCCAACAGGGCTTTGTTTTCCGGATTTCGGCATTGATGCGGGTCTGGTAGTAACCCAGTGCCCGCAGTGCGCGACGGGCTTTCTTCGTGGAGGATTTCTTCAGGAAGGCCAGCCGCCAGGGTGGTTCCTGGCATTGGTAGCTCACCAGGTCGACAAAGGCCCGAATATTCTTTTCTGCCGCCTTGTCGGCACCCTGGATGAGTAGTTGCGGGTTTTCCGCGGCGGCCAGTGGCAGGATCAACGATGCTGCAAACCACAGCAGGATTGTTTGCAACCACAGGGTGGTGCCATGCGGCCCTTGAGTCCGGGGGGTAATGATCTGCCTGCAAGGGATTGAATGCAGCGGGGATTTTGTGAACACGCAATGGATCGCTTATGGTATAGCATCGAATTTCGATATTAACCGATTTGGCTGTTTATGTCTGATGCATTGCCCTTGACCATTACCCCTGTCCGCGCCTTCGCCGATAACTACATCTGGATTATTTCAATGCCAGGACAACAGCAGGTAGCCATTGTCGATCCGGGGGATGCCCGCCCGGTACTGGATTGGCTGCAACAGCATTCGCTACAGCCTGGCGCCATCCTGATTACCCATTTTCACAGCGACCATACCGGAGGCATCGCCGGTATCACCGCTGCCTGGCCGGACATCCCTGTCTACGGACCGGCCGGGGAACCTGCCAATGGCGTGACCACACGACGGCATGAAGCGGAGGTCGTGAAACTGCCATTTCTGCCGCAAATCGAATTTACCGTCATGGAAGTACCCGGACATACTGCAGGTCATATCGCTTACTATGGAAATGGCGTGCTGTTCTGTGGTGATACGCTGTTTGCCGCAGGTTGTGGCCGGGTCTTTACCGGCACCTTTCCCGATCTGGCGGCATCGCTGCAGCGTATCGCAAAACTGCCGCCCGACACACGG
>Ga0256914_1003258_pt1 | contig 12909 bp, 14 predicted proteins | sample HulkmetaG_FD_191571 | JGI IMG/M metagenome (GOLD analysis project Ga0256914, IMG submission 191571) | Hydrothermal chimney microbial communities from Main Endeavour vent field at the Juan de Fuca Ridge, Pacific Ocean - Hulk | ecosystem: Environmental > Aquatic > Marine > Hydrothermal vents ...
GAGAGGGAATTCCTCTTTGAGGCCTTGGAAGAAGTACGACCAGACAACGTCCAACAGGAATATTACCTCACCGATGTAGTCGAGATGGCGGTCAAAAAAGGGAGGCGGGTAGCGGCTTATCCGGTCTCTGACCCTACGGAGATATTGGGGGTGAACAGTCAAAGAGAAAGGGCCAGACTTGAAGAGATCTATCAGACTAGATTGCGACAAAAATTTATGGCCCAAGGGGTGAGTTTGGTCCTTCCGGAGACCGTTTATCTCGAACGCAAGGTAGAGATAGCCCCAGGGACGGCGATTTTTCCTTTTGTGGTCCTCAAAGGAAAGACCAGGATCGAGGCCGAATCCGTTATAGAGAGCTTTTGTCATTTGGAAGATGTCAATGTAGGGCCAGGAGCGGTAATAAAGGCGGGTTCGATATTGAAGGGAATTTCTATTCCCCCTTCAGCTCGTGTTCAGGGGAAATTCTCGCTGGGTGATTAGCTTGACTTTTAGGAAACTCACTAATAAAAACCGGAAAAGGAGGGGTCATGGAATTTCCGGAGATCAAAATATTAGAGGAAAAGATCGAGGTCCTTTTGGGCTTGATTGAACGTCTGAAAAGCGAGAAAGAGGATCTTGCCCAACGCTTACAAAGGGCAGAGGTTGAAAATCTCCGTTTGCGCGAAGAGATTCAACAGTTCCAAAACGAGCGTAAAGAAGTCAGGGAAAAGATCCATCAAATTATTGCCAAGATCGAAAAATTGGGAGCCGAACAGGTCACACAGGGTGAGTTTTGAGTGAGAGAATAGTTGAGGTAACCCTTTTAGGCCAACGTTTATCCCTCCGGACGGATCTCCCAGAAGAAACTGTTCGTCAAATTTTGGCTTACCTGGCCGATAAAGAAAGGGAAATCACCCAGAAGAGGTCTTTTCTACCACCCATGAAAGTGGCCTTACTTATGCTCTTACAAATTGGGGCAGATTATGTAAAAATAAAAGAGGAGTTGGAGAGCTTCCGGCAGGCGGTTCGGGATCGGGCCGAACGTCTGGAGGCTTATTTAAAAGAGAAAGAGGTTCCCTGGGGTGTGCGTGATTAACCATTCAGCCTGCCGAGCCAACAGCGAGGCCAGAGGGGGGCTCCTCTCCTTCTGGAGGCATGCTCCGAGTATGCGGAGAAGCCGAAGGGAGGATGAGCCACCCACTTTGATCGTAGGGTCTCGTGCGGGCCGGTTAACACGGCACCCCGGGGTTTTGGTAATACCCCGTAAGGGTACATATATATGGTCATGATGCCGTAAAGGCGGCAGGTGAAGGGAGTAGGTTTATTAACAGGCCTTGGGCCTGGAGCGATATGTAAAATTTGAGGAGGAAGGCAGTTTTAGGTTTTTAAGACGTATTTTTTAAAAGAATTTCTTTTTATAGCCGTCGTTTGTCTTGTTCCTTTCACCCGCCGGCCTTTTCCTGCCTTACGGGGTAACCACCAATAAAGTTTAGGAGGTCAAAGATGGAGTGGGTTTTGGTGGTTATGGCCCTGTTGGTGGGGCTCGGGGCTGGCATATTTGTTGGGATAAAATTCAAAGAAAAACAAGACGCTGAGCGTCGCGCCACCGCTGAGGAACAAGCCCGCCTAATCCTGGAGAAGGCCCAAAAAGAGGCGGAAAGCCTGCGCCAGGAGGCCAAACTCCAGGCCAGAGAAGAGGCCCTGAAGTATAAAGAAGAGCTTGAGAAGGAGTTTGAAGAAAGGAAGAAAAAATTAATTGAGCAAGAAAGGAGGCTTTCGGAGAAGGAATCCAAGCTTGAGCAGCGAGGGGAACAACTTGATCGACGCGAAAGAGAGCTCAGTGAGCGGGAACAGCGGGTAAGGGATCTGGAAGTCAAGGCCCAAGAGAAGAAACACGAATATGAAGGGTTGGTTGAGGCCCAGCGTAAGGAACTGGAGAAGGTGGCTCAACTCACCATGGAAGAGGCCAGAGAGATAGTGCTCAAGAAGGCCGAGGAAGAGGCCAGAGAAGAGGCGGCCCGGATACTTATGCGCATCGAATCCGAGACCAGGGAAGAAGCCAATCGTCGGGCAAGGGAAATCCTTTCTCTGGCCATTTCTCGGTGTGCGGCTGAGTTTGTAGCGGAAAAATCGGTCTCCGTCGTTCCCCTTCCCAGCGAGGAGATGAAAGGTCGGATCATTGGGCGAGAGGGTCGAAATATTCGGGCCCTTGAGGCAGCCACCGGGGTAGATCTGATCATCGATGATACTCCTGAGGCGGTAGTCCTCTCGGCCTTTAATCCCTTGCGGCGAGAGGTGGCTCGTATTGCCCTTGAACGCCTCATCTCTGATGGACGTATCCATCCAGCCCGCATCGAGGAGATCGTACGCAAGGTAGAAGAAGAACTCGAGAGCACCATTAAGGAAGTGGGAGAAAGAGCAGCCTTTGATGTCGGTGTTTACGGACTTGCTCCGGAGTTGCTTCGACTTCTGGGTAAGCTCAAGTATCGGACGAGCTATGCCCAGAATGTCCTGCAGCACTCCATTGAAGTGGCCTTTATTTGCGGAGTGATGGCCGGAGAACTCGGGCTTGACGTAAAGAAGGCCAAGCGTGCCGGGCTCCTTCATGATATCGGGAAGGCCGTTGATCAGGAATTAGAAGGGCCGCATGCCTTAATCGGAGCGGAGCTGGCCCGTAAATACGGTGAAGATGAAGAAGTGGTCCATGCCATTGCTGCTCACCACGAAGACGTTGCTCCAGAGACTCCGCTGGCGGTCTTGGTCCAAGCGGCAGACGCGGTCTCCGGGGCCAGGCCAGGAGCCAGACGCGAGCTCCTTGAGTCCTATATCAAGCGCCTAGAAAATCTGGAAAAGGTGGCCACTTCTTTTTCTGGAGTGCAAAAGGCCTATGCCATTCAGGCCGGTCGTGAGATCCGAGTCATCGTCGACAGTAACAAGATCTCTGATACCGAGGCGGTACTCCTTTCCCGGGAGATCGCCAAGAAGATAGAGAAGGAACTTACTTATCCTGGGCTTATTAAGGTGACGGTTATTCGTGAGACACGGGCGGTGGAGTATGCCAAATAATCTGCGAGTACTCTTCGTCGGAGACATTGTCGGTCGGCCAGGACGTAAGGCGGTTAAAAAATTCTTACCAGAGCTTATCTCAAGATTTGAACCGCACTTTGTCCTTGGGAACGGAGAAAACGCTGCTGGTGGTTATGGTTTGACCGAGGCCGTGGCTGAGGAACTCTTTAAGGCTGGTTTTGATCTTCTGACCTCGGGCAACCACATCTGGCGGCGGGAATTTTTTCCTTATCTTTCCAAGGCCGAGCGGGTCTTGCGCCCGGCCAATTATCCCTCCGGGGCCCCTGGGCGGGGTTTCGCCCTCCTAAAAAAAGGAGAAATGGCCTTAGGGGTGATCAACCTCGAGGGTCGGGTCTTTATGCGCAGCCTTGAATGCCCCTTTCGGGTAGGGGCGGCCTTGGCTAGTTCCCTTCGCCAAGAGACCCGGTGTATCTTAGTTGATTTTCACGCTGAAGCTACTTCCGAAAAGTTGGCCCTGGGCTGGTATCTGGACGGAAAGGTCTCGGCCCTTTTGGGTACGCACACCCATGTCCAAACCTCAGATGAATGCCTTTTACCCGAAGGCACGGCTTATATCACAGACGTCGGGATGACCGGAATCAGGAACGGGGTCATCGGGATGCGAAGGGACCAAGCCATTGAGCTGTTTCTCACCCAGGTACCCAGAAAACTCGAGGTGCCGAACTCAGGACCACTCAAACTCGAAGCCGTATTTTTGGAAATAGGACTTGAAAACGGAAAAGCGATCAAGATCGAACGTTTGCGTCTGGAAGATTAATCCAACGGGGTGACCAGGATCTTACTGGCAACCCCATGCCCCAAGGCCAGTCTAGTCCCGCGAACAGAAACAATCACCGGACCACAGTTGTTAATGACCTCCAGCTCATCTCCTGGGGTAAGGCCCATAGCGGCTAAACGATGTTGCATTTTTGGGCCACCGAGGAATCTGGTCACCCGGACCCTTTCTCCAGCCGAGACCAAGATTAAGGGTAGACTTGGTTTGGCTCGAGCCCTTTGACAGGCCTCACAAAGCCCGTAGATCTCCAAACGATGGTGCAAGGGTTTGAATCCGTAGGTGCGGGCAATATCCTCTTTGAGCCTTTCCAGGCTTGGCACATAGAATTCTTGGATCTTGCCGCATTTGGTGCAGATGAGGTGGTCATGGTGTTCACCCAAGTGGCGATGTTCAAAAAGGGGTTGGCGTCCGAGGAATTCTTTCTTTGAGGCCAAGCCCAAACTACAGAAAAATTCAAGGGCCTTTTCGGCCTCTTCAAGGTCTATTTTTAACCCCTTGGCTTCTAAGGCCCTCTGGAGTTCCTGAGCGGAAATATGTCCCTCGGTATGGATAAAAGTCTCAAAGATTTGGAGGAGCTTTTCTTGTTTGGGTTTGGGTTCATCTTGGATAAGACGTAAGAAGTCCCTGATCTCTTTTTGATGGATTAGATTTTCTTCAGACATAGCCACCCCTTTATTTCTTTTGCGAGAGCAAAACATCTTCCCTCTTTGGCTGGCTGTCAAGGGGATAATAGGGTAAAAAGAGGCTGATGTTGGTCTTGGTCCCCACCGAGATAGAAGCTGGGCCTTTACGCAGAAAGGGCCTTTCGGTTGAAATCGTAGGCTTTGGACCAGTAGAGGCGACCCTCAATGCCTGTCGATTGCTCCAAGGCCAAAGGTCACCGGTATTTTTAGTAGGCCTTGGAGGGGCCTATCCAGGCTCAGGACTTAAACCCGGAGATCTAGCCTTGGCCACCGAAGAGATCTACGGAGATCTTGCGGTCTGTCAGGAAGATCTTGTGCGGGAGTTTGCCCCTGGTCTCCCGGTGAAAAAGGTCTGTCCTTTGGTCCATCCCCTGATGGAGAAGACGGCTCTACTCTTAGAGGAGGCTGGTTTTGACCTAGAACTTGGCCCCTTTGTCACCGTAAGCTGCGCCACCAGAGATCCCTTTCGCGGAGAGGTCTTGGCCTTTCGGTATTCAGCCATCCTAGAAAATATGGAAGGGTTTGCCGTGGCTAGGGTGGCCCAAGAGATGGATCTTCACTTGATTGAATTAAGGGCGGTGAGCAACCTGATCGAAGATCCGGGAAGGCCGTGGGAGATAGAGAAAGCCTTAGAAAGACTAGGGGAGGCGCTAAGGTGTCTGAAAAAGGCCTTTTGAAATTGGGTTTTTCCCCTTGCCCTAATGATACTTTTATCTTTTTTGCCCTGGCCACCGGGAAAATCTCTTTTCCTTATTCATTAGATCTCGTTATCGAAGATGTGGAGACCTTAAACCAAAAGGCCCTGGCCAAAGAACTCGAGGTCTCAAAACTATCCTTTGGTGTCTTTGGACATGTAATTGATTATTATGAACTACTCCCGGTGGGTGCGGCCTTGGGCTTCGGGTGCGGTCCGCTCTTGGTAGCCCGAAGAGAACTAGATCTCTCGCAAGCCCGGGTAGCGGTGCCTGGATTTTATACCACCGCTTACCTCTTGTTGAGGCTTTATGCCCCGGAACTCAAAGAAGTCATTTCCATGCGCTACGATCGGATCATGCCGGCGGTGGCCCGGGGGGAAGTAGAGGCCGGGCTTATTATTCACGAGGGCCGTTTTGTCTATCAAAAATATGGTCTGAAAAAAATGGTCGATTTAGGGGCCTGGTGGGAAGAGGAGACCAAGGCCCCAATCCCCTTGGGCGGAATCTTTGTTCGTCGTGAACAGGCCCAAGAAATTAAGGCCTCTTTGGTTTTGGCTATAAGGAAAAGTCTTCAATATGCCAAGGGAAATTTTTCGGAAGCCCTGCCTTATATCAAGGCGTATGCCCAAGAGATGTCTGAGGAAGTGATCAAAAGACACATTAAGACCTATGTTAACCAATTTACCGAGGACCTCGGTGAACAAGGTCTTCAGGCGGTATTTCTCCTCCTTGAACAGGCCTCAAGAAAAGGCCTGATCCCGGGTTTTCGAGAAGATTTTTATTTTGATTGGCAGGAGGCAAGATGAACCTTTGGATGCTTGTTTTTCAAGCTGGTCCGGTGGCCAAACTCACCCTCCTTATTTTGCTCGCGATCTCTTTCGGGACCTGGGCGATCATCTTCTTGAAATGGCGTCAACTACGGCAGGCAGAGGCCGGTCTGATCTCTTCGGCAGGATTGGCAGAAAGGTGTAAAAACTCCACCGAGCTGGTCTCCAAGATGCGAGCTTATCGAAAATCTTCGGCTTGGCGGGTTATCAAAGAAATCCTCACTGAAGCGGCCAAATTAAGGGCGGAGGGCTTGTGGCCCAAAGGGCCGGGTTTTAGCCTAGAGATCCTCATGAAACGTCTGGCTCGTCGTTTGGGCATAGCCAAAGAGAAAGAATTGCTGGTCTTAAGGACCTATCTTCCCTTTTTGGCCATGGCGGGTAACAGTTCTCCCTTCATTGGTCTTTTTGGCACGGTCTGGGGGATCATGTCTGCCTTCCATCATATTGGCTTGAAGGGCAGCGCCAGCCTGGCCACGGTGGCCCCGGGCATTGCCGAGGCCTTGGTGGCCACCGCCATGGGTCTCTTTGCCGCCATCCCGGCGGCCATAGCCTACAATTTTTTTACCGCTCGTCTCGAACGCCTGGAATCGCGTCTCCAAGAATTAGGAGAGTTGGTCCTTCTCTTGGTGGAAAAGGACCTCTTACGAGAGTTGATAAAGCCTCTTGAAGATCAAAGTTGAAGGGATGGATTCTTGCCGCTAAAGTGCTGGCAAAGGAGGTTTCTATGCCCCTACCGGACAAACAAGGTCACTTCGGTCCCTTTGGTGGACGTTACGTACCAGAGACCATCATGCCGGCCCTTTTTGAGCTAGAAGAGGCCTATGCCCGCTATCGAAAAGATCCTGATTTCAAACGTGAGCTTAGGTTTTACCTGGAATCATACGTAGGCCGGCCCACGCCCCTCTATCCCGCTCGGAGGCTTTCTGAGGCCTTGGGCGGGCACCTCAAGATCTATCTTAAGCGTGAAGACCTAACGCACACCGGGGCCCACAAGATCAATAACACCCTGGGGCAGGTGCTTTTGGCCAAGAAGATGGGCAAAAAACGCATCATTGCTGAGACCGGGGCCGGTCAGCACGGGGTGGCCACGGCCACCGCCGCGGCCCTGATGGGTCTCGAGTGCGTGGTCTATATGGGGGCCAAGGATACCGTGCGTCAAGCTATGAACGTCTTTCGTATGGAGCTCCTAGGGGCCAAGGTGATCCCGGTCTATTCCGGCACGCAAACCTTGAAAGACGCCATCAATGAGGCCATCCGCGATTGGGTGACCAATGTGGAGACTACCCATTATGTCATCGGTTCGGTAGTTGGACCACATCCCTATCCTATGATGGTACGGGATTTTCAGAGTATCATCGGCCAGGAGACCAAGCGCCAACTCAAAAAACTTGAAGGTCGTCTTCCGGATCTCTTGCTGGCCTGTGTGGGGGGTGGTTCCAATGCCATGGGCTTTTTCTATCCCTTTGTCCAAGACTTCTCGGTAAAGATGATCGGGGTGGAGGCTGCTGGTGAAGGCCTTGATTCTGATCATCATTCAGCCACCCTCACCGTGGGAGAGCCCGGAGTCCTTCACGGAATGATGACCTATCTCCTACAAGATAAGGTAGGGCAGATCAAAGGGGCCCATTCCATTGCTCCAGGGCTTGATTACCCTGGCGTAGGGCCGGAGCATGCCTTTTTCAAAGAGACCGGGCGGGTGGAATACGTGGCCGTAGACGACCAGGAGGCCCTCTCGGCCTTTAGATTGCTTTCCGAGACAGAGGGTATTATCCCGGCGCTTGAGAGCGCTCATGCCGTGGCCTATCTGATGAAAATAGCCAAACAAATCCCTAAAGGTTCCATCGTGGTGGTCAATCTATCCGGTCGGGGAGACAAGGACGTGGCGGCGGTATGCGAATACCTAAAGGAGGAAAGGGGTGGCTAAGTCAGGTGCCAAACGGGTAGAAGAGGCTATCAAGGAGGCCAATGCTCGAGGAGAGGCGGCCCTTGTTCCCTTTATTGAAGGGGCAGATCCAGATTTGGAGACTACGGCTGAGTTGCTATGGACCTTGGCTGAGGCCGGCGCTGATGTGATCGAGCTCGGGTTTCCCTTTTCTGATCCGCTGGCCGACGGTCCAACCATCCAGGAGGCAGCTCAGCGGGCCCTTAAAAACAGACCTACCTTGGAGGACTTTTTGTCCTTAATGGCCCGGATGAGGAAAGAGGGCTTTAAGACCCCGGTGGTAATCATGGGCTACTTTAACCCGTTTTATCGCTTTGGCCTGGAACGCTTTGCCGAAGAGGCCTCAAAGGCCGGGGTAGACGGGGCCATTATTCCAGACCTTCCCTTAGAAGAAGCCAAACCCTGGCTCCGATTGGCCAAAAAGAAAGGACTTGCGGCGATAATGTTGGCGGCCCCTACCACCCCGCCAGAACGGATAGAGGCCATTGCCAAGGCCTCAACTGGCTTTTTGTACTACGTTTCGGTGACCGGGATTACTGGGGCTAGAGACCGTTTGCCCGAGGACCTAGCCCTTAAACTTGACTTGGCTCGAGAGGTGTCACCTGTGCCGGTAGCGGTGGGTTTTGGTATTTCCAAACCGGAACAGGTCCGTTTTTTGGCCCCGCATGCCGATGCCATTGTGGTCGGTAGTGCCTTGGTAAAGATTGTAGCGAAATACGTTTCAGATCGCGCAAGACTTGTCCGAGAACTGGGAAAATTTGTAAAGGACTTTAAAGAGGCGACGAAATGGGCTCAGAGATGAAGGGTTCACAGGAGGGAGAGATGGGTCTTGAGCTTCCCGAAGATCCTAGAGAACGCGCCTGGATGATTGCCCGATTCATGAGGGAACATGATCGAGTAGCGGTGAATTATAATATGGACCTTTTGGATGTAGGGCCGGGATATGCCCGCATTGGGATGCGGGTGACGGCGGAGATGTTAAATGCAGTGCGTTTGGCCCATGGAGGGGTGACCTTTTGTTTGGCGGACTTTGCCTTTGCCGTGGCGGCCAATAGCCACGGCCAGGTAGCGGTGGCCACCTCGGTAAGCATCAGCTATCCAGCTCCGGCCAGGGAAGGGGATTACTTGGTGGCTGAGGCTCAGGAGGCGGCCCGGACCAAACGGACTGGTCTATATCAAATCCAGGTCCGTCGGGAAGACGGTACCTTGGTGGCCCTTTTTACCGGAAACGTCTTTCGAAGGGATGATTCTGTGGCCGAGTGGATGGCCAAGATCATCCATAAGTAAGGCGGCAGATGAAAAGCGAGGCCAAGGCCCCGACCACATCTGCCGAAAGTGCGGCCCAGACGGCATAGCGTTGATCTTTGATCCCCACCGCCCCGAAATAAACGGCCAGTACATAAAAAGTCGTTTCGGTAGAACCTTGAAGAGTAGAGACCAGATAGGCGGCGAAGCTATCCGGGGCACGGGCTACGATCTCACTCATAAGCCCAAAGGCCCCTGAGCCGGAAAGTGGTCTTAAAAGGGCTACAGGAAGGGCCTCTGCCGGAAAGCCAATGAGGTTGGTGATCGGGCTCAGGATCTTTACTAGATAGTCAAAGGCCCCTGAGGCCCGAAACATCCCTACGGCCACTAAGATCATCACCAGGAAAGGAATGATCCGGACTGCTACCTGGAAGCCCTCCTTGGCCCCTTCACAGGCGGCTTCATAGACCGGTACCCCGCGTACATAACCAAAGAAGAGGAGCCCGAACATAAGGGCCGGGACGATCCAAAAGGAGATAATGTCCTTTATGGTGTCCAGGGTTGGGTGCAGCCAGAGGTGCCGGATAAGGGCTGCAAGAAAGAGTCCTATAAGGACGTAGAGCAGATAGCGTTCAAAGCCAGAGAGCGTAGGCTTTTCTTGGTCTTTTTCTCCTTCGGCAGTGGAAGATTCCTCGATCTTTGGTGGGGGTTCTGGGCCGCTTAAACGCGCCAAGAGTTTAGCCATTAAGATGGCCGTAATGGTCGAACAGGTGGTGGCAAAGAGGGTGGGGAAGATAATGGCCGCTGGCTCCGAGGCCCCGGCTGCTGCTCGGACAGCGATCACCCCCAAAGGGAGGAGGGTTACATTAGAGGTATTGATGGCCAAGAAGAGACACATGGCGTCAGTGGCCCGACCAGGATGAGGATTTATCTTTTCAAGCTCCACCATAGCCTTGATGCCTAAAGGGGTGGCGGCGTTTCCCAGCCCTAAGGCATTGGCTGAAAGATTCATGACCATGGCACTCATGGCCGGGTGTTCCGGGGGGACATTGGGGAAGAGTTTGGTAAGGAGCCACTTCACTTGGCGGGCAATGATCTTTAAGAGTCCGCCCTCCTCCGCCACTTTGACCAAGCCTAACCAAAGGGCCATGGCCCCGATAAGGCCTAAGGCCAGGTTTACCGCGGTCTTAGCAGATTCAAAAGAGGCCTTGGTCACGGCTTGCATCCCACCTTTAAAGGCCCCGCAGACAATGGCCAAGGCCATCATGTAGAACCAAATCCGATTCATGGCCGCTATCTTGCGCATACCTCAAACATAGTTTGTCTCTCTTCCTTTGCCAAACAAAAGGAGAAAATTTGATCCGGACTTGCCAGACCTTGAGGGAGGCCTTTACTTTGATCTCATGGAGGGCTTTCAGCCGAATATTTCCATCGAGATCTTTCTGCGCTCTTGTAGGATTATTCAGTATTCTTTGGTCTCCCTTCCTGGAGACGGCTCTTTACGCCGATTTTATCGGGTTTTCCCCAAAAAAGGGCGGTCTAAGATCCTTATCCTTCCCCAACCTGGGGAATTCGGGCTAAAAGAGGCTGCTTCCTATGCTGCTATTGGTCGATATCTCTTGAGTCAAGGACTTCCGGTACCGGAGATTTACGCCTATGAACCGACCTCGGGTCTCCTTTTGGTGGAAGATCTCGGAGACACCAGGTTACAGGACCTGCCCCCTGAAGAGAGATTTTCCCTTTATCAAGAGGTCATTAAGATCCTGGTCGAGTTTCAAAGGGCAGCCCGAGGCTTTGACCCTAAAATATGTTTGGAAACCACCTATTATGACCTGGACCTGATGTGGGAGCGGGAGGCCCTTTATTTTGTGAATTCCTTTCTGAAAGGGCATTTTGGTCTTGAACCTCCGCCGACCCTAATCGATGAGCTGCGCCTCCTCTGCCAAGAGGCCTCTCAATCCTTTACAGATACAGTCCTCCTCCACCGGGATTTCCAATCGCGGAACATCATGATCAAAGACGGCAAGCCCTATCTCATCGACTTTCAAGGGACAAGGCTTGGCCCCCCGGGTTACGATTTGGCTTCTCTCTTGTTTGATCCATACGTTGGTCTTAAGGAACAAGAAAGGTCTCGGCTCTATGCCCTTTATCTGGATTGGTCCGGGCGAGAGAAAGAAGACTTTGAGAGGGAATTTCGCCATCTCTCCCTCTTTCGTCATCTCCAGATGTTAGGTGCCTTTGCTAGGCTTTCTTCCCTAGGGAAGAGCTGGTTTGCAAATTATATATCACCGGCCCTTTCTTCTTTGCGCCGAATGGTAGCTTCTTATTTTTCGGAATATGCGGCTTTAAGGGATGTCCTTGCTCAACTTCCCTAAGTCTGGGTAAAATCTATCAAGGCTTGAAGAAAGTTAAGTCTGAGCCGAGTCTTTCTTTAAAGAGGGTGTAGAGATCTTTTATGACGCGCAATCCTTTTGAGATATTAGGCATTGCCCCGGAAATGGTTCGTGAACTTGACGATGAGGCCTTATATGCCCTGGTTAAGGCCTGTTATCGGGCCCTTCAGCGGGCCTATCATCCAGACCTCAAGAATGGGGCCAAAGAACGAGCGGTAGAGCTCAATCTGGCCTTTGAGGCCCTTGATCTGGAGCGTAACCCCGAATCCTTTAGAGAATGTCGCAAGGCCTATCTCAGGCGTCTTTCGCGCCGGACTCAGAGGCGTACCATTGAGGAGTTGACCCAGAAGGTGGCCCTTCTCCTACGACAACAAGAGCTCCTTACCGAGAATTATTGGCGCCACCTCCTGGAGATATATAAACTGACCAAAGGGCCGACCCTTTTCCCAGAACCCCCTCGGTGCCTTAAGGTGACTCTCCTCGACCTATCCCTCAAGTTTAATCTACCTTCGGTTGGTTTTGGTCGGAGTTTGGTCTTTAAAGAGATCCTCTTCGATGAGGAAGGACGGCTCTTTTATCGTTTCCCACGCAAACGCAAGTTTCAACCGGTTAGATTTTTGACTTTAATGGGTTCAGTACCAAGACGCCGTTTGGAGATATGGCCCCTCCTTTTGAAAAGGCCTACCACCGAAGCCGCTACCACCGGACTTCCTGATCTCAGGGCCTTTGAGGTCTCGAACATGATCGAGACCGAGGTCTTTAAACAAAATTGCCTCCCCTTACTGCAAACCGAACTCCTAGAAAATGCCTACCTCTTTTCCTTTCGTCAAAAAACCGGACAACCCGAGGCCAAGGTCTATGTAGAAGGTATGGTCTTAAAGGTTGAATCGGTTACCCAGAGTGATTTAGACAAAATTGTCAAAAATTACTCTCATTATTTACAAAAAGGTAAAAATATACCAGAGACGTTGGCCTTGGAGGGAAGATAAATTCCCCCTATTCTGGGGAGATTTGAGTAAGATTTTAAAAAATTTTTGAGAAAACAGGAGAACAACGAGAAGAGGTGTATTAAAGAGTCAATTTTTAGAACTATGTAATATTTGGCATATCTATTGTATATTGAGCAAGCACCTCAAATGCCAAGATGGAGGGAGTATATGAAGAAAATCGAGGCCATTATCAAACCGTTCAAACTAGAGGAGGTCAAAGAGGCCCTGGCAGAGATTGGGATCAAAGGGATGACGGTCAGTGAGGTCAAAGGTTTCGGGCGCCAGAAGGGGCAT
>Ga0256914_1003259_pt1 | contig 12907 bp, 10 predicted proteins | sample HulkmetaG_FD_191571 | JGI IMG/M metagenome (GOLD analysis project Ga0256914, IMG submission 191571) | Hydrothermal chimney microbial communities from Main Endeavour vent field at the Juan de Fuca Ridge, Pacific Ocean - Hulk | ecosystem: Environmental > Aquatic > Marine > Hydrothermal vents ...
CTTGTGGTGAGTCAACGTGGCCTTGAAGCGGTACACCTGTTTCCCCTGTTCTTTGGAGATGCGGGGCGGCGGGGCTGTGGTAGTTTCCTCTGCAAGTTCCATCCAAAGTCTTTCGAAATATGTGGGGGCCGCATCACTGTATTGAATCGCCGTAATGGTCAAAAGCATCCGGGGGTCATTTTGGATAACGGTTTCCCAGTGATCCGGCGGGTAACCGTCTTTGTCCGGGAGGAGCGCGTAGGCCGTAGGAACCCCGGCCCTTATCCAGAGCCTCTCATCACGTTCATGTTCCAGCAAATCGTAGAAAATATCGGCTAAAAGTTGATTGCGCTGTTTCAAAAGTTGGTGCTGCCGTTTTTTTGCGGGTTCAACCTCAATGCGGAAAGTGGCGCGCTCCCAGTCGTGAATGGTGATCAATAAGTGATCTCTCTTGCGAACTTTGCGGGATTTCATCCAGTCTTTGACTTGTGCAAACTGCTCGGGGGTTCTGTATTCACCAAACAGGGGATCCTGCCGAGTTTCTGTGCGTTCTTCAATTGTGGCCGGAATGGAACGGCCATTCCGGTCGAGAAGTGCGACAGTTTCAGGCGGATCTCTGAAATAAAATGACAAGAACGGGTCCAGCGGAATCTCGCCTTTTTTCGCCATCGGGGCTGTAACCGGAATGCGAAAGCGGCTCCCATGGAAAGCCAGACGGATCGGGAGAACGGTCTCTGCATCCAGAAAGACCAATGAACGTCCCTTTTCTTCGCGGATATGGTGCAGGGCGGCTGCCCTGGGGTTCTTCGCTGTCGGCATCCGGGTAGCCAGAATATGCTCTACAAGGGCCCCGCGGGAAATCGGGCCGTCGGCTTCGTTGACAATCTGTTGAATGATTTCCCGGTAAGTAGGGGTTTGTTTTTTGGGAGGGATTGTGTGGTTCATCGCAAATGGAGTGTGTTGGGTCGGATGGGTGCCAGCAAATGTTGTCGAACGACGGGGGTCCCCCCTCCCCTGCCCTCCCAAAAATTTCCGCTTTGGTTCTCCTCTGCCGAAGGGAGAAGGGTCAGGGGGGGAAGGGAAGAGTTCCCAATAGGACTGCCCAATTCCTGCATCTTTTGCCTGTATCCGGTCGGATGGTTGATTGGCTTAATTTTACAACAGAATTGCCCGCTTATCGTAGAATTTTCCGAGATGGATGCAGTCAGGTGGGGTAACGCACCTGACTGGTATCTTGCAGCAGCACTCCTGGTTTTGCAGTATGAACATTTGTGAACGAAACGAATGTCACGAATTTTGTTTTTTTCATGCAGGCGGTGTTTCTGCATTTGCCTGCACCCCAACAAAAATCCCGATTCGCAGGCTTTTGGGCTTGTAGTACCATTCCCTTATTGCTTTGGGGTGTTGTTCTGTGATATTTATCCAAGTGATGATGAAGAATCGGAGTAAAGTTCAGGGGCGTGTACGCGCACTCCCCAATAACACTTACATTGTGCAAACCACAATGGGGGCTATCCTTGTCAACAGCCCTCCGGAGACTCTGAAATACCTGCTGGCAGAAGGGTTGAGTATCCCCAAATTTGTGTTGCTGCCGCCGGATGTGCAGGTGGGACAGTACCTGGGGTCAAGCGGTTTTGTTCACATGGGGATCAACTACGCCAGTGTTGAATTTTTGCTGTATGCTAACTATTTTCTCAACGGCGGACACCAAACCTTTATCATCACAGTAACCGAATCGCAAAAGCGGCGCATGGCGCAAATTTTGCAGGAAACCATCTCCGGCCCGGCAGACCCGACAGAATACTTTCCGCATCCCTGGGTGCAGCGTGAATGTGCGGCGATGTCGCATTACCCGCCGCTGGGACGGGCCACCCGCCCGGACGACCTGGCAGTAATCCGCAGCCTGGAGAAGGATGGCGGGGTGCTGGGCGGGCAGGTGGAGATCCGGCTGGAAGGGGAGGTGTACGTTTTCCTTGAAGAGGATCAGGAAATTGCACGGGTTTCCACAATCATTGATGAAACTCCCATGCCCCTGATGCTGGCTCCCCCGCGGCCGCTCCAGCGGCAGGAAATCACTTTGCAGTTTATTGGCGGGAGTGACGGATTCGACCCGGAGGGAATTACCACCTGCTTTTTGGCTTATTTCGGCGCCACCGGGAAAGATACGGCTACCCTGTTTGATGTGGCCGCCTACCTGCGGGTACGGCTCGGCAACCTGGGAATTTCCGCCCATCAGATTTCGGAGGTTTTCATTAGCCATGTCCACGAGGATCATATCGCAGGGCTGCCGGAACTGCTGTTGGTCGGCGGCAATCGCGTGCGGCTGATCACATCCAAGACAATTTACCGCAGTTTACTGCGGGTTTTGGAGGCCATGCTGGATTTGCCGCAGAATGAAATCGCCGCGTTATTCGATTTTTACCCCCTGGAACCGGAACAGCCGTTGCAAATTGACGGCAAAAAATTTGAAGCAATTTATGCCATCCATACCATTCCGACTCTGGCGGTGCGCGTCAATGGGCTGTACTACTCCGGCGATATGCGCTACGACGAAAACTGGTTCGACGAACTGGTAAAGCGGGGCATTCTCAGCCCGGCCCGACGGCAGGAACTGATTGAGTTTGCCCGCAATGTTTCCATCCTGGTGCAGGATGCCGGCGGCGGCGAGATTCACACCTCCGTAACTCCCGAAGTGCTCGATGCACTGACGCGCAAGAGCAAACAGGTTATTCTGACTCACACCCCCAAGCGGATGCAGCGCCTTCCGGCAGCGCAGGAGGCATGGAAGGATGTTGTCTTTGCCGAACATGGCATGGTCGCTGCCGTTGGACAGAAAATTCAGGGGACGGACGAAGCCGAAAAACTGGAGACGATTTCTGCCTGCCCGCTGTATGCCCGTTTGTCAATTTCGGAGCGCAGTTTGCTGGCCCAGGATGTAACGGTGGAAACGTTTGAGGCGGGCACGGTGATCTTGGAGAGCGGAAGCACCTGTAACGGCGCCACGTACATCGTCCACAAAGGGCTGGCAGAAATCTGGCAGGGCGGAAAACGCATTCAGGTTGTCGGCCGCGGAACCAGCATCGGGGAGCGCTGCGCTCTGATGGAGGAACCGTCTGGCTCAAGGGTTATTGCCCACGGGAATCTCCGGCTGCTGCGGCTGGCTCCCGATACGTTCCAGACCGTTGCCAGGCGCCTCGGATTGCGGGCAGCCATCGAGCGTGCCGAGAAATTGTGGCACCACCCTATTTTTCGGCACCTCCCCTGGACGATGCTGCTGGACCTGGCGCTGGATTTCCGGCCCCAGCGGCTGCCTACAGGGCGTTTGCTGTTTGAGTATGGCGAGACGGGATACGAATGCTATATGCTGGTTTCCGGCGCGGTGACAATTTTCGATAAGGAACTGAACCCGCTGGGCACACTGGACGTTTCCGGCGAGTTTTTCGGCGCCCGCTCGGTGCTGTTCAACCAGCAGCGCAATGCTTACGCCTGCATCTCGGATGATGCCGAAATTTGGACCCTGCCGGCACCTGCGCTCCAGCGGTTGCAGTTTGTCTATCCGGGGATGATTTTGCATTTGCGGGCGGTGGAATTAGCCCGGTCCGGTTCGCTCCCTTTGATTCGCGTGCTGGATGGCATCGAGCCGTAACTGATGGTGCCCTTTTCTCCATCTTTGCCTGCACTCCCCTGTGCGGGTGCAGGCAAAAGATGTGGAACGACGGTGTTCCCTCCACCCAACCCTTCCCCTGCCGGGGCGGGACGTTCGGTGTTTGTCCTGTTCGCCAAATGAAGACTGGCAGTCCTGCCAGGACTGCCAGTCTTGTGTGCGGGGCGAGGGAAACACACAGGGATTTTTACAACATTTGCCTGCACTCCCTGTACCCTTTGCCGCTTCAACAGTTCCATTCGGGGTATAATCAGCCGCGCAGCAGTTGGCATCTCTTAATCCGCGGCAGGAAATCTCGCTGCCGCTTGCAGCGACATCCCATTGGGGAAAGAACACCTCACCGCGTGGCGCAGGCAGCAGGTCTGCTGCCGCATCTCAACTTTTGGGCGGACCTTCTTGTGGCTGCCTGCTTTTTGCGCCCTGTGTTTATCCCCGCCGGATAGGTCCTGTCTGCTTCAGGACTTTCGCTCCGGGCAATGGCTTGTGTGGGTGCAAACAAAAGATGTAGAACGCCGGTGTTCCCCCCTCCCGAAGGGAGAGGGGTCAGGGGTGAGGGCGGGGGAAGGGTTGGGGCCCATACGACTGCCCAATTTCTACAACATTTGCTGCACCCGCTTGTGTTGTTTTGGGCATATGAAGTATGCTACAAACAACATTTCCCTGCGTCTTGGCGAAAGTCCGGTGCCTGAAACTTTAGATGGAAAGTTGACGTTAATTTCCCATGAACAAAAAAAACATCCTCATTGCCGTTGTTGTTGTGCTGTTGGCCGCCGGGATTTTTGGTGGTGCAGTCTTAGCCAAAAAATGGAACGAACCGCTGGGCGAGAGCCTCGCACTGCCTACCGTCACCCCTCTGCCGCCCACCAAAACGCTCGCTTTACCCACCCGGAACCCGGATGCCAAACCCTCTCCAACCCCCTTGCAGCCCGAAACCCCTCTGCCGACCGCCACAGCAACGCCCATCCCCACGGCAACCCCGGAGCCGCTCTGCGGCGGCCCCCCCGTGATGACCATCCTGGCCCTGGGCATTGACGACGACAACGCGAAACTCTACGGGCTGGCAGATGCAATCAAAATAGTGCGTGTAGACTTTGTAACGCCCAAAGTGACCGTGATGTCAATCCCGCGCGATCTGTGGGTACACATTCCCGGGCTGGAAAAGTACGGAATCACAGCGGGAAAACTGAATCAGGCCCACTTTTACGGTTCTCCGGGAATGGGCAAATACGACGGGCCGGGCGGCGGCCCCGGACTGACTGCCCGCACCCTGCAAGACAATTTCGGCCTGACTGTTGACCATTACGGAACAGTCAATATGGATACCTTCGTCCGCATGGTCAACGCAGTCGGCGGCATTGACCTTTACCTGCCTGCTGACGTGGACGGTCGCCCGGTAGACGAAAACACCGAAGATATGGGTTACTTCTACGCCGGTTACAACCATATGACCGGTGAACTTGCTCTCAAATTTTCACGCATCCGCAAAATTGATAACGGCTTTGCCCGCATGAACCGCCAGAAAATGGTACTCTGCGCCCTCAAGGACAAACTCATGCGCCCGGAAGTGTTCCCCCAAATCCCGGATCTAATCGCCTCCTTTGAAGGGTCAATCGTCACTGATCTCAGCCCGGCGCAAATCAGCCAACTGGTTTGCCTGCTGCCAAAACTGAATGACGAAAACATCATTTTCGGCAGCATCCCGGAAGATGAATTTACGCCCACCAAGCAGTGGGATGATTACCTCGGGTACTACACATTTGTTCTGGATATTGACAAAGACCGGCTGCTGGATTACTTTGCCCGCTTCCAATCCGGCGAGTGGCCGGTTTATAACAGCGAATCCACGGGCTGCCCGCCGCCGGTCGAACCAAAGTGGTGAAACGATGCGAGTTGAGCACCGCGAACCCTCCGTTGCCAGTAATCGGCAATTCCCTGCCCTGCACGTTCCGGGGATGCTGAAAAAGTACGGGTTGCACCCCAGCAAAAGCCTGGGGCAAAACTTTCTGGTAGATGAACACGCCCTCCAAAAAGTGGTGAACGCGGCCGACATTCAGGAGGACGATGTGATCCTGGAGGTGGGCCCCGGCCTGGGAAGCCTGACCCGTTACCTGGCATCCGCAGCCCGGCGGGTAATCGCTGTTGAACTGGATAAACGCCTGCTTCCCGCACTGCATGAAATCCTGTCCCCTTTCAACAACGTGGAACTCATCATCGGTGACATTCTGGTACTGAACCCGGCACAACTCGTCACGCAGGAAGCATACAGCCCCACCAAAAAAGAAAACAGCCGGTCTTCGGCCTCCGGGAACCGAAGCCTGCCTTACAAGGTCGTTGCCAACATCCCCTACTACATCACCTCGGCACTGATCCGCCACTTGCTGGAAGCGGAGATGCGTCCGGAATCCATTGTTCTCATGGTGCAGCGGGAAGTGGCCTCCCGCATTGCCGCACAGCCGCCAAAAATGAACTTGCTCGCGCTTAGCGTCCAGGCATACGGAGAACCGCACATCGCAGCCAAAATCCCGGCCGGTGCGTTTTACCCGCCCCCGAAAGTCGATTCCGCCATCGTGCGGATTGATCTGTTCCCGGAAGCGCGCCTGCCCGCCTCCCTGCGGCCGCTCTTTTTTCGCCTTGCCAAAGCAGGGTTTAGCCAAAAGCGCAAAACCCTGCGCAACACCATTTCCGCCGGAATGCACTGGGATAAAACCCAGGCCGAGACCCTGCTGCACAAGGCAGGCATCAACCCGCAGCGCCGGGCACAAACCTTGTCCTTTGATGAGTGGGCATCGCTTACCCGGATGGCACAGGGGCTATAGGCCTGCCGCAGCACATCTCTCTCATGCTGATCTACGACCTTGACCTCCCCGACCTGACCGCCGCCCTGGAAGCCTGGGGGTACCCTGCCTTTCGCGCCCGTCAGGTGTGGCAGGGGCTTTACCGCAGCCTGTGGGATTCCCCCGGCACGTTCCGCACCCTGCCCAAAGATCTGCGCCAGCGCTTGACGGAGGCGTTCGCCTTCTCGCACCTGCGGGCGGTGACCACCCTCCGCTCCACAGACGGGGAGACGGAGAAAACGCTCTTTTACCTGCCCGACGGCAGCCCCGTGGAGACCGTGCGCATGCGCTACCTGCGGCGGCGGACGCTGTGCATCTCCACCCAGTCGGGCTGCGCGATGGGCTGCACCTTCTGCGCCACCGGGCAGATGGGCTTGCGCCGCAGCCTCACCAGCGGCGAGATTGTGGAGCAGGTGCTGTTCTACGCCCGGAAACTGGCGGCACGCGGCGAGCGCGTTACCAACATCGTGCTGATGGGCATGGGCGAGCCGTTCCACAATTACGATGCCACCCTGGCAGCAATTGACCGCCTCAACCACCCCGCGGGGATGAAACTGGGCGCGCGGCGATTCACCATCTCCACCGTGGGGCTGATCCCCGGCATTGAGCGCTTTACCCGCGAACGGCGGCAGGTGAACCTGGCGATTTCGCTCCACGCCGCCGATGACGATTTGCGCTCTTCCATGCTGCCGGTGAACAAACGCTACCCCATCGCCGACCTGATAACCGCCGTCCGCCGCTACACAGAGACGACCCGCCGCCGCGTGACCTTCGAGTGGGCGCTGATTAACGGCATCAACGACACGCCGGAACAGGCCCAAAGGCTGGCTGCCCTCCTCCGGGGGATGCTGGCGCACGTCAACGTGATTCCGCTCAACCCCACGGAGGAATTCAAGGGGCAAGCCACTACCCCGGAACGGGCGCGGCGATTCCAGTCCATTCTTGAAGACCGCGGCATCTCCTGCACCATCCGCCTGCGACGCGGTATTGATATCCAGGCCGGGTGCGGACAGTTGGCGCAATCTTCAATTATCCGGCATTGATTGTTGAAGCGGATAATCGTGCTACAATGCAATTGAAAGGAGACTGACATGGAAAAACAAACCGTCCGTTTAATTTATCCCCCGCATTTGTTGGATGTGCCCATCATCAACCAGTTGATTCGCCGCTACGAGTTGACGGTCAATATCCTGCGGGCACAGGTCGGTCCCGATGAAGGCTGGGTAGATGTGCAACTCAGCGGACCCGCGGCTGCTATCGAAGATGCGATCACCTGGCTTTCTTCTCAGGGTGTGCAGGTGCAGCATCTCGCCAAGTGAACCTCTCTGAACTCCTGAAATCTCAGAGACTTTTCGGGCCTTGAAAACGAACCGACACAACTCCATGACCGACAGCATCCGGCAGACTGAACAAATTGCCGCAGACATCCAGGCCGCGCTGGAAACAGGCCGCGCCCAGGAGGCTGCCGACGCGTTCACCAAACTCTACCCGGCAGATCAGGCCGAAGTTTTCAACGCGCTGCGGGATGCGCAGCAAGACGCGCTGCTTGAACTGCTCGATATTCCCAGTACGGCGGATTTGTTCGATGAACTGGAAGACGACGAAGCCCTGGAGGCTGCCGAGGGCCTGAGTACCGAGCGTCTGGCGGACATTCTGGATGAGATGGACCCCGACGAGGCTGCCGACCTCCTCGGAGACCTGCCGCCCCGCGTTGCCCGTGAAGCCCTGGCTCAGATGGAGGACCCGGAAGACGTCCTCCCCCTGCTGGAATACCCCGACGAAACCGCGGGCGGGCGGGCAACCACGGCTTATATTGCCATGCGGCGGCACACCACCGCCGAACAGGCCATCCAGTTTCTGCGGGACGTTGCCCCGGAAAATGACGTGCCCTACTACCTGTTTGTGGTAGACCGCAACAAGCAGTTGATCGGTGTGGTCGGCCTGCGGGAACTGGTGATTGCCAGCCCCGATACCACCATGGAAGCGATCATGGACCCGGACGTGATCAGCATCCCCGCCGACGCCGACCAGGAGGAAGCCGCCCGCGTGATGCAGCGCTACGACCTTTCCGCCCTGCCCGTTGTGGATGCCGATAAACGGCTGATCGGTGTCATCACCCACGACGACATCCTGGACGTGATCGAGGACGAGGCTACCGAGGATATTTACCGCATCTCGCAGGTCTCCGATGCCGACCTCGACCCCGACAGTGACATCCGCCAGCAACTGCGGGGCCGCCTGCCCTGGCTGCTGTTCAGCAGCATCGCTTCTTTATTTGCCGCCTGGGTGATCAGCAACTTTGGCGATTTGATTGCCCAGGTTGCACTGCTGGCTTTCTTTCAGTCGGTGGTAGCCGGGTTGGGCGGCAACTCCGCCGGGCAGTCGGTGGCGATGGTTGTGCGCGCTCTGGCGCTCGACAAAATTGACAGACGCCAGGCGTGGAAAATCCTGCTGCGGCAGGCGATGGTGGGTCTTCTTCAGGGCGTTATGCTGGGTGCCATCGTGGGAATGGGCATCGGATTGTGGCAGCAGAACCCTTACCTGGGGCTGGTCATCAGCCTGTCGCTGATGCTCAACATGCTGATCGGCGGCATCGTGGGGACTCTGGTGCCGATGATTTTGCACGCCCTCGGCAAAGACCCGGCGCTGGCATCCTCTGTACTGGTCACCGCTGCTACGGATTCTCTCGGCTTTTTGATTTACCTTTCTCTGGCAAGCGCCTTCCTGCCGCTGATTCAACAGTACCTGTGAGGAAGTTGCAGGTTGCAGGTTGAAGGTTGCAGGTTGGAAGCCGTTTGCAATCATCCATCCGCAATGGACAATCCCATGACCGCAAAAGTGATTCTCAACCCCTATGCCAACCGCTGGAAAGCCGGTGAACGCCGTCCCGAGGCGGAAGAAGCGCTCCGGGCCGCGGGCGTGGACTACGATCTGGCGATCACCGAACGCCCCGGGCACGGCATCGAACTCGCCGCGCAGGCCGCGCGGGAGGGCTTCAGCCCGGTCATCGCCGCGGGCGGCGACAGCACCAGCAACGAGGTGGTCAATGGCCTGATACAGGCCGCCGGAGATGGAGGCAGCCCGGCGGTTTTCGGCGTTCTGCCGATGGGCACCGCCAACGATCTCGCCGCCAACCTGGGGATTTCCGAAAACCTCACGGAAGCGGCACGCATCATCGCCGCCGGTGAAACCCGTCCGCTCGACATCGGCAAAATCAACGACCGCTATTTCGTCAACAACTCCGCCATGGGGCTGGAGACCACCATCACCGTCATCCAGATGAACATGAAGCACGTCCAGGGCATCATCCGCTATCTGCTGGCGGCGTTTGTCGGCATTGCCCGCAACCCGCAATGGCAGATTGACCTGGAATGGGAGAGCGGCGAGTATCACGGGGCAACCACAATGGTGACGGTTGCCAACAATCCTCGCACCGGCGGCATTTTCTACCCCGTTCCACACGCCAACCCCTTTGACGGCAAACTCAGTTTTATGTACGGCTTTGCGCCCACCCGGCGCCGTCTGTTGCAACTGCTCTCCCGCATGACCAAGCCCGCCGCGGGCAATATCATCGAAGCCCCGGAAGTTCAGGAAATTCACACTTCCTGGCTGCGCATCCACATCGAACCGGGGTCGCCCGCCCACGCCGATGGCGAAGTGTTCGACTTCGATAGCCACGATCTGGAATACAGCATCCTGCCTGGCAAACTGCCGATGCTGCTTCCCCGGCCAAAAGCGGAGGGTTAGACCCTGCTATGAACTTTTCTATTGCCCCACCCCCCTTCCCTAGGAGTGCGGAGCCTGCCCGAAGGGGGAGGGGGAGACAGCAGGGTTTCTGCTGCCTGCATCACAGAAAGTACATAACAGCCTCCAGCAACTGCCAGCAATTCCCTCCCGCCGACGCCAATTCGTCCCCTTACTGATTCGCTGACCCGCCATGCCCTCCCGCCTCATCGCCCGCGCCTTGCGGGTCTTCTTTTTCCTGCTGTACCAGCCGATGGCCTGGAGTTACGATATTGTCGCCGCGCTGGTCTCCTCCGGACGGTGGAAGGACTGGGTTTTCAGCGTTTTGCCCTTCGTTGATGGGGAGCGCGTCCTGGAAATCGGTCATGGCCCCGGACATTTGCAGGCGGCACTGGTACGGAGGGGCATCCGCACCTTTGGGCTGGATGCCAGCCCCCAGATGGGACGTCAGGCCGCGGGCCGCCTGCGGCGCAGCGGATTCACTCCGCGGCTGGTTCGCGGCTACGCGCAGGCGATTCCCTTCCCGAACGAAACCTTCGACCAGATAGTTTCCACCTTCCCCGCGGAGTACATCGCCGCCCCGGAGACTTTGGCGGAATGTTACCGCACGCTCAAGCCCGGTGGTGAACTGCTGGTGCTCCCGGCGGCGTGGATTACGGGACAATCGCTCCTTGACCGCGGGCTGGCGATTCTCTTCCGGGTCACCAATCAGGCCCCGGAGTGGAATCCCCAATGGACAGAACCGCTTTCCAGGGCCGGTTTTCAGGTTCAGGGGACATGGATCACCCAAAAATCCTGGAAGTTGGTCGTCCTGCGGGCGCGGAAGCAGAATGCAGGCAAAAGATGCAGAAATTGAGTATTTGAACTGCACGATCTTCCCGTCAAAATCTGGATCATCCCCGTTTATTTCCACCTCGCCCTGCACAAAGCGCAGATTTTGAAACTCGTCGGGATTTTGATGCTCGATTTGCGTGCCCCGTCCCTGAATGAATACCAGCGATTGGTGAAACGCGTCTTTGACCTTGTGACGGGTTCCGTTTTACTGGTTTTGCTCTCGCCCCTGATGCTGGTCATCGCTCTCGCCATCAAGTGGGATTCCCCCGGCCCGGTGATCTACAACTCCCGACGGGTGGGAGAAAACGGCAAACTGTTCTGGATGCACAAATTCCGCTCGATGGTGCAGGATGCCGACAAACAACTGGAGATGGTCGCCTGCTACGGGCTAAACGGCGAGATTTTCCACAAATCTCCGGATGACCCGCGCATCACAAGGGTGGGGCGATTTCTCCGCAAAACCAGTCTGGACGAACTCCCCCAGTTGTTCAACGTCCTCAGGGGAGAGATGAGCCTCGTCGGTCCGCGCCCGGAACTCCCCGAACTGGTGGAGAACTACGAACCCTGGCAGCGCAAGCGGTTTGCCGTCCCGCAGGGAATCACCGGCTGGTGGCAGATCAACGGGCGCAGCGACAAGCCCATGCATCTCCACACCGAGGATGACATTTACTACATCCAAAATTACTCACTGTTTTTGGATGTTTACATTCTGTTGAAAACTGCCTGGGTTGTCCTGCGCGGTGACGGGGCGTATTGAGGTAAAATGGGTGTGCAATGCCTGCTGACGCAATCCTCCTGAACAACCGCTATCAACTGGATCGCCACCTGGGGAGCGGCGGGATGGCGATGGTCTACCGTGCCACCGACCTGATGCTGGAGCGTCCGGTCGCCATCAAGGTGCTGCGCGCCGATTTTTCGCAAGCCCCGGCTTTTCGTGAACGTTTCCGGCAGGAGGCGAAGGCGGCGGCGAACCTTTCACATCCCAATATCGTCACCGTGCACGATTTCGGGCTGGATCAGGGACGTCTGTTCATTGTGATGGAATATGTCCCCGGCAGCACGCTCAAGGAACAGATCGGGCAGCGCGGCCGCTTCACCAGCGAGCAGGCCATCCCCCTGATGGTGCAGGCCTGCGCGGGAATCGGTTATGCCCACCGCGCCGGACTGGTCCACTGCGATGTCAAGCCGCAGAACCTGCTGGTGACCCCCGACAAGCGGCTCAAAGTCACCGATTTCGGGATTGCCCGCGCCCTGGCATCTATCCAGCCGGATGAGCGCAGCGAAGTGGTGTGGGGCTCGCCGCAGTACTTCTCGCCGGAGCAGGCCGCCGGGCACGCGCCTTCCCCGGCATCGGATGTGTACAGTTTGGGTGTGATTTTGTATGAGTTGGTGACCGGGCAACTACCTTTTACGGCGCAATCTGCTGAAGAACTGGCGCGTTTGCACCGCGAAGCCGAGCCGGTTCCGCCCCGCCAACTCAACCCGGCACTCAGCCCGGAACTGGAGCGCATCATTTTGAAGGTGCTCTCCAAAGAGCCTTCAGCCCGCTACCGCACAGCGGACCAACTGGGGCGGGTGCTGATCACCTTCGCCGGGAGGCCGTCACCTGCGCCCATTGTGCGTACCGCTCCGTCTCCGGCGGAGACCGCGCCTCCCCCGGTCAAGCCAAAACCTGCACCTGCTCCGCGGGTTTCTGCTACTCCCGTGTCGCCTCCCCCGCGGGCTTCTGCCGAAATTGACTGGATCACCACCGGCCTGGGACTGGGTGCGCTCCTGGCGGTCGGCGGTCTGGTGCCGTTTTGGCTGTGGGTTTATTACACGATCAACAGTTTGCGGTGAGACGGGGGGGGCG
>Ga0256914_1003260_pt1 | contig 12904 bp, 9 predicted proteins | sample HulkmetaG_FD_191571 | JGI IMG/M metagenome (GOLD analysis project Ga0256914, IMG submission 191571) | Hydrothermal chimney microbial communities from Main Endeavour vent field at the Juan de Fuca Ridge, Pacific Ocean - Hulk | ecosystem: Environmental > Aquatic > Marine > Hydrothermal vents ...
AGTTCTCCTCCCAGGCCTCCTGCCTGGCGTTGGAATCCCCCCTTTCTATCCCCATTGCGCTGTAAAGGGCTATGCCGCACTGAAACCGCCTTTCCCTGTACGGATTTATCCACGATTCCGGATAGTACTCAAATTCCGGACACTCCTTCACGCCCTGCTTCCTGGCAGAGAGGATGGCCTCTGTAACCCGTTTCCTGGCCATGCCAGTGGCTATGTCCACCCTCCAGGGCTGGCAGTTTCCGCCAGAAGGCGACCACCTTGCAACATCCAAAAGCCCTTCCAGTGTGGTCCTTGAAACAGGCCGGTCGGTAAACTTCCTGACAGATTTCCTGGCCCTTATTGCCTCGAAGGTTTCCATGCTTCCCTCCTTTTTTCGCGTCTTTCAAGATATAAACACCCACCAACAGGGCTTTTACAGGAAACGGCCCTGAGCTGCCTTGTAACTCCTCACGCGGGTATCATCGCACTACTGACCGGCGATGTATCTGCTTACAGGGTGCTACAGATACAAGGCGGTCCCTGTACTTCAAGTGCCCGACAACGCAGTAGATATAGTCGTCCGTGAGCAGATATGCTGCTTTCTGTTCTCCAGGCCCAAGAGGATGGGCAAACAAAACGATTGTCTTTCAAGGGGCTCTTTAATATATTTGTACCAAATTCTGCAATTGTCAGGCCTTATGCTTTTGGAGATACAACAGAACCAACTTACCTAAAACGATTCCACGGAGGCATTAGATGAAAAAGATATATTACATGCTTGCTATGTTTTGCTTACTCGTTCCCCTCACCCTAAATCCATATACTTCATATGCAGGGAACTATTCCACCCAGGCAGCCCTGGTGGATGAAGCCACGATCACCTTCAAGAGCTTTCTTACCGACCCGAACATGACCTGGTTCAGGAAGAACCTATGCAGTGCCAAGGCCCTGCTCATAATCCCACAGCTTCTAAAAGGGGCCTTCATTTTTGGGGCAGAAGGTGGCACAGGGGTACTCGTGGCCAAGGACGACCGTACCGGGCAATGGAGCCAGCCCGCCTTTTACACCTTGGCCGCCGCCTCTTTTGGGCTCCAGGCAGGAGCGGAATCTTCGTCTATAATCCTCATGATCATGACCGACAAGGGCATGGATGCGTTACTTTCCACCTCTGTCAAGCTGGGCGGTGATATAAGCGTAGCAGCTGGGCCATACGGAGCTGGCGCAAAGGCTGCCACTGTTGACGTACTGGCCTTTGCCAAGGCCAAGGGCATATTTGGTGGAATAAGCGTGGAAGGCTCTGTCATTACGCCTAGGGATTCCTACAATATCGCCTATTATCAAAGAAATGTGAGGCCTGTTGACATCATCATAAGAAGAAACGTATCAAATCCACATTCAAAGGCACTGATTGAAGCAGTATCCTCTGTATGCAGGCGCAAAAGGGCCCCTGCTGCCAGCCCTTCTTCCCTGAAGGTGGAATAGAGCTCTTATTAGCGAACTCGGCATAAAATGCGTCAAGGGCTCAGGCTGTTTGCCTGAGCTCCTTGTCGTGTTTCCAAAACATCTCCCAATACAAGAAACCAGAAAGGATTATCATAAGTGGGATCAAGATGATCTCTGGGAAAGCCCTGTTTTCTGCGTTTATCAGTGACAAGGCCGAAAGGATGAAACAAAACTGGTAACCAAGGCGCCTGAACCTCATGATTTCCCTCAACAGGTACAGGTTCACAGTGGGAACCACGAGTGCCAGGAGCATAACAATGCCAAACTGGCCGAATGACAAGGCAAAATAGAGTTTCTTTAAGGTTATGACCAAAAGTATTGCAAAAAGTGAAATATTGAGGAACAGGTATCTTTCCTTGTCCTTGGGATAAGGCGTATTCTTCAGAAAAAAATCCAACTCGCTATCTTCAATACTCCCCTGTAGCCTGGCTCTTATTTCCCTCTTTGAAAGCCCCTTTTTCAGAAGTTTTTCAATCTGCCCTTCAACGTCTTTTGCCATTGATTGATTCCTTGAATTCCTTGAGGCTTCTTAAATAACGCCTTGTTTCTTTTGATATTCGATAAAGCTGTCAAGGAACTTGTAAAGGACCTCGTGCATACGGCTGAAATCCTTGTTTTCATCCAGGATGACCTCTGGTTTTTGAATATAATCACCCTCTTCCATCAGCTCATCTCCACAGTTTTTCACCAAGGCCTCCAGGCTTTCCCTGTTGGATTCAATATGGAACTGCAGTCCAACCACCCGATTCTCATATACAAACGCCTGGTTGGGGCATGCTTCCGAGCTGGCGATATGATAAGCCTTCTCTGGTATCTCAAATGTATCCCCATGCCAGTGGAATGCCTCAAAGGTTGCAGGAAGTACGCTGAAAATAGGAGAATCCCATCCAAGAGGCGTGAGGGCAACCTGAAAAAAACCGATCTCTTTGAAACGGTTCTTCCTAACCTTTGCCCCAAGGCTTTCGGCTAAAAGCTGAGCTCCAAGACAGATGCCGACTACAGGCTTACCCCCTTCTATCGCCTCTTTTATAAATGCCTTTTCCTGCCTCAACCAGGGGTATTTTCCTTCATCATATACACCCATTGGCCCGCCCATTATCACAAGAAAATCATAGGCATCCAAGGCGGGGAAAGAGGCCCCTTCATAAAGCCTGGTATGGCTTTGCTCATATCCACGTTCCTCAGCCCAGCCATTTATAGTTGCTGGGGTCTCGAAGGGGACATGAAGAAGATAGTGAACCTTCATATCTTCATGCCTCCTTCCCGTCCTGATGCCAGCTCTTGAACAAGGCCTGCTGGGCCATGTTGACCCTTTCTTTATAGCACTTCCGCACCAGCTCAACATCTGCGATATAATGCTCGAGCTCTTGCATTGTAAGGGCCTGGTGGCCGTCGCAAAGGGCCATTTCTGGCCGTGGATGAAACTCCACTAGTATCATGTTGGCCCCTGCAATCAAACCCTGGGCACTCACATGAAAGATGTCCATAAGGCCGTCTGGGGCCCTGTCCTTACTGCCAACTGAATGGGTTGGATCAATACATACTGGCAGTCTGGTAAGCCTTTTCACCACGGGAACATGAGCAAAGTCCACGAGGTTCCTGTGGGGGTCTCCCAAACGGGACTGCACCCCACGCAAACAAAATACGATATTCCTGTTGCCCTCACTTGCTATGTATTCACAGGCGTTCAAAGAATCCTCCAGGCTGAGGCCCATCCCCCTTTTATACAAAACCGGGAACTCCTTTTGAGAGCCTGCCGCCTTCAGAAGCTCAAAGTTCTGGGCATTTCTGGTTCCGATCTGGAGCATGACACCTGTGGGCCTTCCCGCCTTTTCAAGCTCCTCGTAGATCTCTTCAATATGAACTTCCTTCAGGACCTCCATGGCTATGACCTTTATGCCATATTTCCCAGCAAGCTCGAACAGCCAGGGCAGGCACGACTGGCCGTGCCCCTGGAAATCGTAAGGGCTGGTCCGAGGCTTGTACACACCCATCCTCGCAGTTACAAGCCCCACCTTTTGCATATTCCTGAAAATGGTCTCCACATTGTCCGGGGTATCCACGGCACACGGGCCAATAAAACAGTTGAAGGTCTCCTGATTGAACTCCACTCCGTTATATACGAAGCCGAGTTCGTCGAGCTGGCCACCATGCCTGCCTATCTGCCTGTACTTACTGGAAACCCTTACGACCTTCTCTACTCCGGGCATCCGCTCGAGGGTCTCGATGGGCACATGGTGGGTAGGGCCGATCAGATAAATCTCATTTACCACACGGCTTGCCCCTCGTATGCCCGCCGACCTGGTCTGTATATCCTGAAACTGTGAAAGATAATCTAGTAACTGCTGAATTTCCTGTCCTGCCGGGTCTACATCCGGCTTCATAATGATAATCATGACTTGACCTGAATCGCTCCTCCTCTGATCTTTGTGGTTGGGTTTAAAACCGTAAAGCCCCGTAAGGGACTTGGCAAACAAGATAAATTAACCACTTTCCCTCCACCTTTCCAGAAAAAATTGAGATGCCTTGACAGCCCCATGCCATCTCCTTATCTTTTAACCTGACCATTGGAGCTTGACATCCTTCACAGGCGTTCTTTTGAAAAATCAGGAACTTCGATCCTAGAACAAGGCGCGTGAGAAAAATAGCCACAGATATGTCCTTGATTTATCAAGGATTATTTTCAGGCGCAACGGACGAAATCTTTAGAAGCAGCCTTTTGATATCATTCCTCAAAGAGGGGGCGATATGGTTTCGACGAGGGTATGGAAGCTCAAGTGGCGTGCCGGGGTCCGCGACCTCGTGAAAAACGCGGAACAAACACAAACGCCGACTCTGAATACGAGTACGCACTGGCTGCATAGTCAGCCACACCCTTACGGCCCTGCCTGTTGAGCCGTTAAGGGTGCCAAGCTAACAGGCTCGCCTGATCCGGGCACCTGCCCCGGTGAAGGTTAAACATCTTGCAGGTTAGCCTTGAAAGGACCCTGCCCGGATGGGGCCTTTCAGGCGAAATTGAAAAATCCGGGCTACGCACGTAGAAGCTTGAGTGGAATGCTTTCGGACGCGGGTTCGATTCCCGCCGCCTCCACCATTTGAAAAAAGACAACCTATCTCTCCACGCTCTGAAGTGATCCCTCTTTTTTGACAGTGGGTATTGTTCGCTTTCACTGGATGGAGTAAGCAGAAAATCCACAGTGAAAGGAGAATAGAAATGGCAAGGAAAATGCCTGTACAAAAATCGGGTACCACTTCACGGACATCTGGTGTCATGTTGAACCGATGCCGGAAAGCGCCATAGCGGACGACTGTGGCCCTGTGTACGGGGAGCTTCTCACCTTCGACGATCCCGAGACCCGCCTTCCTGCCATCGACCACCTCGAGGGCTTCCATCCTTGCGGGAGAAGTCTTTACAGCCGTGTGCTTGTGCCGGTTCATGCCCGGGAGAGCATCGTTTCGGCATGGCTCTATATTGGAGACACGGCACTCAGGCGTGGGACGAAGTTCATCCAGTCTGGTATTTGGTCGGAATAAACACCGATCACCATAATTTAGAAAAACATTTGGCAGCAACTGTCACTAACTATATATTAGATGGGTGTTAAGAGGTATCGTGCGAAAACTTTTGCCTTGCGGCCAGAGAGGTGCTTCCGATGGATGAGAAACCAGGCGACGTCCTGACCATCGACGAGTTGTCTGCCTACCTGAAGATACCGAAGTCGACGCTCTACAAGCTCGTTCGGGAAGGCAAAGTCCCGTGCCAGAAGATTGGCCGGCATTGGCGTTTCCGGAAGGAGGCCATCGATCGATGGTTGGAAGAGACGCACGGCGAATTCGTCCGCCCGGCAGTATCGAAGAGGATCCGGTAGGTATGCGTGTGGGCAGCAAGAAAAAAGGAACCAGCGTCCGAGTGGGATTGGACGCAGGTAGCATGGACATGAGCAAACTGTCCGACGCAGAACTCGTCCGCCTTCGGGTCTCGGTGGAGACAGAGATGAAGCGCCGTGGCTTGGCATTCGAGATCGGTCAGATAGGCGAGGAGATCGCTATCGACTACTTCAACAGTACTCCTGGGCTTCCAAATCTGCAGCATGCACCCACAGGGACCAAGAACGTGGATGCGTTATCGAGAAACGGGGACAGATATTCCATCAAGACCATAATGAGGGCCAAGAAAACGGGAACCATATATCCCGACCCCTCCGATGAAAACAAACAACTGTTTGAATACCTCCTGGTAGTCAAACTGAATAATTCGCTGTCCCTTGAACGGTTGTATTTGTTCTCCTGGGAGCAATTCGTGGAGTTGCGTCTCTGGGATAAGCGCATGTCAGCATGGTACCTGAGTTGCTCGAAGAGAACCCTGTCGCAAGGAGAGCTGTTGTATGAACGGGGAGCATAAGCCCACTTTCATCGACTTGTTCTCCGGGTGCGGAGGCCTTTCCCTGGGCTTTCTCCAGGCAGGTTACCGGTGCCTTCTCGCTGTCGACCAGGATCCAAAATCCGTCCATTGCTACAACCTGAACCTGAAAGGGGACTCCGACAGAGGCGCCGTCCAGGAAGACCTGAGCAGACTCTCTTCCACCGATGACGTGCGTGCTTTTCTCAGCCGCCACGGGGTTGAGCCGGCATCGTGTGACGTGCTCATCGGTGGCCCGCCTTGCCAGAGCTTCTCGGTTGTGGGCCGCAACAAGATACGTGCCCTTATGGAATCGGGCGGTGACCTTAAGGCGTACTGGAGGAAAAAGAACCGCGAGAGAACCATGCTCTTCGAGGTCTATGCCCTGTTCCTGGAGGTGCTTGCGCCACGCTGGTTCCTTTTCGAGAATGTCCCGACTATCCGTAGCCACGAAACATTCAAGGCCATCATCAACCGCTTCGAGAATCTCCATGATGATGACGGTCGTCCCATAAAATACAGGCTCGTCCACAATAACTACCTCGCCTCGAAATACGGTGTGCCCCAGGATCGCCGTCGATTCGTTCTCGTCGGTTACCGCGAGGATCTCGGAATCGAAGGCTGGGAACCGCCGAAAGAGAAGCCGACGGTTACGGTGTCAGCTGCCCTTGATGACCTGCCCGAGGTCCCTCACGGGCATCGGGAACGGGAGATGCGGTATTCGTCGTCCCCTGCAACCGCCTACCAGCGCCTCATGCGCGCCGGTAAGCCGAGGGAACTCCGCGGCCGTCTGTTCGACCATATCTGCCGGTGGCACAACCCCGATGACGTGGCCCTTTTTGCACGCATGAAGCCCGGAGCGCGATTCGCCGATCCGGACGTGCAGAAAGCCATACGGGAAATCAACCCGCACCACAAGCTCATCAAGTATTCCACGGACAAATTCAAGGACAAGCTCCACAAGCTGGATCCTGAACGGCCAGCCTGGACAGTGACCGCCCATCTCCAGAAAGACTGCTACAAGTTTATTCATTACAGCCAGCCCCGGACAATCACGGTGCGGGAAGCCGCAAGGCTCCAGAGTTTTCCCGACTGGTTCAGGTTCGAAGGTCTGTCGATGGTCGCATCGTTCGGACTGATCGGTAATGCGGTACCCCCGTTGATGGCTCAGGCATTTGCGGAGTCCTTCGCCGAGGCGGATGCCGCGCTCTTCACAAGAGGAATAATCGCCAGAAGTCCCGCGCGTGCCGTCGACGTGGAACTTGTGGCTGTAGCGAGGTGAAGTCTATGCCCGAGGAACCCACGAAAAAAGCACGCCAACAGATAGTCGAGCTTCTTGAACATGAGCTGCTCGGACCGGTGGGCGGGGAAACGGAAGAACTGTCAGAGGCCCCGACTTCACGCTATCTGCTTGGCATGCTCGCACCGGTTGGTACCGGCATAGATCCCGAAGAAGATGACGACGTGGAAACCCTCGAAGAGGACGAGGAAACGGGAGAAGCGGAACGAGGCGCACCTCTTGGGCAGTCATTGAACCCTTCGTCCATAGGAATGTCGTTCCTCGTGAGCGAGGAGGTTCAGGAGATACGCGTGAAGGCCCGCTGGGGCAAGTATTCCCGCATCGGGAAGGAGGAAGGGGGAAGCACAACCGGCAAATGGAAGAGAGCCCCGGTGTCCTTCGAAGCCACCATTGATGTATCAACAGCGGGTGGCAGGCATCGCATCGAGTGCCCTGATGAGCCAGGGGTGTGCATCGAATGGATAGTCCACGAGCAGAAAGGGTTCCGGGCTGTCAGCGTGTTCCTGGTCAACAGGAAAGAAGTACCCGATACCCGAGGCCGCAAAGACGATTACTGGCTTTTCCAGCCCGTGCTGGAGGTGACGGGTACGGAAGAAGGAAGCCATCCCTTTCTTGCCAGGCATCTTGATGTCGGAAGGATGGGTGATGCTGATGCTGCCGGCAATGCATTGCTTTTCAGGAACACCCTGGAGTTCGCCGTCGGGCACGGAGTGGCGGTCGAATGGAACCACGTGGACAGCGGACGGGCAGGACTACTGCGCACGGCCCTGATACCCTCGGCGGAAGTGCCCAGGGTCGTATCCCTGGAGGCCGGAGGGGACGCCAATCTCTTCATGGAAGATCTGGCAAAGGCCGAAAGCGGCACCGCGATCAGCGAGATGCTGATGCCGCTTGTCAAGGGTTACGAGGAATGGATCGAACAGAATGAAGCCCGTATCGCCGGACTTCCCGGCCATTACCAGGCGACAGGGCGGGAACACCTCAGATCGTGCCGCGAAGCCGTCGAGAGGATGAAGGCCGGCCTGGAACTCATCCGCGAGAACGCTACGGTTCTCGAGGCGTTCAGGTTCGCCAACGAAGCCATGTACCTCCAGCGGATCCACTCGACCCCGGCTATGGCCTCCAGGAAAACGGGCGGGGATGTGCCCAGCCACACGCCCAGACCGGAATGGCGGCCGTTCCAGATGGGATTCATACTTCTGAACATCCGCGGGATCGTCGATCCATCCCACGAGGACCGCCGGATTACTGACCTCTTGTGGTTCCCTACCGGCGGGGGGAAGACGGAGGCCTATCTGGGCCTTGCCGCATTTGTCTTCGCTCTCCGCAGATTGAGAGGGGACGTCGAGGGCATGAGGAGTGATGCAGGCACCGCCGTCCTTATGCGTTACACGCTCCGGTTGCTTACGGTCCAGCAGTTCCAGAGGGCCTCCACGCTTGTCTGCGCCTGCGAAATCATCAGGCGACGCGACCCGGAGCGCTGGGGGAAGGAACCTTTCCGCATCGGCTTGTGGGTCGGCCGCGGGACCACTCCGAACAGTTTCAGGGATTCCGAGATCGCTTTGTCGGATCTTGCCCGGGGCAATACCGCAACAACCGGTAATCCTGTCCAGCTGGTATCCTGCCCGTGGTGCGGTAGCACCATTACCCATCGCAACTTCAGGGCGGATCGTTCCGTGGAAAGGACACTCGTCGGATGCGGCAATCCGGAATGCGACTTCACGTTCCGTAACAGTTCCGGCGAAGGGCTCCCGGTGGTCGTTGTCGACGAGGAAATCTACAGGCTGGTGCCTTCGCTCGTGATAGCCACCGTCGATAAGTTCGCCAGGATGCCATGGAAGGGCGAAACCCAGGCGCTCTTCGGGAATGTCGACAGGTATTGCCCGAGGCACGGATTCATCAGTCCCGCGGAGTCGCACCCCGGCCAGCACAATACGGTTCGCGGACTGGAAGCCGTGAAAGTGGAACCCTCTCCGAGATTGCTTCCCCCCGAACTGATTATCCAGGACGAGCTTCACCTGATCTCCGGTCCCCTTGGAACCCTGGTAGGTCTCTATGAGACGGCCGTGGACTGGTTGTGCAGCTGGAGATCGGGAGACCTTGTTGTCCGTCCGAAGGTCGTCGCTTCGACGGCAACCATCCGGCGGGCAACAGAGCAGGTCAAGAACCTCTTCAACAGGCAGCTCAGGGTGTTTCCTCCGCCAGGTCTGGACGCGGACGACTCGTACTTCTCCAAGGCCCAGCCACTCGAGAATGCATCCGGGCGACTCTACCTCGGGATCTTCTCGCCAGGGAAAAGCATGAAGACGGCTCTGGTCCGGGTCTATGCGGTTCTGCTTGCTGCAGCGCGGACGGTCTTCAAGGAGAACCCGGAAGCCAGTGATCCGTACATGACTCTCGTCGGGTATTTCAACAGCCTGCGCGAGCTGGGTGGCGCCCTCCGCCTTGTCGAGGATGACGTCCGATCCCGGCTCAAGTTGCTGAACACATATGGATTCGAGCGCAGGCTGATCTACGAGACCAGGGAACTGACGAGCCGGATCGATTCTTCCGAGATCCCCTTCCTCCTTGGCCGTCTCGAACTGCCATTCCAGCCGGAACGTTCGAGTCCATACCCCATCGATGTGCTCCTGGCAACAAACATGATCTCGGTGGGCGTCGATGTGGACCGGCTGGGACTGATGGTGGTGGCCGGACAGCCGAAGACGACATCCGAATACATCCAGGCCACAAGCCGGGTTGGACGTCGACATCCTGGACTGATCGTCACCGTCTACAAATGGTCCCGACCGAGAGATATTTCGCACTATGAGAGATTCGGTATCTACCATGCCACTCTCTACCGGCATGTAGAGGCTACGAGTGTGACGCCGTTTTCCTCCAGGGCCAGGGATCGGGGGCTTCACGGGGCGATGGTTGCCATGTGCAGGCTGGGTATTCCGGGCATGGAACAGGAGGATGGAGCCGGAAGATTGTCGAGGAGTTCACCTGAAGTAGCCGCGATTATCGAGACCATCTTGTCGAGAGTACGGGATCTCGATCCCGCCCGGTCGGACCTCCAGGAAGCCGTGAGGAGGGAACTCGATGCCATCCTTGACGAGTGGGTCGGGGCAATCGAACGAGGCAACCTCCGGTATTCCTGGGAAAACCCGTACAGGAAACCGCCGGAAGGTTCTGCGATGCTGCTCCAGCCAGCGGGAAGCGAGGGGGATGGTCTCTGGCAGACGCCTACATCGCTGCGTGAGGTGGAACCTGGTGCAGCACTCTACCTTCTGGAGGAGTGACGAGGATGAGCACCATCGGGGATATAAGGCCAAGCCAGATAATAACGACCTTCGGGCCAGGCTCCATCGTGGACCTCCGGACCCTTTCCGTGATTATCGCGGGACTGGACTACTGGAACCCGCTTGATGAAGAGCTGATAGATGAACCCCGTTTGCTGCGAGCCCTTGGCAAGCATGCATTCTATCGTCCTGCCTCGCGAGTGGACCATCGCGGACAACCCGTAGGTGGCGTCCCAACGATCATATTCCCGGCCTGGCTGGTTTGTCCGCGTTGCGGACGCCTCGCCCCGTGGCAGGAGTTCGTCTGGGAACAGAAAAGACAAAGATTCCTCTGCAAGGAGACGCGTTGTCCTGGAAAGGGGAACGCCGTAGCTTTTCCCTCCCGTTTTATTGTCGCCTGCCCGAATGGTCATCTCGATGATTTCCCGTGGCTGACCTACGTTCATGGAGGTCAGGCCCAGGATTGCCAGGGCCCCCTGAAACTCGTGGATCGCGGGCTTTCCGGCTCCATTTCCGATCTGCTCGTTGTGTGTGAAGGTTGCGGAGCCAGACGTCCGATGGGACACGCGTTCGGTGAACAGCGGGCTGCGGCCATCGGACCCTGCACGGCCCGCAGACCATGGCTGGGAACGGATGATGTGGACCCTGATGGATGCGACGCGGAGCCGAGACCACTTCTCAGAGGAGCAAGCAATGCGTGGTTCCCGGTCCTGCGCAGCGCTCTCTCCATACCGCCGTGGGTCAATCCTGTCCAGGAAGCCGTGGGCAAATATGAAAGGCATATGACCAGGCTCGACTCCCTCGAGAAGGTGGAGATGTTCCTTGAGCTGGGGAATTACCCCGAACTGGAGCGATTCACGGCGGAAGAAATCTGGTCTGCCCTCCAGGAGAGGAGTAATCGCACCCTTCGCACGGTGACAGATCTGCTGTGGGAGGAGTGGCTGGCCTTCCGGCAACCTTCGGCGGGTACAGGGAAAACCGAGTTCGAGACGAGGCAGGTGGATCTGCCTCCGGGACTGGAACCGTGGCTTGCGCGCGTCGTCCAGGCAACGCGTCTGCGGGAAGTCCGCGCCATTCTCGGCTTTACCCGCATAGATGCCCTGGGGGAGCCCGGCGACGACAGTGCAGCAGAGATCAAGATAGCTCCACTGAGCCGCAGACCCATGGACTGGCTTCCTGCAGTGGAGACCAAGGGCGAAGGGATTTTCATCGAGTTCCACGAGGACGCCCTCAGGACCTGGGAGAACCGTGATGATGTGAAGACGCTTTCTGGGAATCTCTCACGCATATACGCCTTGTGGCGCAAGGAGCGGGGACTACCTGATGCGGCGTTCCCGGGAATACGGTACGTTCTTCTGCATTCCATAGCCCACATGCTCATCAGGCAGCTGTCGCTCGACTGCGGCTATTCCGCGAGCTCCATCCGGGAGCGGATATATTGTTCATCGAACCCAGACAAACCCATGGCTGGTATTCTTCTGTATACAGCGGTGGCGGATTCGGAAGGCAGCCTTGGCGGTCTGGTGGAACTGGGGGAGCCGGATCGTTTTGGCCCGCTCATGCGGGCGGCACTCAGGGGTGCAACGGTATGCTCCTCGGATCCGCTCTGCGCGGAACACCGGGCAGAAGAGCACGGGATCCTGAACGGGGCAGCCTGCCACGCCTGCCTGATGGTGTCGGAAACGTCGTGTGAGCGCGGGAACAGATTGCTTGACCGCAATCTGGTGGTCCCGACGTTCGCGGGTTCCTCGCTTGCCTTCTTTCCGGAATCCCTGTGTGGAAGTCCTGACGGAGGACCTGATTCATGAGTTCCCCGGGAATCAACGGCCTCCGGCATTTGCTCGCGGAGTTCTGGTCGACGGATAAGGGCCTCATCGACAAGATCACCTCCGCACTGGGTGACGGTACGCTCGAACCAGGAACAAGTCCTCTTGTCCTGCGACGCATTGCCGACTCGAACGCCATGCTCGAAAACAGGCTTGCCCTTCTTCTGGAGGAATGGAGAAAGGCCGGCGGGCAGGAGGTCATCCCGGGGACATGTCTCGCCCTCTGTCTTTCTGCCATTGCCCAAGGTGCCCGCCTTGCGAAACGCAAAGTGCCGAGCGTCGAAATGGTCTGGACAGGTCCTGTAGTGCCGGGTTCGAGGGCACGTTCCACAGCGGAGGTCATCCGGGGGATCATCGACCGGACGCGCGACCATCTCCTGGTAGTTGGCTATGCGCTTACAGCGAAAGACTTAGTCAGGCGGTTCTCCGAGGCCGCGGAGAGAGGTGTCAGGGTCACCATGGTTCTGCATGATGATCCTGCCAACGCGAAGCTGATGCGGGAGACCTGGCCGGCGGACGCCCCGGCTCCGAGGCTGCTCACCTGGCCGACCGAGGATCAGCATCCGATGGCCAAGCTGCACATCAAACTCGTCGCTTCCGATGGCCAGACTAT
>Ga0256914_1003261_pt1 | contig 12902 bp, 10 predicted proteins | sample HulkmetaG_FD_191571 | JGI IMG/M metagenome (GOLD analysis project Ga0256914, IMG submission 191571) | Hydrothermal chimney microbial communities from Main Endeavour vent field at the Juan de Fuca Ridge, Pacific Ocean - Hulk | ecosystem: Environmental > Aquatic > Marine > Hydrothermal vents ...
GGCCTGCAGCACCAGGGCCAGGTTGTTCAGGCTGGTGGCCACATCCGGATGCTGTTCGCCGTACACCTGGCGGCGAATGGCCAGGGCCTGCTCGTGGAGTTCCCGGGCCCCCTCGTACTCGCCCAGGGCCTCCAGCACCCCAGCCAGGTTGTTCAGGCTGTTGGCCACAGCAGGATGCTTTTCGCCGTACACCTGGCGGCGAATGGCCAGGGCCTGCTCGTGGAGTTCCCGGGCCCCCTCGTACTCGCCCAGGTGCCACGCGTATTCGCCCAACAGGTTCCACAGCCGGGCCGCGGCCGCGGTGGGGCCCGCGGCCCGGGCCAGCGCGGCCAGGTGGTCCCGGTAGGGCGCCCAGGCCGCGTAGCGGGCCTGCTGCTCGATTTCGTCTTCGAAGCGCGATTCGAAGACCTCGGCCACCCGTTGGGCCCAGGCCTGCAGGGCTTGGGCCGGGGGCGCGGCCTCGAGGCGGGCCAGTTCGGCCAGCAGGGGGTGCAGACGGGGGCCCGGGTCTTCTTCGGGCCAGCGCATCAGGCTGTGGCCCGCCAGGGTGGCTAAGGCTTCCCGCAGGGGGCCTTCTTCCCAGCGCGGGTCCTGGGTCAGGGCCAGCAGGTCCAGGGGCACGGGCTGCTCGGGCGCCAGGTGGCCCAGGTAGCCAAAAAGGCCCGCGGCCTGCGGCGCGTGGTTTCGCACCCGGTCCAGGCTCAGGCGCAGGGTGGCGTGCAGGTTGCCGGGGTGGCCGGTGGGCAGGGACGCGGGGGCATCCTGCAAAGAAGGATGCTGCAGCACGGCCTGCATCCGGTCCAGTTCGTTCAGGTACGCGGTCGGGGTCAGGCGGTAACGCTTCAGGTAGGCCGCGGCCAGTTCCAGGGCCAGGGGCAGCCGGCCCAGCCGCGCGGTCAGTTCGTCCATCTCGCGGTCAGCCCCCTCGCGGGCCGGGGGCAGCCGCTGCTGCAGAAAGGCCCGGGCTTCGTGGGGTGCGAAGACCGGCAGGGGCAGGGTCTGGATGTGGGTCGGCCACTCCGCGCGGCGGCTGGTGAGGAGCACGGCGACGCGGGCGTCGGCCAGGGACAGCAGCCAGGGGTTCGGGGCCTGGGCAGGGGCCGGGTCGTCGAGCACCACCAGCCAGGGGCCGTGGCGCTGCATCAGGGCCCGGACCATGGCCGCGCGCTCCGGGGCCTTTTCGGGCAGCGTCCGCATCCCAGGGAACCAGCCCGCGCGGAACAGGTCCTCGGCCCAGGCGGCGAGTGCGTCCTCCAGGGACTGGTCGGGCCACACCCACAGCACGCCGTAGAAAAAGGGACCAAAGCGGCGGGCAAAGGTCGCGGCCACCTGGGTCTTGCCCACCCCGCCGGGGCCCACCAGGGCCAGGGCCCGAAAGCCCGGCGGGTTCAGCAGGTGACGGGCCAGTTTTCGGAGGATATCCTCCCGGCCGGTGAAGTAAGGGTTGGGGGGCACGGGCAGCCGGCTGCCTGGGGGCAGGGTGCCCGGTTCGGGCAGCGGGCCGTCGGGGTCGGGCGGGGGCAGCGGGGTGTAGGGGGGCTCGGGTCGGGCCGTGGGCGCCCGAACCACCACGGTGGGGGTATGGATTTCGGTGGTGGCGGTCTGGATGTGGGCCTGCTCGGTTTTGATGTGAACCTCTTCGGCCACGACCTGGAGGCGTTGGGTCAGGTGTTGGGTCTGCTGTTGCTGCCAGTTCTGCCAGGCCTGGAGCAGCCGTTCGATGTTCTCCCGCTGGTCGGTCAGTTCCCGGCCCAGGGCCTGCAGGCCGTGGGAGGGCAGGGGCAGCAGGGCCTGCCGCAGGCACAGGGTGTAGAGCCGGGCCGCGTGGTGCTGCTGGTCCTGGGGCAGGCCCCGCCAGGCGCGGGCGATGAGGCGCTGCAGCGCGTCCTCCCAGGCCTCGGCCGCAGGGGGCTGTTTCAGGGCCGCGAGCAGGCTGGCCGCGTCGGTCAGGGGGTTGTCGCGGGCATAGCGGGCCAAATCCGCGGGCGCGTGGCGGACGAAACACGCGTGGGCCCGCTGCAGGGCCTGGCGCAGGGCGCTGTCTCGGGCCGCGGCCGCGAGCCAGCGCTCTTGCAGGGCCCGGGCCAGTTCCCGAAGGCCCGGGGGCAGGGTCTGCACGAAGGGCTCCAGCAGCGCGCGATACAGCCAGTCGTGGACCATGGGGGCCGCCTCCTCGGTGCAGATTATACCCTATTTTGACCGGCGCGGGTTGGCGCGCCATCTCGCGGGCGCGGCGGGTTCGGTTTGCGGCGCGTCTTGTGGACCCAGGCCTCGGCCCGCCGGTGCCCACGGCGCCAAGGCCAACGCGGGGTTTTCCCTGGCGCGGGGCCGTCAGGCTAAGCCTCTGGCCGCGCGGCTGGGCCGCCCGCCCCGCACAGGGCCGGCGTATCGTGAAGCCGCGTCGGCTTGCCGCGACCCGCACGGCCCGAGGGGCCGTTCCCCGAAGCCGAGGGCCTTGGCGCGCTGCGAGGTGCTGCCCTGACTCGTGCGGCCGGTGTCAAGCGCCGGCGGTTTTGAACGCTGACGGTTTGCTGACGCGAACGCGGACAATAAGGGCAACCGCCCCCAGATGGGTGCGGCATCGCTTCCGCAGCGCTTCACCAGGAGGACTGAAGCCATGTTGAAAAATCGCTCTTTGTCCCTCGTGCTGTTGAGTGTGATTTTGGGGCTGGCCTTGGTGGCTTGTCAGGGCCCGATGGCCGTCTTGTCCCCGCCAACGCCCACGGCGACCCCTACGCCGCCGCCAACGATAACCCCCACGCCGACGATCACGCCGACAGCGACGCCGTCACCCACCCCTACGCCCACGTGGCAAATGACTTGGTCGGGCACGGCCCCGCCACCGGGGCGCATGTTCCATTCGGGGTATCTCTCTCCGGATGGTAACTTTTTCCTTCTCGTCTCCCAGCCGGTGACTCCCGATCCTGGGCTTAGCGTCGACGCAGCGGATCCTATTCTCCATTTGTACCAGGTCGGTGTTGAGCATCCGGTCTGGGAAGTTCGCCCCCAGACGAAGAGCCGCGTGGCCTTTATTCGCAATGTGTTCTGGCTCCCGAATGGCGATATTCTGGTGGACGGTATCGCGTTCGATTATGCCATGGTTGCCATTCTCGATGCGCGGAACGGTAGCCTGAAGTGGGAGAAACGCCTCAATTACTATTCCATGCCGTCCATCACCCATGCGGCTTTCGATGCTAAACGGCAGCGTTTGCTGTTGCGGGGTTATGACAAGACGTATATTGAGGCGTATTCGTGGCCCCAACTGCAGCCGGTCGAGCGTTATCAATCTGCAGAAACCCGTAATGGGTGCTGCATTGTCGACTATTTGGTCAATAGCCCGAATGGTGTGCTTGCGATGGGTTGGGAAGCATATGGTATGCGCTACCACTTGATTTTCTGGGAAGGCGAAAGCACGGGGCGTTCCGTGCGCTTGCCTTACAGCCTTGAAGACACTTCCTTTCTCGACCTCGCCTGGGGCCCCCCTGATCAAGTCGGCTTCATCTTGGTGCCTGCCACGGCGCAGAGTTCGGATGTATACACGATTCACATTGTCAATGCCCGAACCGGCAGCGTGTTGTGGAGCATCACGGAAGAGGAATTGGACTTCGGGGCCTTGGAATGGCTGCCTGAACGCGGCTGGATGATTAGCACGTTGTGGGGTGGCATTCGTCTGTACACGGGGCCCCAGGAGTACGAGGTCCTACGGCCGGAGTCTCGCGATGCGCCGGAAGCGTACTTGGCGGGGTTGTCGGCCGTCTCGCCCAACCGTTTTTTGGCCATCTTCGATAGTTGGGTTGAGGTGTGGGACTGGCGTTAACCGTCTTGGTGCCGCGCCCTGTGATCTCAGGGCACGCGGCCACAGGGCGCGGCAATGTCTTGCCCGTGGGCGCGCGGCCGCGTGCCCCTACCTGCTTCAACACGCCGACCCCATCCCCCCTTGGTCCCCCCTTCCCCTCGTAGGGGAAGGGGGGATGTCGCGCGCGAGGCGCGTGTCGGGCCCGCATCGCCCCTCAGCCTTGGCGAAGGGGGAGGGGGATCCAACGGCTTGGCCGGGCCACGCCGCGCAGCCCTTGGGCGCGCGGCCGCGTGCCCCTACCTGCTTCCTGCTGCCCGCCAACTTCCAACCTCTAACCTCGAACCAACCACCGCGCGTACGCGTTCAGCGCGTCGTAATAGGGCCGAATGCTGGGGATGTAATGCCGCTCGTCCGCGCGATGCGGCCCCCAACCGCTTTGGCCCCACACGACGCCGCGATCGCGCGGCACATAGCGAATGCTGGAGGCCGGACGTTTGCGGCAGGTGCCCGCGTCTCGTCCCCAGGCCTCGGCCGTGGCCGCAACCAAGGCCTGGTAGTAGGGATTGGCCAGGTCGACGGCCACGCCATCGGTCACGCTTTCCGCAACCAACCGCAAGCCAACCTCGCGCGCGTAGGCCTCCAAATCGGCCACGAAGGGGGCCATTTCGTCTTCGGGAATGCTGCGCACTTCGATGCCCAACACGCCCCGGGCCGGGGTGATGTTGTACAGCCCTTCTTGGCCCACCAAAAAGAACGGAAAGCGAATTTGCGTCACCCAGCCAGCCCCGCTTGGGTCGTGCAATGTGAAGTGCTGCTGCGCGCGCGCCAAGGCCGCATGGTAAGCGTCCACCAGCCGGGCGACCAAGTCGCGGGCTGTGGCAATGCCTGAATGATCGCGCGTGCCCTGGGCCTCAAAGTACAGCCGGCTCGCGCCCCGGCTGTGGGTGCAAATCGCGCCGTAGGGCTGTGTGCCCGTTTCCTCGGTGCGTTCCCCCGCGATGTAAAAGGCAGGCTCAGGGCCGCGCGCCCGCAGCCATTCCAGCGCGTGGGGCGTGCCCACAGGGAAGGTCTCGCCTTCTTCTTCGTTGCCGATGAGCAACGCGCCGAAGGAAGGATAGGGCGGGCCCTGCGCGCGGCGGTGGGCCATCCATACAGCCAGGGTGGCGACCACGGTTTTCATATCGGCCGCGCCTCGGCCCCACAGATAGTCCCCCTCGATGCGGGGCTCGAATTGGCGGTCGTCGGGCTCGGGGTTGACCACGTCGAAATGACCCAGCCAAAGCACCCGCGGCTGCTCCTGCCCGGGGAAGAACACGAACAACGCGGGGGTACGGCCTTGGTCCAGCCAATAGGTGACCAGGCCGTGCTGCTCCAGAAACGCCTGCAAGTAGCGCCCGGCCCGAGCCACTTCCTCATAACGGGGGTGGGGCAGGGTGCTCACCGAGGGGATGCGAATGAGTTCTTGGGCCAACTCCAAGACGGCGTGCGTGACGGGGTCCCACATGGTGCGGCTCCTGGGGCGAGGTCAGGCCAAGGCAGCCAGGGCTTCCACGAGGCGCTGGGCCGCGGCTTGGGTGCGTTCGGGCGGCAGCGCGTAGGAGAAGCGGATCCAGCGTCCCCCGGCGGGCGAGAAGAACACGCCCGGCACCACGGCCAGGCCGTGTTCCTCGGCCAGGTATTGGCCCAGGGGTTCGCTATCGGCCCAGCCGCGAGCGTCGAGCCAGGGCCCCACATCGATGAACGCGTAGTAGCCCTGGCCGAGGATGAAATGCCAGCCTTGTTGCGACAGGAAGTTGCGCAGCCAGGCGCGGCTTTGGGCCGTGGGCTCGACAATGGGCCGGGCTGCCTGCGTATAGCCAACCTCCAGCGCGGCCAGCAGCACTGCCTGCGCGTAAAACGGCGGAATGACCGCGTGGGACGCGCGCGCGGTCACAAAGCGAATAACCTCCGCCCCCGCGGTCAGCCAGCCAATGCGAATGTTGGACGCGCCCAAGGCTTTGGTCGCGCCGTCCAGCACCATGACCCGCTCGCGCTGCTCAGGGTCGAAGCCCCGCAGCAGCGCGTTGATGTCGCTGGGGCCGTGGTCGCTCACATGATGATAGATCCAATCGTAGAGCACAAAGGCCGCGCCGTGTTCCAAGGCCCAACGGCCCAGGCGGATTTGCTCCGCGAGGGGCATGACCCGACCGGTGGGATTGTCGGGGCTGGTGATGACCAGCATGGCCACTTTGCGGCCGTGCTGCTCGATGAACGCGAAGGTCTCAGCCAGGCCTTCGGGCGTATAGGCCCACGCTTGCGCGGGGTCGCCCGCGGCACGCACCACATTGGCGCCGACGCCGTAGGGGCCCCAGTTGTAAGAGATCCATGGCACCGCGCTGGTGACCACCACGTCGCCCGCGCGGCCGTGGCCCAGGGCCAACGCGGCTTGGTAGGCCTTGACCAGGCCATCGCGACCGCCCACGGTAGCGACGATGTTCTCGGGGCCCCAGCCTGTGTCAGGATCCAAGCGCCAATAAGCCTCGGCCAGGGCTTGGCGAAACTCGGGCGTGCCGTAGGGCATGGTGTAGCCCGTGCCCTTGGCGGCTTGTAGCGCGGCGGCCCGCTCCAACACCTCGGCCGGCACGCCGGGCAGGCTCGCGCCACCGTCGCCTTGCGATGCGTCATACGTGGGCCGGTCGGGATGCCGCTCCCGGAAGGCGCGCAGCCCTTGCTTGACCAAAAACATGCGCGAGGGCGGAATCGGTTGCATGCGGCCCAGATGGTCGCTCACGGGAATGCGGGCCTCGGGTGGGACGACAAACTGGGGTTGGACAGAGGAAGAAGACATGGCGCCGCTCCTGGGTGGGGGGATGAACCCCTCTATTGTGCCCCACTTTGCGCCTTTGGGCAAGGGCCGCGGGGGCTGTTCAAAAATTTCACCCGGCGACACCGCGAGCACGGAGGGAAGGCGAGCAGAAAGGGGCTTTTAGGGTATGGAGGGCCGTTGGAAAAACAAACTGGAGCGAATCTGCCGTGTGCTTTCTTTGGGCGCGCGATTTCGGGGCGTTTCGCGCAGCGCTGCGGATGGGCCCGGGAGGGCAAGGGGCCCACGGCTCATGGCGATAGTCGATTTTTCGAACGCCCTCAGGGCCGCGGCGCCATCCCCAGGCGCGTGGGGCGCCGCGTGGCCCGCCGCGATTGGCGAGGCGCGCTGCAGGCGGCGCGGCAGGACGGACGAGGCGGTCGTGGGCGCGGGAAGCGGGTTGGGCATAGCCCGCGCTTGGATCGGCCGTGCGGCCTTTGGCGCTATGGCAGGGCGTCGCGCGCGCTGCCCGCGCGCGTGGCCTGGGGGAACTGGTCGGCCCCAGGGGTGTCGTGGCGGTGGGAGGCGCAGGGCAAAGGGCCGCGAGGTGGCCGGGGCAGCCACATGGGCACAGCCCGGCGATAGGCCGCGTACGCGGGGCCCAGCGTCGCGAGCAATTTGCGCTCTTCCCACCAGGCCCCTACGAAAAGGTACAGACTGAGCCCCGCGTTGAGCACGGCCATGTTCACCGTGAGCCGTGGCGTGGCCCACAAAATCAGCAGTCCGCCTACATACAAAGGGTGCCGTACCCACGCGTACACCCCTCGGCAGGTCAAGTGTGGCCGCTCGGGGGCCAGGCCCAAGAATCCCGCTGGTCCGATACGCCACAGGCCATCGAGAATCATGTACACGCCCAGCCCCTGCACGGCCAAGGCCGCGGCGGCCCACGGCCAAGGCAGCGCGTACAGCACGCGGTCCGGAATGCGCGCGGCCCACAGCAGCAAGGGCAGGAAGGAAATTCCGGCCCAGGCATTGTAGAACAAGCGATAGACCTGCAGGCCCTGCTCGCCCGCGCGATGGGCGAGGGCGCGTTTGAGGCGCAGACTGGCGAGCAGCGAGTGCTGCGCGCCATACAACAGCGTCGCGAGCCAAAGCAGCGTCCGCTGCCCGGTGGGGGTGGCCCAAAAACCGTCCATCCTCACTTGCCCGGATACACCACCAGCCCGGTCAGGGGCTCTTCCCACAAACGCAGCAACAACGCGGGTAGCGTGCTGGGGGGTTCCCGCAACCAGAGCGCCTTGGCAGGCCGCGCCACCGCCCGCCATAAGGGGTCATAAGGCCGCTGGGGCAGCAACAAATGCACCCGCACCCGGTTGGGCATCAGCATCTCGGCCCACTGGGGCAACGCGGCCAGCAGTCCACCCCGGCCGGCCCGCAACGGCAGCCCGGCCTCGTCGCGTGGGGGGTAGAGCGGCTCGTCACCGCCAAGGTAGACGACCAGGCCACCACGCATCACCCGCGCGGCCATTTGGGCCAGCAACCAGGGCACGGTCAGGTTGATGTCCAGGGCCCGGTGCCAATCCCACTCGTCGAGCCGACTCAGCGCGGCGCCGGGGTTGGCTTCCAGGCCATAGACGATGAGGTCCAACCGTCCCCAATGGTCTTCGATGCGGTTGAGCAGGGCTTGCAGGGCGATCTTGCGCACTGGGTCGCCTTGCAGGGGGAAGGGCTCCGCGGGGGCCAGCGGGCGGGCCTGGCGGACCGTCTCCTCCAGCGCGGCGGGGTTGAGGTCGTGGAGGGCCAGGCGGAAGCCGCGTTGGGCCAAGGTCAGGGCCAGACGGCGGGCTGGGTCTCGGCCTGCGCCCAAGATCCAGGCCACGGGCAGATGCGAGGCGCCATTGTTGGAGGACTGCATGGGACTTTCTCCGCTTCACTGCGTATAGCCATTCAATTGCAAAGGCAACGGCCACCGCGGCAGCGCTTGCGCCGGGGCCACGAATTGCCACGATTCGGCGCATGTGGGAAGTTCATGCCCCGCCACCCGGTCACCGCGCAGGGTGAAGCCCAAATAGGGCGAGGGGTCCAGGGTGTTGGCCAGCCGGCGTTCGTCCAAAAAGTGGCCGTCGGGTCCGCTGCGCACGATGGACAGGTGCAAGTGCACGCCCACTGGCCGACCGGGCGTGCCCGAAAAGTTGCCTTGGTAGCCCAACAACGTGCCCGCCTCAACGGGCACGGCTTCGCTGCCTGGGGGAAAGTCTGGCACAATGAGCGAACGACCTTGGGCATCGGCCAAGTGGGTGTAATATGTCCAGATGATCCGCCCGGGTTGCAGGGGGTCTTGGTGCCGGATGATGAGGCTGGCGCGCCAGTCCGCGCGGCGGTAGAGATGCCCCTGATACACCGCGTACACCGGGATCTGGCCGGCGGCCGCGCCGCCAAAGATGTCGATGCCCGTATGACGGTGGCCCGGGCGGAAGGAATCGCCCCACAAGTAGCCGATATAGCCCTGGGTGGGCGTGACAAAAGGCGCGTTGCCGCACCGGGCCAGCGCGGGAATGCGCCAATGGGCGTGGTCTTGGGGTGCGCGCACGTAGTGCCACAAGCGGCGGGTGCGCTGCCACGAGGCCCGATAGCGCCAAGCCCAGGCCGCGTATATGCCGCCTCCGGCCGCGGCGAGCAGCGCGGCCGCGAGCAATAGGCCATGCCAAGCGTGCGGCAGTCGGTTTCTCATGCTTCGCGCTCCGGCGCAGATGGGGCACGGCGCAACGGCAGCACATGCGCGTGGGTGGCCGCGCGCAGCGCGGCGCTGGGCATTTCCAGCAGCGCGTTGCGACCGCCGCCCCCAGCCCAGATCACGGGCTGTTCCAGCACCGCGGGGTCCATGAGCACCGCGCGGGCCGGGTGGGCGTGGGCCAAGGGCGGCACCGCGCCCACGGGGTAGCCCGTATGGGCTTGCACCTCGTCCGCGCGCGCCAAGCGCACCTTCTTGCGGCTCACGCCAAAGTGCCGCGCCAGAGAGCGATAGTCAACCCGCTGGGGGCCGATGGTGATGACCACGACGGGCTGCTCAGCCACGAAAAACAGCAGGGTTTTGACGATTTGCTCCACGCGCACCCCCGCGGCCTGGGCCGCGGCCTCGACCGAGGGGGTGTCTTGTTGGAACACATGCACGCGGCCGGGCAGTTGATGTTGGCGCAAATAGGCGCGCACATGGTCAGGTGTGCGCAGCGTCACGGCAGTCGACCTCCGGCTGGGGATGGCCCTCGAATTGTAGCACAGTCGGCCCGGGCTGGGCTTCGCGCTCAGGAGGGGGTGTGTTCATCCGTCGGGCGGCGCGGCTTGGAGCAAGCGCTGCACGGCTTCTGCGGGCGAGATCTCGCGGCGCTGCAGGGCGCGCAACACCGCGTTGTACGTGTCTTGGGGCACACGGGCACGCCAACGCTGCCACAGGGCCGCGCGCAAGGCCTCCTCTAAGGTGGCTTGCAGGCGAGCCGCGTCGCGTTGTTGCCACGCGCGGCTGGCGCGCAGGTGCGCGCGGTGCGCTTCCAGCGCGGCCGCCACTTCGGGGATGCCTTGGCCGGTGGTAGCCACGGTCAGCAGCACGGGCGGCGTCCAGTCGGGGTCGGGCCCCGGCCCCAAGCGGAGCATGTCCTCCAGCAGCCGGCGGGTGCGCGCGGCATCGGGCCGATCGGCTTTGTTGACCACCAAGATGTGGGCGATTTCCAAGATGCCGGCTTTGATGGCTTGGATGTCGTCGCCCAGGCCGGGGGCTTGCACCACGATCACGGTGTGGGCCAGGCGCATGATGGCCACTTCGGCTTGGCCTGCGCCTACGGTTTCGACGAAGATGGGGTCGTAGCCGGCCGCGTCCAGCACTTGCACCGCGCGTTCGGTGGCGCGGGCCAGGCCTCCTGTCGCGCCGCGTGAGGCCATGCTGCGAAAGAACACGCCCGGATCGCGGGCCAACTCGGGCGGCATGCGCACTCGGTCGCCCAGCAGCGCGCCGCCCGTGTAAGGGCTGGACGGGTCGACGGCCAGGATGCCCACGCGCGCGTGACCGCGCTCCCGCAGGTGACGCGCGAGCGCGGCCACCAAGGTGGATTTGCCCGCGCCCGGCGGGCCGGTGACGCCCACGATGTGGGCTCGGCCGGTGGCGGTGAACAAATCGTGCAGCGCGGCTTGGCCTTCAGGGGTGTCGTTTTCCACCCAGGTGAGCACGCGCGCCAGCGCCCGGCGGTCGCCTTGGCGCACCCGTTGGGCCCAGGGGTTCATGCGGGGGACTCCTCCGGTTGGGCTGTGCCCCAGACGGCGGCCTGGATGTCGGCCGCGATTTGCGCGGTGGGCGCGCCTGGGCCGTAGACTTTGTAGACGCCCATGTCCAGCAGTTTGGGCACATCCTGCGGCGGGATAATGCCGCCCACCACGACCCAGACATCGTCTAACCCCCGGGCGCGCAGGGCTTCGAGCACCTGGGGGACTAAGGTCATGTGCGCGCCCGAGAGGATGGAAAGGCCGACCACGTCCACGTCTTCTTGCAGCGCGGCTTCGGCGATCATGTCGGGCGTTTGGCGCAGGCCGGTGTAGATGACTTCCATGCCCGCATCACGCAGCGCGCGCGCCACGATTTTGGCACCGCGGTCGTGGCCATCTAAGCCGGGCTTGGCGATGAGGACGCGAATTTTGCGCCGAGGGGTCATGGGTCGCTCCTACGTGGGGGTTGCCCAAATTATAACCGCCGCGGCCCGGCCTGGGGCCGAACCGCGGCGGCAGGTGCCTTCAAACTGCGGCAGTGGGCTTATTCGGCCACGCTCTGGCCTTCCATGCCTTGCAGCAGTTGCGGCAAGTACCAGATCTGCTGGTCTGTGGCGACTTCGCCTTCCTTCAGGTACAGGGTGCCGTCCTGCAGGTACAGCGGACCAACCCACAGGTTAAGGCCATCGGCCAGTTCGCCGATGAACTGGTCGACCTGCGCGGCGGCTTCATCGCTCAGGCCGGGGCCTTTGAGGAAGCCCACCGACGAGGTCTCGTGGTTGTTGATGTCGTTCCAGTCGGGGCCCAGCCACAAGAATTGCGATTCCCAGGTGCCGTTCATGGCCGCTTCGATGAGTTGCTTGTAGCCCGGCGCCCAGTTGAAGTAGGGCACGCCCAAGCAGACCTCAGGCGCTTCTTCGCACGCGCCCTCATAGTCATAGGGGATGGCCCACGCCTTCTGGCCTTGTTCCGCGAACTTCTTGGCTTCGACCAAGGCCTCGGTGGTGTCGATGCCCGAGATCACCACATCATAGCCGTTCTGGAAGAAGTCGTCCGCGACTTGGGTCGGGTCCAGCGTCACGCCGGGGATGTGGAACCAGAAGCCGATCCATGTGACCTTGAACTTGAGGTCGTCGGGGTTTTGGCCGCGGTAGTTCTCCCAGCAATACTTGGCGCCCAAATAGGCCGACGCGGCCAAGCGGCGGGTTTCGTCGTTGATCAGCGGGCCCAAGTAGCCGATCTGGCCGGTCTCGGTGGTCAGCGCCGCGGCACAGCCGGCGATCATCTTGCCATATTCCATGCGGCCCATCAGGTTGGACAGGTTGGGCACCTCTTCGTAATTCTTGCCCTCTTTCCAAGCCTGATCGCCCGAGATGTGGATGACATACACCTCGGGGTTTTCTTTGGCGAACGCGGTGGCGTCGTCCTTCATGTCGTCGGAGTTGAAGATGACCACCTTCGCGCCCTGGTCCACCAGTTCTTTGGCCAACTGGGCGGAAGTGGTGCCGGGCCGGTCAGCCGGATTGACCTTGTCGACGTAGATCATGTTGATGCCCAGGGCCTCCGCGACCCGTTCACCGGCTTCATAGTGGGCTTGACTCCAACCGCGGTCGTTGTACGGACCGACCAACAGCAAGCCGAAGGTGAATTCCCCTGCGGCAGGGGCTTCTTCGGCAGCCGCTTCGGTGGATTCGGCCGCGGCTTCTTCGGTTGGCGCCTCGGTGGCCTCTTCGGCCGGTGCGGCTGCTTCGGTGGATGCTTCTTCCTTGGGGGCCGGGGTCGCGGCTTCTTCTTTGCCGCCGCAGGCCGCCAAGGCCATCACCGCCAGCATCAGCAGCGAGAGCATCGCGAGCCAGCGCCAATGGGATTTCCTCATGATGGTCCTCCTTCCGAAAGGGGATGTGAGAGGATGGATGCGATCACGCGGATGAGGGCCCGCAGGGGTAGTCGCACGCATGCCGTGGGTTGAACCCGTCCCCAGGTCCCAGCCTCGTTCCAGGCGGCGCCCTCCTCCGAATTCCTATTGTACCGGAAAATCGGGGCCAGGGACAAGGAGAAATCTCAAGAAGAGTG
>Ga0256914_1003262_pt1 | contig 12901 bp, 12 predicted proteins | sample HulkmetaG_FD_191571 | JGI IMG/M metagenome (GOLD analysis project Ga0256914, IMG submission 191571) | Hydrothermal chimney microbial communities from Main Endeavour vent field at the Juan de Fuca Ridge, Pacific Ocean - Hulk | ecosystem: Environmental > Aquatic > Marine > Hydrothermal vents ...
ATAACTCGCCCCCTCGAATATCGACTATGTCGTCACTCTTAAAGCTTCACCCCTTCTTCGTTGGGAGCAGAATTATATACAAGTAAGGCTTAATTGACGCTTAAAGCACTAAAATTCTTCTTAATAACTGCTTTTTAAGCTAATTGAAATTTTAGTATAAACTTGAATTAATGCTTTGGTATTTAATCATATTCAAGTATAATAGCAGGATGAAAATAGCAATTGTAAAACTTTCGGCTCTAGGCGATATAATCCACTCTGCATCCGTTTTACAATTCGTAAAGTATTACATACCGGACGCCGAAATCCACTGGATCATTGAAGAACGCTTTTCGGCAATATTAGATTATAATAAAGATATTGACGATATAAAAAAGGTAAATCTAAAATCTTTAAAAAACAACTTTTTAAAACTTGCACATGAGATAAAAAAGATAAATAATTTTGCAAAATCCAACTATGATATCGTAATAGATCTTCAAGGACTTCTAAAATCTTCAATAGTTTCAAAAATGCTGTCAAAAAATATTGCCGGCTATGATAAAAACTCCGTAAGAGAAAAAATATCGTCACTCTTATATACTAAAAAAATCTCTATTGCATATCGTGAAAACACTATTGACAGGTACAGGGTACTGGTTTCGAAAGCGCTTGATATCGATATTAAAAAAGAGGATATTTTAAATAAAAAACCTTATTTAGAGTTTACTGAGAAAGATAAGGATATAGCGAACTTTTTTTTAGCCGGCAAAAGAAAAAAAGTGGTTTTTATAGTCGGCTCGACTTGGCCAAGCAGAATATATCCGAAAGAACAGCTCGCATATATAGCAAACAATATAAATGCGAATATTTACATTCCTTATGGAAATGAAGACGAAAAAAATAGTGCCGAATATATAGCCGCCCATTCAACCAATACGACCGTATTACCGAAAATGAATTTAAATCAACTCAAAGCGTTTATATCAAGTTGTGATCTGGTTATTGGAAACGATACCGGTCCTACATATATCGCCTGGGCAAACAATATACCTTCTATTACACTTTTTGGCCCAACTCCTCCAAACAGAATTTATGAAACGCCTATAAATAAAATATTTAAATCACCATCGTATGTCAATCCGTACAAACTTGATAAAAACGATTTTTCAATCTCCGAAATAAAAAAGGAAGAGATTTTAAATACGGCTATCTCTCTTTTAAAAAACAATGGATAACAATATTTTCAAATGGGATCATTTTTCGGATCAGCCGCATGTATTGCGCGATAAAAGCTTAAGAAAAAAGATATACAAAAAAGCCTTCAAAGATATAATAAAGACACTCATCATAAACATCGCTCTTTTTCCTATTATTGTCGTAAGATTCGGCTATGCACTATTTGAAAAAAGAAAACAAAACAGTAGCAATTTTTTTGCAATGGGCGTCAATTTGGATAAAGAGCCGATAAAATCACCTTCTCTAATAAAAGAACTTGGTGTTGAAAATATTCTTATTAGACTACCTTTAAGCGATATAGAAAATCTTTCTGAATATAAAAATTTTATAGATAGTTTTAAAAAGTGTAATATTTTGATAAATATTCTTCAAGACAGAAAACATATAGAGGACAAAGAGCTTCTTCGAAACTCTATATTTGCTATCTTTTCTACGCTAAATGTAAAAGAGTATCAAATAGCAAATGCGATAAATCGTAAAAAATGGGCTTTTTTCACGATGGATGAATATCTTATATTTTATCAAACGATTCAAGAGATCAGAGACAGACATTTCCCACATATAAAACTTATCGGCTCTTCAGTTATCGATTTTGAGTATCACTTTAGCGTTCGCACACTCTTTAATCTATATAAAGTCCATTATGATAAATTCAGTACTCTACTCTATGTAGATAGAAGAGGTTCACCGCAAAACAGGCAAATGGGATTTGATTTGATCAAAAAAATAAAACTTCTTTATTCCATTGTTAAATTGAGTCCAAAATCGGAAAATAAAATAGTCATAACGGAAACGAATTGGCCCATATCAAATACGGCTCCATACGCACCGACAAGCGAAAAAGAGTGTGTGAGTTTGGAAAAATACGCTCATTATATGGTTCAATATCATTTGATGGCACTTAGTACCGGAATGGTTGAAAAAATATATTGGCATCAATTGGTAGCACCTGGTTACGGACTGATAGACAACAGAGACGGCATAAAAAAATATCCGGCTTTTTATGCATACAAAACGATGGTGCGACTACTTAAAGACACTTGGCTTGAAAATTTCGACTTTACCGGCAAAATAAAATATATGAAATTTACAAAAAACAATGAAACTATCGAGGTTTTTTGGTCTGATACTAACGATTTAAAATATAAAAAATCCAATCAAATATATTCAATTTATGGTGAAAAGTGTGAAGATGGAAGTTTTATGTCAACAAAATAGAGTAGATTAAGAATCCTTAATTAAAAAGATACTATCATAAAAAGCGACAAGCTACAAACAAACCAAAAATAAACCGTCTAAACAAAGTTGTCGCAATTAATTGTATTGTTTTATTTAAGGAATTAAGTTGTCGATTATCTCTATTTCAGTCGTAATTATTGCCAAAAATGCTCAAGAAACCATAAAAGAGTGCTTAGGTAGCTTGAAGGAATTCGATGAAATTATTCTTTATCTTAACAATTCGACCGATAATACAAAAAAAATAGCTCTAAAATTTCCGAATGTAAAAATTTTTGAAGGTGATTTTATCGGCTTTGGTTCTACAAAAAACAAAGCTGCCGAATATGCTAAAAATGAGTGGATTTTTTCTTTAGATAGCGATGAAATTTTAAACAAAAAGATTATAGATGAAATAAAAAATCAAGACTTTACTAATGATCGAAATATTTTCATCGTAAAAAGGGAGAACTATTTTTTAGGATACAAAACGATCAATAAAGATTTGATAGCTAGGATTTATAATAAAAAAACAACCAGATTTAACGATAACGCCGTTCATGAAAAAATAATTATAAATCAAAACAGTAACAAAATAATATTGAAAAACAGTTTTCAACATCTTAATATCACCGATATAAATCAGACTTTAACAAAAATGATGAAATATACGGATCTTGGTGCCGAAAATAAAAAAACATGTTTTTTTTTAATAGTAATCGCAAAATCGACATTTGCATTTATTCAAACATATTTTTTAAGACTCTATTTTTTAAACGGATGGATAGGTTTTACTGTAGCCGTCACAAATGCCAATAGAAGATTTTACAAATATTTAAAAAGATATATTAATTGTAAAGGGGAAAAATCTTGAACGGATATTTTGCACTCTTTTACACGGCATATCCATACTATTTTCCACACTTTTTACCCATCTATCAAGAGTTGAAAAAGAGAGGTTACGGTGTACATTTTGTTCTCTCCGACAAACAAAATAATACACTAATGGAAAACATTGCAAAAAAATATAACCTTGACTACTCTTTTGGGGAAGAAAATCTTTTTAGACTTTCGGCTGATTATGTTTTCTTTGCAAATCACTATGAAAAAGCAAAAGATATAAAAGCCAAAACCGTTTTCCTAGAACACGGTATCGGTACGAAATCAACCGGTTTTTACAAAATTTTAGAATATATTGATATCTATTTAGTTGAAGGATCATATAAATACGAAAGACTCAAACGACTATACCCGCACCTGAAAGATAAACTTAAAGTCGTAGGTTTTTCTAAATTTGATCCTATCGTAAACATTAACGAAAAGCAAAAACACTCTATCTATAAAAAATTCGGTTTCGATCACAAAAAAAAGACTATATTATATGCCCCTACTTTTTTCCCTTCTTCAATAGAAAAGATGAGCAATAATTTTCCAGGCGATTTTGAAGACTGCAACATACTTATAAAAGCACACTATTTAACATACGAGCGCAAACAGTATAAAAATCAAAGAAAAAAACTTTTGAAATGGGGTGATTTTAAAAATTGCGTAGTTGTAGATGTTAACGAATATGACCTAGTACCTTTATTTACAATAAGCGATGTATTAATAAGCGACGAAAGTTCGGCTATGTTCGAATTTGCCTCATTAAATAAACCTGTTATTTCAAATAGATATTTTAAATTAAGACTCTCTTACTATATAATGCCTTGGAAACTAAAAAAAAGAATCGACAACCAAAAAGATAGATATAGAGAAATTTTAGACAACGCATATGACTATAACGAAACAAAAAAACTTGTAAAAGAGGCTCTTTTAAATCCTTTAAAATTGGAATCTTTAAGATTAAAATTTTCAAAAGAGCTTTGCGGTATAATCGACGGCAATGTTTCAAACAGAATCGTAAACATAATGGAAGAGCTATAATGTATAAAAGAGTTATAACATACGGAACATTCGATATGTTTCATATAGGTCACCTTGAACTTCTAAAAAGAGTCAAAACTCATGCAAAAGAGCTTATCGTTGCTATTTCTACCGATCAATTCAATGAAATAAAAGGAAAAAAAACGATAATTCCTTTTGAGCAAAGAGCAAAAATCGTAGAAGCAATAAAATATGTTGATAAAGTCATTCCTGAAAAAAGTTGGGATCAAAAAATAGCCGATATTAAAAAATATGATATTGATCTCTTTATAATGGGTGACGACTGGAAAGGCAAATTCGATTTTTTAAAAAAGTATTGCGATGTCATATATTTGCCAAGAACTCAAGGTATTAGCTCAAGACAATTAAAAAATACTCTAAAAAATATTTCATCAATAAATATAAAAGAACTCGATCAAGCTCTTGAGATATTAAAAAGAATTAAAGAAAACTTAGAATGACACAAATACAAACGGATGAGAATCAGCAAGGTTTTGACGATTTTTTACAAAATATTCAAAAGTATTTTTCCAGAAGCGATGACATCATTACAAAGAAAAGAAATATCATAAAAAGAGTCGAATATAATGGAAAAAAAATAGTTGTAAAATCATTTAAGACACCAAATGTGATTAACAAATTCGCATATAGATTCATTAGAGCATCAAAAGCCAAACGCTCTTTTCTCAATGCTCAAAGATTAATAAAACTGGATATAAAAACTCCAAAACCGATAGCTTATGTAGAGTTTTTTGAACCTTTGTTGGAGAAAAGCTTTTATGTTTGTGAATATTTTGATTTCGACTTTGAGATGAGAGATGTCTTAGCCGATAATAACTTTAGAAATAGAGAAAAGATTTTTGACAGATTTATAGAGTTTTCCTACGATCTGCATCAAAAAGGTGTATATCATGTAGATTATTCCCCTGGAAACGTTTTAATCAAACAACTAAACGATAAGTATGTTTTCAGCATCGTAGATGTAAATAGAATGGCTTTTATGGAATTTAACGATAAATTACGCCTTAAAAATCTCTCAAGATTTTCAGCCTCAAAAAAAGATACCGAGATATTTGCTAAAAAATATGCAAAAATATCCAATATAGATGAATCGTTTGCGATAGAGCAGCTATTTTTTTATCATCAAAAACATCAAAAATATCTCCGAAATAAAAAGAGATTAAAAACTTTTAAATATTAGATCTTTTTTTTAAAGCATCAAAATATAGCACCGTCAAGACCATCGTATAAAAAAACATATATTTAAGATGCATAGAGATGAGCGAAGTAGTCATCATTCCAACAATCGTCACACTCAATAAAATAGCCATAGGAAGAGATTTTAGTCTGTAAGCTATCATAAACTGACACCCGAGCACAAACAATAAAACTACTATACCGAAAATACCAAATTCCATAAAAAAGAGCAAAAAATTATTATGGGGATTAAACTGATATTTCAATCCTAATCCGCAATCGTTGAACATTTTCCAAAATTGATCTTTCCCAAGAAGCTTTGTCATCTCGACTATACTATCTCCCGTTCCAACACCTATAACGGGATTTTTTTTACCAAGTTCGGTTGCATAGTTCCACATCTCAAAACGACAAGATATACTACCTCTTTGCCCCGTTCCGACAACTTCGCTGAATTCATAGTTTGCAACATCTACTCTCTCTTTGAACTGATCGCTTAAAATATACGCAAAAATAAAAATCATCGCTGTTGTTAAAGTGACGCTAACGAAGCTTTTTATAAACGACAATCTAAATTTTCCGACAGCCAAAACGAAAAAAACGACCAAAAGCGCTACTTGTCCTATTCTGCCCTTGTTTATAAAGAGCACAATTATGGTAAGAATCGCAAAAGAAAGATAAAAGAGATTTTTTTTATCTTTTATTTTTTTAAACTCTATTTCGTTTATTATATACCCGAATACAAAAGCGAGTATCAACGAATAATGCATATGGTGCATAAACGGCGAGGGCAAAGAACCGGGCGAATCCAATCCAAACTTAAAATAAAGATATAAAGAATAAACTTCCGATACGAACACCCCTCCTAGCAGCGAAAACATAGCGTATTTCGCAAATCTTTTATCGAAAAACGAGATAATCAATGGCGCCAAGATATAAAGTTTCTGCTTGGAAGCGATTTTCGTGCCTTCATCGAAACTGTCTGTCCACAAAAGTCCGATCAAATGAATCGCAAAAAGAGCCAAAAACGTAAGTGACAGTTTATCCGTAAAGATCATATGTAATTTATGTTTAAAATTTCCACCAGCTATCCAAAAAATTACGATAAAAGCACTAACGATATAGGCTGCGGAGGTATTTATGGTTAAAACAAAAAGTAGCAACACTATAAAGTAGTTATGAATATCGTCAATTCTTACCATCTGAATAATCCGTATTTCTTAATCATTTTCAATTTTCTTATAAAAGATATCTCTCTTTTTTTAGGCACACCAAACTTATCTATGTAAGAAAGTGCGGCTTCAACCATTCTATATGCAGATTTACCATCGATATATGGATGATATTGTTTGATAATATCATCTCTTTTTGTTCTATACCGATCATTTATAAAAAGAGTGTTGTAAATCGTTTTTTCAAGCTCTTGTGGAGTTTTTATATCTTCCCAAACAATATTTTCAGATCGACTTTGCAGTGTTACAACAGGCTTATTAAGCAATAAAAATTCATATACTACAGATGATGTATCACTGACTAAAAGATCTGCTATTTTGAGAGCAACAATAATATCATCATCTTTTAAGATTATAAATTTACGATTTGATTTTTTTTCATAATATTTACAAATATCTTTGTTCATCTTATCATGAAATTTTACTATAACGAGATATTCATCTTTTTTTGAAATATTAACAATTTGCTCTAAAAGTTTTTGCGCAGATGTTAGAGAGGGTGAAAATGTAGGAGCATAAACAATAATTTTTCTAGCCTTGCTTTTTTGTAACATTTTCATCTTCTTTCTCTTGATATTATCATCTGGAATATATAGTTTGTCAAGCTTGCACCATCCTGTTTCTATAACAGAAAAATTGTTATGTTTTTCAGCCAACTTTTCAAATCTCTTTGTAAAGTAAGGTCCCTGTGTTAAATAAAGATCAAAATAATCTCTTATTCGAAAATGCCCCTTCTTCTCACCTGCGAGTCCGTGAAAAATTTGTATTTTAACTCCTTTTAGATACCATGGAAGATCATTTCCCGGGACAAAAATCATATCGCTATCAAACATCTCTAAATTTTTTATATCTGATGTTATATAATCATCTGCTAATGTAAAAGACGAAATCAATTCTGACGGTACATACCACAAATACTCAAATCCTCTTTTTATCAATTCATCTCGAATCGGCTGCAAGATTGAAAACGAATATGGTAAATTACAAAACAGTATCGCTTTTTTCATGACCTCTTTACTTTTTCTATAATGTTCGTCGTGCTTTTACCGTCGATAAAGTCCACAAGTTTGGTCTCTTTTGCAATATCTTTTCCAATGACTTCCTTCTCTTTGTAATCTCCACCTTTAACTAAAACATCCGGCTTTATAGATTTTATCAACTCATACGGAGTATCTTCTTCAAACCCGACAACAAAATCGACACATTCCAAAGCGGCAAGCACAATCGCCCTATCCTCAAATCTGTTTACGGGTCTGCTCTCTCCTTTCAATCTTTTTATGGAATCGTCGGAGTTTAAACCTACTATCAAAATATCTCCGTAACTCTTCGCTTCTTCAAGATATTTTATATGTCCGGCATGAAGAATATCAAAACAGCCGTTTGTAAAGACAATTTTTTTACCGCTTGAAACTATACTTGAAACGATCTCATTTATAGTCTTTATTTTAATACCGCTATTTTTTTTATGAAAATAGCGCTCAAACTCCATGATTTCGTCAAAAGTCGCACTTGCGCTCCCTATTTTTCCCACAACCACTCCTGCCGCTGAATTTGCGAATTTCGCCGCTTCAAAAATATCTCTACCGCAACATAAGGCAAAACCAAGTGCCGCCAAAACAGTATCGCCGGCACCTGTTACATCGTAAACTTCTCTTGCAGCAGTAGGAATTTTCGTCATATCTTTATCGAATATCGCCATCCCTTCCTCGGAAAGAGTAATAAGTGCATATTTTAAATCAAGTTCTTTTTTTAATTTCATGCCGGCTTCATATAGTTTTTTTTCATCCGAAATTTCTATTTTAGAAGCAATGGAGGCCTCTTTTTTATTCGGTGTGATAAGTGTGGCTTTGCTATATTTTTTAAAATCGCTTCCTTTAGGATCAACTAAAACAGGTTTTTCTTTCTGCAACGCAATTTTTATAATAGAGCGTGTCAAAGACGGGGTTAGCACGCCCTTTGAATAATCCGAAAGCATAATTCCGTCATAACGATCCAAAACGGTTCTAATTCTTTTTATTATCGTTTTTTGAGAATGTTCGCTTATATCTTCTTTATTCTCCCGATCCACTCTGGCTATCTGTTGATGAAGAGCGATAATACGACTTTTTTTGGTAGTTTTTCTACCTTTTTGTACAATCAAAGCCTCTTTTTTGACCCCTCTAAAATCAAGTCTTTTTTCTAAAAACTCTCCTCCTTCATCATCTCCCACAACCGCACAAACACCTACATTTGCCCCAAGCGAAAGAAGGTTATTTATAACATTTCCTGCTCCTCCTAAAAAAGACTCCTCTTTATAAACCTCCACGATTTGAACAGGCGCTTCAGGCGAAATACGCTCACATTTGCCCCACAAATAGTGATCTATCATCAAGTCTCCGACAACCAATATGTTTGGAGTTTCATTTTTTAGATTCTGCATAATTACCTCATGATACTGTATTTAAATAGTATCCAAAATCTCATTCAAAATAGTCAAAAACCAGACCCCATATCTCTTTTGTCTCTAACTTTTATAAAAGAGGCGAACTTGGGCTTACCGTTTTTTGTAAATCCGAAATATTTAAAAGTAACAATATCTCCGATTTTGGGAGCTTTTTTCCTCTCTTTATAGCTAAAACCATTACCCAAATTAAATATTACACCGTTTTTAAGCTTTAGTCGCAAACTTCCCATCATTCCTTTATATTTACCCTTCCCTGGATTTATGGATATCACAACCCCTTCCATATCTTGAAATTTCTTAAGTTTTAGTATTTTTGAGCTTCTACCGGTAAAATACTCCAAAGAAGCATCTTTCACAATGACTCCTTCGCCGCCTTGTGAGCAAACTTCATCCAAATACCTATACAGATCATATTTACTATTTATCTTAAATTGCTTTACTATCCTGACATATTCATTCTTATTTTTCTTGAACCACTCTTTTATCTTTTCGATTCTTTTTGTAAAGTTTCCTTCTGTATTCGGTGCTTCGAAAATATTATATGTAACATTTCGCCATCGCTTTGAAGGTATATTATCAAGAACAACGGATTGAACATCTTCGAATGAGCCGTTTGTTATCAATAATTCACCGTCAAGCGCGAATGACGGGAAATTTTTTATAAAATATTTTGGTACGGATATTTTATATCCGCTTTTTGTAAATAAAAAGCGACCGTTCCAATAACCTCTGATGCCATCAAGTTTTTCACTCATAACCCAACCGGTAACATTTTGATCATGATATATTTGAGGTTTTTGAAGCTCCAACGAGGCGGCACTTGCATAAACGAGGAAAATAAATAATACTAACTTTGACATAAAATAAGTTTTAGAAAAGCTATTTACAATAAAACTCTCTATACCAGTTTACAAATTTTTCCACACCATCTTCTAAGGCGGTAGCCGGCTTATAATCCATATCTTCCATAAGATTGTTTACGTCGGCATAAGTACTTTTGACATCACCGGCTTGCATAGGCAACATCTGTTTTTTAGCTTTTTTACCAAGCTTCTTTTCGATAGTTTCAATAAACTTCATTAAAGAAACGGGTTGATTGTTTCCGATATTGTAGAGTCGATAAGAAGCGGAGGAACTATCCGGAATAGGATTTTGTGCGTTCCAGTTCAAATCGCTGGAAGCGGGCTTATCTATAACCTTCATAATTCCTCGCGTAATATCGTCTATATAAGTAAAATCTCTGCTCATATCGCCATAGTTAAAAACTTTTATAGCTCTATCGTTTAAAATGGCATCCGTAAAAAGCATCGGCGCCATATCCGGCCTTCCCCAAGGACCATAAACCGTAAAAAAACGAAGTCCGGTAGTTCTAATGCCGTACAAATGTGCATATGTATGAGCCATCATCTCGTTTGACTTTTTCGTCGCGGCGTATAAACTTACAGGATGTTCGGTATAGTCGCTTGTTTTAAACGGTTGGGATTTATTCAAACCGTAAACCGATGAAGATGAAGCGTAACAGAGATTGTTCACTTCATAGTTCCTGCATCCCTCCAGTATATTTAAAAAACCGGTAATATTTGACTCTATATATGCATGAGGGTTTTCGAGCGAGTATCTAACGCCGGCTTGAGCGGCAAGATGACATACGCCATCAAATTTTTCCTCGAAAAAGAGTTTTTCAATATTCGATCGATCACAAAGATCAAGTTTTATAAATCTATGTGAAGGATATTTTGAAGATTTACAAAATTCAGCCTCTTTTATATCTTGTCTATCAATTCCAAGATCTTTCAGTCTGCCATATTTTAAATTTACATCATAATAGTCGTTGATATTATCGAGACCAACGACCTCATCACCTCTTTCAAGAAGTTTTACCGCAAGATTATGACCTATAAATCCTGCGGTTCCTGTTACAAGTATCTTCACTTAAGCAACACCTATTTCAAAATATTCAAATCCACTATCCTCCAGTCTCTTTCTATTGTACTGATTTCTACCGTCGAATATTACAGGATTGTTCAATCTTTTTTTAATCTCGTCAAAATCGGGACTTCTAAACTCTTTCCACTCCGTAACCAAAATCATAGCCTCCGCGTCGTCCAATGCGTCATATTTGCTTTTTACATATTCAACCGAATCGTTATCTTTTAGATAGTGGCTTTTTGCCTCTTCTTCGGCTTTTGGATCGTAAGCTTTTATTTTAGCCCCTCTCTTGGTAAGCTCGTTTATAATTGTTATCGAACTAGCCTCTCTCATATCGTCTGTTCCTGGCTTAAACGCCAACCCCCATATACCGAAAGTTTTGCCGTTTAAATCTTCTCCGAAACGATTTATAACTTTAGAGCTTATTACCTTTTTCTGATCGTAGTTTACGGCTTCCACAGCATCTAGTATTCTAGGAGTATATCCATAATCTTTAGCGGTTTTCGCAAGAGCTTGAACATCTTTCGGGAAACAGCTACCGCCGTAACCACATCCCGGATATATGAAACTATATCCTATTCTGCTGTCACTTCCTATCCCATGACGAACTTTATTTACATCGGCACCAACTCTTTCGCATATATTGGCTATTTCATTCATAAAAGAGATTTTTGTAGCGAGCATAGCGTTTGCGGCATATTTTGTCATTTCCGCCGATTTTATGTCCATAGTGACAAATCTCTCTCTATTAACGGTAAAAGGAGAATAAAGTTCTCTCATAACTTCAAAAGCTTCGTCGCTTTGAGCACCTATGACCACACGATCGGGCTTCATAAAGTCGGCTATAGCCGCCCCCTCTTTCAAAAATTCGGGATTACTTATAACATCGAATGTCAAGTAGCTTCCTCTTTCATCCAGAGCTTTTTGTATTGTTTCTCTCACTTTATCCGCCGTACCGACGGGAACTGTTGATTTGTCTATGACAAACATATGATGAGACATATTTTCGCCTATGCTTTTTGCGACAGCTAGCACATACTGAAGATCCGCACTTCCGTCTTCTCCCATAGGAGTTCCAACGGCTATGAAGCAGATATCGGTTTTATCAAGTGCGGTTTTTATATCCGTAGTAAAATCAAGAGTTCCTCTTTGATGGTTTTCCAAAACCATTTTTTCAAGGCCGGGCTCGTAAATTGGAATTATGCCGTTTTTTAAATCTTCAACTTTTTTTTCATCTATATCGACACATACGACGCTGTTTCCCATCTCCGCAAAGCAAGTACCGGTTACCAATCCCACATAGCCCGTTCCAATCACGGATATATTCATAGCGAGTTCCTTATTTTAATATTATTTAAACAAATATCGGCAAAAAATATAAATATTTAAAAAATGGAAGAATTTTAGTTATTTCTACTTCCGGGTTTATAAGCCGTGGTTCCCTCTTTGCACATTGGACACTCACCGGCTTCATAAATTTCAAATTCAAAATCACCCAAAGCAAAAAAAGGTATCTCTGAAGGTAGCTTACACTCTTTTTTCCGCTCTTTAAAAGAGCCTTCTCTTTTACAAAAACCCCTATTCGCCAATGCGGCGAAAGCCACGACTTCCGCTTCAAGATCTTCAATCGCTTTTGCCGCTTCAAGAGCGGAACCGCCGGTAGTTATGATATCTTCACAAATAAGAATTTTTTCACCCTTGTTTACTTCAAATCCACGGCGAAGTGTCATCTTACCGTTTA
>Ga0256914_1003263_pt1 | contig 12897 bp, 11 predicted proteins | sample HulkmetaG_FD_191571 | JGI IMG/M metagenome (GOLD analysis project Ga0256914, IMG submission 191571) | Hydrothermal chimney microbial communities from Main Endeavour vent field at the Juan de Fuca Ridge, Pacific Ocean - Hulk | ecosystem: Environmental > Aquatic > Marine > Hydrothermal vents ...
TCGCCGTAGGTCGCGCGTGCCCGCCAGCCGAACGAATTGTTCTTCTGCTTGAGGGGCTTCGAATAGCTGACGGTGGCCCGGTAGCGTCCCTGCTCGTCGTAGCTGGCGCCCGTGCTGACGGTTCCTTTCGCACCGCCCAGCGGAATCGTGACGCCCACGAAGACGCTGGGACGGTCCAGCTTGCGGACGTCCGCGAAGGCGGTGGCGTAGAAGCTGATGTCGTCGAGAATTCTCTGGTTGTAGTTCAGCGCGAGGGTGTTGGTGATCTCCCCGTCCGCCTTCTCCGTATGGAGGAAGTTGGCGGATATGCCGCCGCTGATGTCGGGCAGGGCGTAGCCGACGGAGATCATGTCCACGGCGCGGGGGAAGTCCCCGGAGGTGTAGATCCCCTGCGAGAGTCCGCCGGCGCCCGTGGCCGCGGCGCTGATGCCGGCCAGGTCGGTGTAGTCGCCGAAGATGTGCTGGGCGGAGGCCTTGAGCGAGAAATTGCCGAGCCGGGTCTCCAGTTCGCCGTATGCGAGGTATCCCGTGCCCAGGTCGCTGTGCGAGAAGGCCCCGGCGGCGGTCGCCAGCACCTTGTCGAACAGCACTCCCGTGATGCCGCCGCCGAACAGCAGGAGGTCCCTGGACGCCTCGGCGTGCCCGTGCACCGTCAGCCGGTCGCTGATGCCGTAGCGCGCGGAAAGGGTCCCGCCCGGCGTGTGCACGTAGTCGAAGGACTTCTCTCCATAGCTCAGTCTCGGCAGGCCTGCGGAGGCGGAGAATTCGAGATAGCCGGCCCGCAGCAGGCTGGAGGAGGTGTAGAAGGACTTCTTCACCTCGATTTCGCGTCCGGACGCGTCGCGCATGACCAGACGCGCCACGCCCGAGGAGGAGATCGCCGGAATGTTGGTGATGGTGAAGGGGCCCGGCTCCACCTCCTGGGTGTGGACCTTCACGTTGTTCAGATAGACGTCCACCGTCGTCGGCACGGCGGCGGTGCCCGACAGCGAGGGCAGGGGCGTGGTCAGCAGGTCGGGGCGCACCGCGAAGTTGCGGGAGATCTGCCCGCCGCCCATGCGCACCGGCCTTGCCCAGTTCGGCCCCGAGGCGATGAGATCGCCGATCCGGTAGGTGATCGAACGTTTCAGGTCGGTGAACTGCCACGCGGTGTCCAGGCGCACGGCCTCGACGTTCCGGAACTCGTCGTAGCGCAGAAATCCGGAACCGGAGAACGTTCCCACCGGAGAGAAGATCCAGCTTTCCAGATTCGCCGAGGCGCCTTCGAACGAGGAGGAGGCGAAGGCGTTGTCCGTGCGTGCCGAGGTCAGAAGGGAGTAGTTGACGACGAGCCCCGTATCCTTCCGCGACACCTCGTCCACAACGCGCCGGCCCAGACCGCGCTTCAGGTCGTAGACCTTGCGCAGCCGGTGGGCGTCGTCCACCGTGATGAGGATCCGCTGGGCGGTTTCGTCGTATTCCGTCCGGGCGCCCAGATCGGCGAGCTTCACCAGATCGTCGTCCGCAACCCCTTCCGGAGGCCGCAGACCCAGCTCGCGCAGTTCCTTCGCGCGACAGGCGAAGCCGCCGTCGGGAAGCCGCCGGAACTCGCCGATGAGATGGGTCGGCTGGCCGTTTATGAAGACCTCGAGGTAGTAGGGCGTCTCCGTGGCGTCCGCCAGCGCGGGATCGGAAGGCGGGCCCGCCGGCGGCCGGGGCAGGGCGGCGGGCTCCACGCCCGCGGTCAGGCTGTCGCTCTTGCCCTGCGCCGTCAGGGCGTCCTCGCGTACGGTGGTTTTCTGCGTTTCCCGGGGCGTCTCGCCGGTGGAGGCATCGTCGGCGGCGGGCGGCGGGCTGAGCAGAAGAAGATTTCCGGCGGATGCCGTGGCGGGAATCAGATTCGCCGGCAGCATGGCCGCGAGCGCGGCCAGCACCTTGAAGCGGGAAGGCGGGAACGGGACGTTCCCCCTTCTAGCGAATCCGGACCTTCCTGCTGAACGGCCCATTTATCCCCAGCCCCTTGACAGTGATGACGCCCGTCATGGGAACGCGCGTCTTCACCCTCCACACCCTGGTGGAGTTCCCCAACACGTAACCGGCAAGCCCCTTGCTGATGACGAGGGACTTCCCCTTGCCGGTGACGACTTTCAGTTTCGTGATGCGTTCGTGCCGCGCGCCCGTGTTGCGGGCGGTCAGAACGAGAGTGCGCCCCTTGCGCGTCGCCCGCCACGAAACGCGGGGCGGCGTCGCCGCGCGATCGTGGAAGAACACCGGGATCGAGTAGCGCATGGCGAAGACCACGCCGACCCCCTTGCGTCTCCTGTCGGGGATCTGGTCGATGATCAGGCGGTAGCTCTCCTCGCCCTTCACGGGGCGTTTCGAGACCCGTACCACGCGGATCACGTTCTCCCGTCCCGGACGCATGCGCAAGATGGGCGGACTGGCCACGACGTCGCGCGTGGGTTCCAGGATGTCCTTTCCGCCGCTCTGTTTCCAGCGGAACACCCGGACCTGCGCGGTGACCAGATCCCTGCCCTTGTTCGTCAGGGTGAGGACGGAGGCGGCCGCCGGGGCCTGAAGCTCGATGCCGATGGGACGCACGTGGATGCTGGCCGCTTCGGCCATCGTGAACGTCCCCGCCAGCATCATGACGGCCGCCGATGGAATGGCGAAAGAAGAATGTCGCATCGTGTTCCTCCCCCAGGACACGAACATGTTGCCGGAAGGTGCGCGAAAGGGAGGAAGGTCCGCCGGACCTTCCTCCGTCGTGATGCGTCAGTAGGTGACCGTGACGGTCACGGTGTCGGTGTACGTACCGGCGGGCGGCGTGGCCTGGGCGGGAACGCGGCCGTAGATGACGTGGGTTTCGTCGACACCGGTGCCCGTGGCCGACTTGGTGTCGGTGCCGACGGTGTTGCCCCAGTTCACGGTCCGGCCGGAATCCTGGAACATCTGGTAGTCGACGGTGTTGCCGTTGCCGTCGCTCATCTTGCGGGTCGTGGTGTCACCGCCGTTCGAGCCGGCGTCGAGGCCGATGTCGTAGGCCGCATTCTCCGTGCACCGCAGGCTGATGGTGGCGGAAGCGTCGACCGCCGCGTTCAGCAGGCCGGAGGTGCCGAAATCGAGATCGGTGACCGAGTTGATGACGCAGTCGTTCTGGATGGTGATGCGCGCCTGGAACTGATCGGTGACCGTGGCCGCGTGGGCGGCACCGGCAGCGGCCAGGAAGGCCACGCCCGCAAGGAACCTGGTGAAAGTCTTCTGCATGGTTTTTACTCCGTCTCACTGTCCGTTTTTGAACGCCATTTTTATTCCGGAGCGTCTTCCCGGAATGGTGCAGGCTTATGTTGTGTTTTTCACCCCACCTGCGGCGAGACTCGCAGACAAAACTGAATCGCGACTTAACAGGCGGATGTGGACAGCTTAGATAACCACCTCATCTTCAAGAAAGGTGAGTTATGATTGCCGTATTCTTAAACGCTCAGAATTTACACAAGGTTAACCATGACGCCGATTCTTTGTGATTTCCTGATAACCTTGTCCACTTTGCCGCCACTCATGTGTCCGGAATTTGTGCCGATGGTCATTGTGGTATATGAGAGGGACATCGGACCTTCTCTGCGGGGGCGGGAAGGGGCCCGGAGGCACTGGAAGAGGCAACCTGCGAAAAGAGGCCCATGGCGAGCGAACGTTTCATCATTGCCGACGACCATCCGCTTTTTCGCGACGCGCTGAAGCAGATACTGGCCCGCGACATGCCGGACGTGGAACTGGCCGAGGCCGGTACGCTCGACGAGGTCGTCGCGGCGGTCGAGGAAAAGGACACCGACCTGATTCTTCTCGACCTGAAGATGCCGGGCGTGCAGGGCTTTTCCGGGCTGATCTACCTGCGGGCGCAGTTTCCGGACATTCCGGTCGTGGTCGTCTCCGCCTCCGAGGAGACGGCGATCATCCGCCGGGCCATCTCCTTCGGCGCTTCCGGCTTCATTCCGAAATCGGCCTCGGCGGAGGAGATGCAGGCGGCGCTGCGGGCCGTGCTCGAAGGCGAGGTCGCCGTTCCGGAGGACATCTCCCTCGAGGAGGACGAGGAGACCGGAGACATGGCGCGCCGCCTTTCCACGCTCACCCCTCAGCAGATGCGCGTGCTGATGATGCTGCGCGAGGGGCTGCTGAACAAGCAGATCGCCTATGAGCTCGGCGTTTCAGAGGCCACGATCAAGGCCCACGTGTCGGCCATTCTGCAGAAACTGGGCGTGGAAAGCCGCACCCAGGCGGTGATTGCGGCGAGCCGGGTGGATGGCGAGCTGATCGCCCCCGACCGTCTCTAGACCGACCGTTCCCCGGATGGACGCCCTCGGCGCTGCCGCTGCGCCAGCATCACGCCGGCGAGGGTGATCGCCGCGAAGGCGATCTGCACGCCGTTCAGTCTTTCACCAAGCCAGATCCAGCTCATCGCCACCGCCAGCACGGGGATCAGGTTCATCATCACCGACGCCCGCGCCGCCGGCAGCCGTGAAATGCCGGCATTGTACAGACCGTAGGCGAGCACGGTGACGCCGATGCCCAGATAGACGAGCATGCCGAGATTGAGCGGCTGCGAGATCGCCGCCAGGTCCCTGCCGAGGAGAAACCAGGCCCCGGGCAGGAAGAAGATGGCGCCGGCCATCATCTGGATGCCGGTCAGCAGCCATATGTCGTAGCGCGGCGCCATGCGCTTGACGATCAGCATGTAGCCGGTGGCCGAGACCATGGCCAGGAATTCCAGAAAGTTGCCCAGCCATGGGCGGGGGGCGCTGGCGTCCGGGCTGCCCGCCAGCGTCAGGCCGACCACGCCGGCCATCGACAGCAGCAGTCCCGCCGTCATGCGGGGCGTCATGGGTTCTCGGAAGAACAGCACGCCGCCCAGGGCCGCAAGCAGCGGAAAGACGGATACGACCATGCCCGCCTGCGAGGCGGACGTGTATTTCAGGGCGGTGGTCTCCAGCGAGAAATAGAGGCACGGCTCGAGAAAGGCCAGCAGCAGCAGCCAGCGCACGTCACCGGGGCGCCGGTGGGCCCGCCGCCATCCCCTGACGACGAAGGGCAGCAGAATGACGCTGGCGATGATCATCCTTCCCCAGACCATGGCGAGCGGATGCATGACGCCGAGCAGAGCCTTCATCACGGGGAAGGCGCTGGCCCACAGCACGACGGCCCCCAGAAGCGCGGTCAGCACCCACGCTTCCGAAATCTCCCTGCGCACGATGCCGCCTTTCTCCGTGTCCATCGCCGGGCCGCCGTTCCGTGAAGATGAAAAACTCCGGCACGGTGCGCGTGCCGGAGCGATTCGTCAAATCCATCCGTCCATAATGGACGGGATCATTCGCTGAGCGATTCCCAGAATTTCCGCGCCTTGGCGAAGAAGCCCTCGGACTGCGGCGAATTGTCCTTGGCCTCCTGCTCGAATTCGCGCAGCAGCTCCTTCTGCCGCGGTGTGAGGTTGACCGGCGTCTCCACGTCCACCTGGATGTACATGTCGCCCTTGCGCGAGGAGTTGAGCACCGGCATGCCGAGTCCCTTCAGGCGGAACTGCCGGCCGCTCTGGGTGCCTTCCGGAATGGCCACGCGGGCCTTCTTGCCCTCAATGGTGGGCACCTCGATCTCGCCTCCCAGGGCCGCGGTGACCATGGAGATGGGAACCCGGCAGAACAGGTCCGCGCCGTCCCTCTGGAAGAACTCGTGGGGCCGGATGGAGAGGAAGATGTAGAGATCCCCCGCCGGGCCGCCCCTGAGGCCCGCCTCGCCCTCGCCGGCCAGGCGGATGCGCGTGCCGTCCTCCACGCCGGCGGGAATCTTGACCTGGAGCGTGCGCTCCCGCGCCACGCGCCCGGCTCCGCCGCATGTCCCGCAGGGATCGGAGATGACCTGGCCCTGACCGTGGCAGGACGGGCATGTGCGTTCGACGGTGAAGAAACCGGATGTGGCCCGCACCGTTCCATGTCCGCGGCAGGTGGGGCAGGTGCGCGGATGCGAACCGGCGCTGGCGCCCGTGCCCTCGCACTCTTCGCAGACCACCGCCGTCGGGACCTTGATGGTGGCCGTCTTGCCGAAATACGCCTCCGAAAGCGTGATCTCCAGATTGTAGCGCAGATCGGCACCGCGCGAGGCCTGCGAACGCCCCCTGCGGCCGCCCATGAAATCGCCGAACATCTCCTCGAAGATGTCGGACATGGTGGCGCCGAAGTCGGGGCCGAATCCGCCGCCGCCGAAGGGCCCCGCTCCGCCACCGCCGTTTTCGAAGGCGGCATGGCCGTAGCGGTCGTAGGCGGCGCGCTTCTGCGGATCCTTCAGGACCTCGTAGGCCTCGGCGATCTCCTTGAACTTCCGTTCCGCCTCCGGGTCGTCCGGATTGGCGTCCGGATGGTATTTCTTGGCCAGCCGCCGGAAGGCGATCTTCAATTCCTTTTCGGAACAGGTGCGGGAGACGCCGAGTATTTCGTAGTAGTCGCGCTTGGCCATGAGGATCATCTCTCGGAATCGGGATGACTTGCGCCCTTGTTCAACAAAATCGGGACAAAGGCAAGACATGCGAAAACCCCCGCCCCCTGGAACAGGGAGCGGGGGCGCATGGGATCATGCCGGATCAGGACTTCTTGTCGTCATCGACTTCCTCGAAGTCCGCGTCGACGACATCCTCGTCCCCGGCCGTGGTGGAGCCGGAGGAGGCCTGCTGCTCGCCGCCGGCCGCGCCGGCCTCGGCCTGTTCGCCCTTGTAGGCTTCCTCGCCGAGCTTCATGGCCGCCTGGGCGAGCTCGGTGGTCTTGGCCTTGATCTCCTCCGTGTTGTCGCCTTCGATGACCTTCTTCAGGGCTTCGATGGCGCTCTCCACGGCGCTCTTGGCCGCCTCGGCAACCTTCTCGCCGAGGTCCTTGAGCGTCTTCTCGGTGGAGTGGATCAGGGCCTCGGCCTGGTTCTTGGCCTCGATCAGCTCCTTGCGCTTCATGTCCTCTTCACGGTGCGCCTCGGCCTCCTTGACCATCCGTTCGATCTCCTCGTCGGACAGACCGCCGGACGCCTGGATCTTGATCTGCTGCTCCTTGCCGGTGGCCTTGTCCTTCGCCGAGACGTGGACGATGCCGTTGGCGTCGATGTCGAAGGTCACCTCGATCTGCGGCACGCCGCGCGGCGCCGGCGGAATGCCCACGAGATCGAACTGGCCGAGCAGCTTGTTCTCCGCGGCGATCTCGCGCTCGCCCTGGAAGACGCGGATGGTCACGGCCGTCTGGTTGTCCTCCGCGGTGGAGAAGATCTGGCTCTTCTTCGTCGGGATCGTGGTGTTGCGCTCGATCAGCCGGGTGAACACGCCGCCCAGCGTCTCGATGCCGAGCGAAAGCGGCGTCACGTCGAGCAGCAGCACGTCCTTCACGTCGCCGGTCAGCACGCCGCCCTGGATGGCCGCGCCCAGCGCCACCACCTCGTCCGGGTTGACGCCCTTGTGCGGCTCCTTGCCGAAGAAGTCCTTCACGGTCTCGATGACCTTCGGCATGCGGGTCTGACCGCCGACGAGGATCACCTCGTCGATGTCCTTGGCCGACAGGCCGGCGTCCTTCAGCGCCTTCTTGCACGGCTCGATGGTGCGCTCGATCAGATCCTCCACCAGGCTCTCCAGCTTCGCCCGGGTCAGCTTGATCTGCAGGTGCTTCGGCCCGGACTGGTCGGCCGTGATGAACGGCAGGTTGACCTCCGTCTGGGTGGAGGACGACAGCTCGATCTTCGCCTTCTCCGCGGCCTCCTTCAGGCGCTGCAGGGCCAGACGGTCCTTCCTCAGGTCGATGCCCTGCTCCTTCTGGAACTCGTCGGCCAGGAAGTCGACGATGCGCATGTCGAAGTCCTCGCCGCCCAGGAAGGTGTCGCCGTTGGTGGCCTTCACCTCGAAGACGCCGTCCCCGATCTCGAGGATGGAGATGTCGAAGGTGCCGCCGCCGAGGTCGTAGACGGCGATGGTGCCGGCGTCCTTCTTGTCGAGGCCGTAGGCCAGCGCGGCGGCCGTCGGCTCGTTGATGATGCGCGGCACCTCAAGTCCGGCGATCTTGCCGGCGTCCTTGGTGGCCTGGCGCTGCGCGTCGTTGAAGTAGGCCGGCACGGTGATGATGGCCTGCTTCACGTCCTCGCCGAGCGCGCGCTCCGCCGTCTCCTTCATCTTCTGCAGGATGAAGGCGGAGATCTGCGAGGGCGAATACTTCTTGCCGCGCGCCTCGACCCAGGCGTCGCCGTTGTCGGCCTTGACGACCTTGTAGGGCACGAGCTCGATGTGCTTCTTCACGATGGGGTCGTCATAGCGCCGCCCGATCAGGCGCTTGATCGCGAAGATGGTGTTCTCCGGGTTGGTGACGGCCTGACGCTTGGCGGGGATGCCCACCAGGATCTCGCCCTCTTCGGTGAAGGCGACGATGGAGGGCGTCGTGCGGGTGCCTTCCGCGTTCTCGAGGACGCGGGGATCCTTGCCCTCCATGACCGCCACGCACGAGTTCGTGGTGCCGAGGTCGATGCCGATGATCTTGGACATTGTGTCTTTTCCTCCTTTTGGCAGATCGGCTGTGGGAACCCTCCTTCGAGGCATCCCCATTTCCCCCGCAAGATACGGGAGGCCGACCTCCTGACGGTTAACAGCCCGATTCGAATGCTTTCTGCCGATTCCGGACCGGGTGTCCGCAGGGCCCCGGCCGTTGTTCGGGTGATATATAGGTACGGGCAAAATGACCATCAAGCGCCACGGGACAAATAAAATGACAGCCGTTTCATCTTCCCGCCGGCCGGAGGGGCTCGTACTTCTCGAGGGGCGCATCGGGCGGCCCCTGCGCGAACGCCTCCTCGAAGCCGTGGAAAGGGCTCTTGAATCGGCGCCGTTCTTCATCCCGCGCATGCCCAGGTGGGGCACGCCCCTTTCCGTGCGCATGACGAACTTCGGCCCGCTCGGCTGGGTTTCGGACAGATCGGGATACCGCTATCAGAAGACGCACCCGGAGACCGGACGCCCCTGGCCGCCGATGCCGAGGGAGCTGATCGCGCTGTGGGAGGAGATCACGGAATATCCGCACCCGCCCGAGGCCGCCCTCGTGAATTTCTACGGACCCCGGGCGCGCATGGGGCTGCACGTGGACGCCGACGAGGAGGATGCGGACGCGCCCATCCTGTCCGTCTCCTTCGGCTGCGATGCCGTCTTCCGCATCGGCGGCCGCAGGCGCGGCGACCCCACCGTCTCCTTCCGTCTGCGCGACGGGGACGTGCTGGTCATGGGCGGGGAGGCCCGGCACTGCTACCACGGTGTGGACCGCATTCTGCCGGGAACCGGGGAGCTGCCGCCCGGCATCGGCGAAGGCCGGATCAACATCACCCTGCGTCGCGTGACCCTTCCGCCCGGCCGGGATGTCAGATGAGCCCCATGTCCCTGAGGTTGTCCAGATCGAGACGCAGCCGCAATCCGGCCAGCTGCTCGAACACCGTGTTGGTGAAATCCAGCAGCTCGAACTGCTGGAAGCTCGAGGGCGCCTCGATCCGTCCCTCCACGAAGTCGCGGAAGGAGAAGCCGGGATCCTCCACCGTGGCCATGGCCCCGGCGGAGATCTTCGGCAGGACGATCTCGCCGGTGACGAACAGGTCCAGATAGAGCTCGGCCACTTCGTCGTCGTCCAGCAGATCGCCCACGTAGGTGTTGCGGGCCGGATGAAGGACGCAGGGCGCGACGGCCCGCGAGACCTCCCGCGCCTTCAGCACGGACTTGCGCGAGCGGTCGACCATGAACAGGAAGACCACCTCCAGCCCCGCCTCGCGCGCCGCGTCGAGAAAGCCGATCTTCCGCGCCTCGGAGAGGAAGACGTCGAGGTCGCGCGCCGGCAGGTCCAGCACGTGACTGCGTCCGGCGTCGTTCATGATGGTGTCGAAGACCGCGACCCGGCCGGTCACCCTGGAGAAGTCCGCGGCCAGGGAGCGGTCCGGATGGCGCGCCGCCAGCGGCGCATCCGGCGCGTCCAGGTCGAGGACGAACGGATCCCCGCCGCCCAGCAGGATCCAGTCCGTCAGCAGGCGGGCCAGCAGGGTCTTGCCGTTGCGCGCCCTGTCGGAACAGATGATGTGCAGGGCCGGTCTGTCCGTCATGTGCCGTGTTCCGGAAAAAGCTGAGGGGCCGACCCCTGTTCCATACGCCATGCCGCGGCATTTGGAAACAGGGGACGGCCCCTCGGAAACCCGGACGCGAAGGCCCCGTGGGACGGGATTCCTCAGCCCTGGAGCGCGCTTTCCAGCCAGGAGACGATCTGGCCCTTCGGAGCCGCGCCCACCTGCTGGGAGATCACCTCGCCGTCCTTCACCAGCATCAGGGTCGGAATGCCGCGTACACCGTAGCGGGCCGGCGTGGAGGGGTTGTCGTCGATGTTGACCTTGACGACCTTCACCTTGCCTTCCATTTCGGCGGAAATCTCGTCCAGCGCCGGCGCGATCATCTTGCAGGGGGCGCACCAGTCGGCCCAGAAGTCCACAAGTACGGGAATGTCGGACTTCAGAACCTTCTCCTCGAATTCCGCATCGCTGACGTGATCGACCATATCGATTACTCCCGGTTGTTGCCTAGGCGGCCCTTCCGGTTTCCGCATGGAGAAAGGGCCGGTTGACCGCCGCACACCCTAGAGAGGGCTTCCGCCCCGGTCAAGAACGGCCGATGCGGTATTCTGACCGGCAGAAGGGCCGCCGCCGCCAGCCTTCCGGCCCGTCATGCGCTGCCTATGAAGATTCCCGTGGCCAGCACTATCGCGCCGCCGATGACGATCTGCACGAAGGCCCGGCGCAGGGGCGTCTCCATGAACCGGTAGCGCAGCCAGGCGATGAACAGCAGCTCCAGCGCCACCATGATGGACGCGATGATCAGCGCGGTGCCGAAATCCGGGATCAGGAACGGCCAGGTGAAGCCCAGCCCGCCCAGGGTGGTCATGATGCCGGAGGCCACCCCGCGGATCAGCGGGTGTCCGCGGCCGGTCAGCTCGCCGTCGTCGCTCATCGCCTCCGCGATGCCCATGGAGATGCCGGAGCCCACCGACATGGCCAGCCCCACGAGGAAGGTCTGCCACGAATCCTGCGTGGCGAAGGCGGCGGCGAAGATGGGCGCGACGGAAGACACCGCTCCGTCCATCAGGCCCATGAGGCCGGGCTGGATGACCTGGAGCGCCAGCAGACGGCGCCGCGCCTCGTCCTCCTCCAGTCTGGCGTCGGCATCCAGATGCTTCACTTCCAGCTTGGCGGCCAGCGATTCATGGTGTGCCTCGGCCTCCGCCAGCCTCTCCAGCAGGGCGCGGACCTCCGGATCCTGCGCCTTTTCCGCCGCCCTGCGGTAGAAGCGGTAGTTCTCCAGCTCCATGACCTCGGCGCGCTTGCGGGCGCGGTCGATGTCCAGCTCGTCGAGCAGCCATATCGGGCTGTGCTGCACGAAGCCCGCCACGTCCTCGCGCCGGATCAGGGGAATGATGTCGCCGAACTTCTTCCTGTAGAGTTCGGTCAGCCACTTCTTGTGCTCCAGCTCCTCCTGGGCCATTTCCATGAAGACGCGGGCCGAGTGCGGATAGTTTTCCTGCAGCTTGCTGGCGAAGCTCATGTAGATGCGCGCGTCGTCGTCCTCCGAGGAGATGGCGAGCGCGAGAATCTCGGCCTCGGACAGTTCGGAAAAGCGTTTCTTCATCGCGGAGATCCCCTGCGGCGCGTTTTCCTCCAGAGATAGGCCGCGGGGGAGCACGCGTCCAGAGCGCAGGCCTTGACGCATGTCATGGGGCGTGCCATCTGGCGGGCATGACCGAACAGAAGCACATACGCAACTTCTCCATCATCGCCCATATCGATCACGGCAAGTCGACGCTGGCCGACCGCCTGATCCAGATCTGCGGCGGCCTCACCGACCGCGAGATGAAGGAGCAGGTGCTCGACAACATGGAGCTGGAGCGCGAGCGCGGCATCACCATCAAGGCGCAGACGGTGCGCCTGACCTACCGCGCGAAGGACGGCGAGACCTATCAGCTCAATCTCATCGACACGCCCGGTCACGTGGATTTCGCCTACGAGGTGTCCCGCTCGCTGGCCGCCGTGGAGGGCTCGCTGCTCGTGGTGGACGCCTCCCAGGGCGTCGAGGCCCAGACACTGGCCAACGTCTACCAGGCCATCGACAACGACCACGAGATCATCACCGTTCTGAACAAGGTGGACCTGCCGGCCGCCGAGCCGGACCGGGTGCGCCAGCAGGTGGAGGACGTGATCGGGCTGGACGCCACCGACGCCATCGAGATCTCCGCCAAGACGGGCATGGGCGTGGAGGAGGTGCTGGAGGCCATCGTCGAGCGGTTGCCGCCGCCGCGGGGCGACAGGGACGCGCCGCTGAAGGCGCTGCTGGTGGATTCCTGGTACGATCCCTATCTCGGCGTGGTGGTTCTCGTGCGCGTCTTCGACGGCGAGCTGAAGAAGGGGCAGAAGATCAAGCTGATGTCTTCCGGTGCCGTCTACCAGGTGGACCGGGTGGGCGTCTTCACTCCGAAGAAGGAGATGGTGGACAGCCTCGGTCCGGGCGAGATCGGTTTTCTGACCGCCTCCATCAAGGAGGTGGCGGACACCCGCGTCGGCGACACCATCACCGACGAGCGCAATCCCACCGAAAAGCCGCTGCCCGGCTTCAAGCCGGCCCAGCCGGTGGTCTTCGCCGGTTTCTTCCCGGTCGACTCCGCGCAGTTCGAGGATCTGCGCGAGGCGATGGCGAAGCTGCGCCTGAACGATGCCAGCTTTGAATTCGAGATGGAGACTTCCGCGGCGCTGGGCTTCGGCTTCCGCTGCGGTTTCCTCGGCCTTCTGCACCTGGAGATCGTGCGCGAGCGCATCGAGCGCGAATTCGGCATCGACGTGATCACCACG
>Ga0256914_1003264_pt1 | contig 12896 bp, 10 predicted proteins | sample HulkmetaG_FD_191571 | JGI IMG/M metagenome (GOLD analysis project Ga0256914, IMG submission 191571) | Hydrothermal chimney microbial communities from Main Endeavour vent field at the Juan de Fuca Ridge, Pacific Ocean - Hulk | ecosystem: Environmental > Aquatic > Marine > Hydrothermal vents ...
TGTAACCATGTCACCGTCGGCAATACCCATCTTCTCCGCCTCTTCACTATTGATCCACAGCCTGTTGGATCCCAGAAGCTGGGAGAGCACCGGGTTGTTGTTGGACTGACCGTGGGTCTGGTAGCCCTTGCGGCCGAAAAGCAGGCGGTAACCGCCCTTGGGAGGTTTTTCCGGACTTTCATAGGGCTTGAGGCAATCAATCCCCTTCTTCTCCCAGGCGGTATTGACGAACTCGATCTTGCCGGACTCGGTACCGAAGGAGAGGTTTTCTGGATCAGGGGGAATGGGTTTGTCGCAGAGCTTGACAAATCCCTTGGCTTCAAAATCCTCGATCGTCACTCCCGTATCCCGGAGCTGGTAGTTCCAGATATCCTCAATGCTCTTGTAGGGGAAATACTCCCCCTTTCCCATCCTGGCCGCCAGTTCCGTGTAGATCAGCCAGCCCGGTTTGGAGTCGTACAGGGGTTCGACACATTTTCTGCGCATGCCGAAACCGGGCTTTGGTCCCTTTTCGGTACGCAAAATGGAGTCGCGCTCCAGAAAGGTTGATTCAGGCAGGATGACATCGGCGAACCAGGCGGTCTCGCTGTAGTTGACATCAACGGCAACCAGCAGGTCGAGCTTGCCCAGGATGCGCTTCTGATCTTCGGGATCGGGAAGCGCGATCATCGGGTTGTGGCGATGAACAAAGTAGGCCTTGACCGGATAGGGATTGCCGGTATCGATGGCGTGATAGGCCATCTGCAACATGCCGGCACCGGAGTCGAAATGGCTGTAGGTGGAATCGCACTCGTCGCAGCGGCCATCCTCCACCGCCGGAATATCGGCGCCCAGGCTTCGCAATCCCTTGACCCCGGCATGCTTGGGAGTCTTCGGCAGAATCAGCCCGCCCTTTTGCTCCTTGTTGCCCATGAGGGCGTTGAGGATATTCAACATGCGGCTGGCGTTGAACGAATCGCGGTAACGGGAGAGATGCCAGCCGATATGGAAGATGACCCTGGGCCTGTCGTTGTTGACCTCCCGGCAGAAGGCCTTGATCTCTTCGGCGGCGATACCGGTTTCCGCCGCCGCCCATTCCGGAGTATATGGTTCGAGGAATTGCTGCAGTTCAGGCAATCCCACCACCCATTTGGAGACGAAGTCCACGTCGTAGAGCTTGTTGGCGATGAGATAATGGGTGATACCGAGCAGCAGCGCATAGTCGGTGCCCGGGTTGATCCGCCAGTAGCGGGTGGCCTTGCCGGCCGTATTGGTCACCCGGGGATCCACATAGGTGACATGGGCGCCGTTTTTCACCGCCTTGAGAAAACTCTTGACCTCCTTGACCTTGAAGGATTCGGTGATGTTGCGTCCAAAGAGGATTATGTGCCCGGCATTTTTGAGATCATAGCCAAAGCCTTTCCTTCCCATGCCGATCACCGACCTGGCGGCATGGTTGGGATTGCGGCCGCAGGTGCAGTCATGGTTGATATAGTTGGGGGAGCCCAGCGCCTTGACAAAGGCCTTGCGCAGATCGGCAAAGGGACCGCCCCGGTCGGTGAGCATCATGGCCCTGCCGCCATATTTATCAATGATTGTTTGTAATTTTTCGCAAATATAGTCGTATGCTTCGTCCCAGGAGACATTTCTCCACTCGCCGCCGCCGCGTTCGCCCGCCCGAATCATCGGTGACTGCGGCCGTTGGTTGTCATACTGAAAGGGAATGGCGGCGGCCGCCTTGGCGCAGATACTGGTCCCCATTCCTCCATCGTTGCTGTTGCCCTCTATCCAGACGACCTTGCCGTTTTCCACCTCCACCCGGAGCGGACAGCGGACTGCGCACATGCCGCAGATGGTATAGACGGATTTCTTCATGGGTGCTCCTCCTTGCTCTCTCTGTTTTGGGGTATACTTTTTCTGCCACTCAAAGATGTAATTATTCCCTCATGACCACTGACCGTACTCCAAAAAATGCCGTCTGAAAAATAAGTAATACCGTGCATTATCATCATCAAAATTAATATATATAATAAAATAAATAAATATTACTGATAAAAATGATAAAAAAATATAATGGATCTTTAGTGTTTGTTCGATCCATTTGATTTATCGAAGCTAATCCTCTCTTTCTACATCGATGAATCTCCCCGGTATTCCGCATTGCAGCTCATTTTCAGGGGGCAATCAGCGCCAACATTTCGTCGGCGCCGATTGCAATCTCCGCTTCGATCCTTCTCCTTCTACTAAATTATAAATTGTTATATCTATATTTCTTGCAAAACGACGAATTTTAATGCATGGGTCGTGCATTTGGTCACACAGGCCGGTTTCAGTCCGGCATCGATGCGATCGACACAGTAATCGCACTTGACCATCTTGTTTGTCCGCTGATTGAGCTGCGGTATTTTCCAGGGGCAGGCCCCGGCACAGGCCATGCAGCCGATGCACTTCTCCTGGTCCAGCATGACGATGCCGTCCTCACGCTTGGAAAGTGCACTGGTGGGGCAGATCTGCGCACAGTAGGGATCATCGCACTGGTAACAGCTCCTGAAGGAAAACTCGGTCTTGGGCACACCCTTGATCGATTTCAGCGGTACATGGTCGATCTCGCAGAGAATAGGACCAAAGGGCAGGTTCTTGTTGCTCTTGCAGTGCACTTCGCAGCCGTGGCATCCGATGCAGCGCTTGGCATTGAGATAGATCATGTATTTATTCATAGCTCCACCCTCCTCTTCGGATTCCTGGCGCTGCGGCGCACGGTGACAAAGGCCTCGCAGAGATTGACCGCCCCGCCGGCCTGATCCCAGTTATCAAGCATGCCGACCATCAGCTTCTGGTCGGAAAGTCCGGCATGATAGGCCCGGCTTTGCGGGGGGACCTGCCGCCCGAATCCATGCACGGTGTAGACGCATTCCGGATGGATGAAATCGGTGATATGGGCGCGGATTCGCTGTTTGAAGCCGTTGGAAGCGATCACATCGACCACGTCGCCGTCGGCAACTCCCAGCTTATTGGCGACCTTGGTGTTGATCCACAGCGAGTTTTTGGGCATCAGCTCATAGAGCATGATGTTGTTGATGGTGTGACCGTGGGTGTGAACCGCGGACCGGCCGTACACCAGCCGGAACTGCCCCTTGGGCGGCTTCTCCGGGCTCTCGTAGGGCTTGAGCGATTCCAGCCCCGCATCAGTGAGCTTGTTGCTTATGATCTCGATCTTGCCCGAAGGAGTCTTGAACTGTCCGTCAAGCTTGTCGCGGTCATACATGATCACCTCGTCGGTGAGGGGAACGAATCCCTTCTCCTCAAAATCCTTCATGGTAAAACCGGTGGGCTCCAGCTGCCATTCCCACAGCTCTTCGATGGTGTTGTAGGGGAAATACTCGCTGATATCCAGACGGTCGGCGAGCTGCTTGAAGATCTCCCAGGCGGGCTTGGTGTCATACTCCGGTTCCACCACCTTGCGGCGTACCGCCAGCCGTGGCTTGGGTCCTTTCTGTACGCAGATGGCATTATCCCTTTCCAGATAAGTGGACTCCGGCAGGATCACATCGGCGTACCAGCCGAATTCACTGTAATGGGCATCGATGGAGACCAGCAGTTCGCACTGGTCAAAGACCCTTTTCTGATGCTCGGGATCGGGCATGCAGGTGAAGGGATCATGGCGCATGGCCAGCCAGGCCTTGACCGGATAGGGGTCTTCCTTGAGAATGGCCGGGAACATGAGATGAGCCAGGCCCGGACCCTTGTCGAAATGCTTGTACTTCCAGCCCACGCCGTCGGCCCGTTTGATATCGGGCTTGGGACAATCGAGATTGCGGATGGACTTGACCCCGCAGTCTCCCGGTCCCTTGGGAATGATGAGCCCGCCCTTGATCTCGATATTGCCCATGAGCACGTTGAGAATATGCAGGGCCCGGCTGGCGTAGAAGGAATCCCGGTAGCGGGAAAGGTTCCATCCCGGGTGAAAGATGACCCTGGGCCGGTCCTGGGCAATTTCATCGACAAAGGCCAGGATTCCCTTTTCCTTGATACCGCACTCCTTGGCCGCCCATTTGGGATTATACTGTTCAACGAATTCGCAGAGTTCTTCAAACCCGGTGACGTAGCGGTCGATGAACTCCCGGTCATACTCACCCCGTTTGATCAGTTCGTGGATCACTCCCAGAGCCAGGGCATAGTCGGTGCCCGGACGCACCTGGAAAAAACGGGTGGCCTTGAGCCCGGTCATGGTCTGCCGCACATCCACGTAGGTCAGCCTGCCGCCCTTGTCCAGCATTTCCATGGTCTGCAGGTTTTCGGCGATCCGCAGCGAGGCGAACATGTTGCGGCCGAAGAGTACCAGGTGGTTGGCATTCTTGATATCGTACTGAAATCCCTTGCGTCCGACGCCATTGATGGAAAGGCTGGCATGGTGGGTGTTACGGCCACAGGTACAGTCGTGATTGGTGTAATTGGGACTGCCCAGGGCATGGCAAAAGGTCTTGTACATGACCTGCCAGGGACCGCCCCGGGAAGAGACGACAATGGACTCGGGGCCATACTCGCTTTTGATTTTTTTCAACTTGTCGGCAATGTAGTCATAGGCCGTGGGCCAGCTGACCTTTTGCCAGCGTCCGGCGCCGCGGCCGCCTTCGCGGATCAGCGGCTGCTGCGGGCGCTCGTCGTCCTCGACCAGTGCGGGACCGGCGGAGCCCTTCGCGCACAACGCTCCGCCCAGAAGATGCTGGTTACCCTCGATCCACGTCACCTTGTTATCCTCGGCTTCGACGCGAATGGGACACCGCACCGTGCACATCCCACAAATGGTGTACACTGATTTTTTCATACATCCTCCTCGTAACTCATTGTTCATCTGAATGGGTACCTTAACCGGCCGCCTTTTTGTCCCTTTCCGTCTTCCCAGGGAAAGAGAAAACCGGGAACACCGGTATACCCCGGAACGAAAGCGGCCTTGCCGGTCAGGTCCTGCCATTTTTTCCCGCCGCCCTGAAAACGGCTGCAGCGGGGAGATTGCGGATCCCGGTCTCAGTTGCCGGTCAGGTCAGGGGACGCCGCCTTCAACTGTCGCCCTCTGTCTGCTCTGCGCCCCTTTTTGCGCTGCAGTCGTTTTCCCAGCCGGCAGGCGCAATAGACCAGCATCAGAGTGGCGAGATAGTAGAACACCGAGCCCACCGGAACCGGCTCACCACCGCGACCTGGAAAACTCAGAACAAAATCCCTGCCGAAGAGCCGCATGAGCTCCCCGGGGCGGTAATACTCGTTGACATAGGCCACCACGAGAAAGATCGGCAAGACGTTGCGCACCAGCCCCAGCATGAAACCTTCGAAAAAGTAGTCGTAGTAGAGCCGGTTGAGCTTTGCCTGGTCGATATTTTTGGCCAACCCCCTGCCGCGCTCGCGGTCCTCGCACTTCATCGCCTCCTCCCGCAGCCTGAACCAGTACCGGAACTCACGCTCCAGCTCTTGGTAGCGCCTGGTGACGACAACCCGGTTGAGCAGCCTGGTGACGGCCGCGGTCAACACGGCCAGCAGCGTCAGAACAACCCATGGGCCGAAGACATGCAGCGGCGACAGCAGATGGTTGATCAGGGAGGCGATGTTGCCCACGGTGATCATAATTTCGTTCCACAGGGAGTCCATGAATCCGTCCATTTTTCCTTCTCCACGCAATCCGTCCGCCGTCCCGCCGCATCAGGCGGGACGGCTGGTTTCCGCTGTTTCTAGATCCAGTACTCAATCTTCATGAAACGGAAGAAGAGAAAGAACAGGGTACAGGCCAGGATGACCTTCAGGGTCTTTTCACTGAAGAGCTTCTGGGCCCGGCTGCCGAGCATGCCGCCGACAAAGCCGCCGATAATAATGGCGATGGCCAGCATGATATCCGGCAGATAACCGTTCATCACATAACCGATAAAGGAACCGATACTGGAAAAACAGGTTCCGATCAGCGAAATGGGTACGGCAACGTACATGGGCAGGGCCGCGATGGTGGTCATCATCGGCACCAGCAGGAAGCCGCCGCCGATACCGAAGGCACGGGAAACAACACCCACGAGGATACCGAGAACGGCAAAAAGCAGAGGATTGATCCTGAACTCCTCGCCCCAGAACTTGAAGCGGTAGTCGGTGAGCCCGGTCTTGATGGGTTCGATGGAACCCATCTCCACGGCACCACCGGTTTCCTTGGCCTTCTTGACAGCAGCGTTAAACTTCTGGGTCATGGCCTTGATGTTTTTCCGCTTGTTCATGGCCGCCGGGGTCATCTCCATCAGGGTCTTGATTCCCATGAGCACGACGAGGATACCCAGGTATTCCTTGTATGCCTTCATGGAGACATACTGGGTGACGTAGGTTCCCAGCCAGATGGAGCCGATAAAAATACCCAGGCCGAAAGAGATACCCACCGGCCAGGCGACCCGCTTTTCCACCACCGCAAAACGGTAGAAGGAACCCAAAGGCGAGAAAAGGGTCAGGGCGATGTTTGAGGGCCGCAGCACGTTGGCGGCATTGATACCGATGGGACCGGCCGTCTGTACGACCAGGGCCTGAAAGGCTCCCATGAGCATACCGCCGGCGGCACCGATCATCGAAAAGTAGGTTCCAACGGCAATGGCACCGATGATGATCCACAGCGGATTCATGTAACGGTAACCCTTGTTGAGCCAGAAACCGTTTTTCTCCACCACAAAGGACCCGCTTTTCCGGCCGTTGACATAGACATCGAACTCGGTGTTGGGCGCGGTGTGACGGTAGGTCATGAATTCAGCGGTGAACTTGCCGGTTTTCTTGTCAAGATTGATCTTGGTACCCTTGTCCCAGTAATTGCCGGTCTCACCGAGGATGGAACGGGCAAAGATAACAACCTTACCCTTCTTGTTCCCCTCCTTGACAATGGTGTTGATGCCGTATTTTTTCTCATGGGCGAAACGAAACATGTTCCACTGCTCGGCGGTCTTGATGGGTCCCAGCATCTCTTTGGCGCCGACATCGTCGAACTTCTTCTTGAGCTTGAACATGGTGGTGTTGTAAAGACCGCCGCCCAGCATCTTTTTCATGAAAGAGGGACCCCCGAACTTGCGCTTGGAATCCTTGCCGAATGCCTCGCGGTTGGTGGTGATGACGTAGAAAAGCGGCGGAATTTCCGTATCCATGGTAAAGCCGGCTTTCTTGCCCTTCTTGGGCAACTTCTTTTTCTCGAAGTTCCCCATGGATTTTTCGCCGTTGAACTCGGTAACCGTGCCCTTGAACATCTTGCTCTGGGCAATGGTGATGTAGAGATCCTCGCCCGGGGCGATGGTTCCCGTAAACGAGATGGTGTCGCCCGCCTTGAGTTTGTCGGCGGAAATTTTGACCTCCGCCAGAGAACTGCCCTGTAATGCGAAAAGAAATAGCGCCACAAACATCATTGATATCGATGGCCAGTTACGTTGTGTCATGGTGTCAACCTCCTCCATATTTTTTTCTCACTATGCAAACATCCCTGTTTACACCCAGGTACAACCGCTGTTCTTGCCTTCCTCCTTTGTTTCTGATTTGTCTATGGGATATCTCGTCCCTTTTGCCTCTTCTCTCTGTTCAAGCTATGTGTTTTTACGGCCAGCCAGCCCCCGAATATGCCGCAACCCGTTCCCGTCAGAAAATACCACCCCAGGGTCGAGCCCCGGATCATGAGGGAAAAATCAAGGATGAAGCTGAGAACCAGCCAGGCCAAAAGAACCGTTGCCAGGCCCGAGCAGGCGGCAAAGATCATCCGGTGCGGCAATTTGTCGCCGGTCTTGTCGATGAGCGAAAAACCGGTCATCGCGGCATTGAAGCCGAAGATAAGGGGCATCACCCCGACAATTGCCGCAGTGGTCATGAAGAATGAAAAAAACAGCACCAGAAGAAGAATACCGATAACGGCACTAACGATACTCCAGGCGATCCTGGCGGGTACCGTCGCCCCCAGCCGCTCCAGCGGCCGACAATAGGTTCTGATCAGGTCGTAATAGGGATTCATGCGCCTCTCTTCTTCTGCTGTTTTCACCTTCTCTCTTCTCCTGTCACATCCACCTGCCGTGAGCGCCTTTTTTGCCGTTGCTCCGGCTGCCGCATCTGTTTTCGATCATCACCTCCTTCTCATTCTTCTCTCCATTGACGAGATCGGGGCCGCCCTGATGCCCGGCGGTGGAACCGGTCGCGACCGGCGTCCCTTCCATTCCCGTGCGCCGGGTCCCGGGATGAAATCCTCAGGCCCCCTGCCGCAGATCAATCATCTCCCTGTCTCCCACATAACGTCTCCTCTCAAAACCGGTGGCGCTGATCATCTTGCCGGTAAGCTCGCCGATCACCTCGAGATTGCGGATGATGATGTCCATATCCCGACGCTGATCGTCATCCTCCAGATCGTCGCGCAAAAGCTGGGCCGTGCCCAGGGCGGCAAAAAGGGGCGAGTTGATCTCGTGGGCGACGCCGCCGGCCGTCTCCACCATGCCCTGGAGCCTGGTCCTCTTCAGCCGCTCCTCTTCAAGGCGACGCCGCAGGGTCACGTCGCGGATCACCTCGATGACGTACTCCACCCGACGGTCGTCTCCGAACATGGGGGTGGCCGAATGCTCGAACCAGCACTCGGCGCCGTCGGCACTGCAGCGCCGGTACACGGAATAGGCGGCCTTGCCGCTGGTCAGCACCTTCTCCACCGGGCAGTTTTCCATATCAATGGCCGCGTCGTGAAAGACCTTCTCATACTCCATCCCCAGGATCTCCTCTTCACTGACCCGCAGATGATCGAGAAAGACCTGGTTGGCCATGACCAGGTGTTTGCCGCTGTCCACCACCAGCAACTGCACCCGCAAACAGTTGAGGATATCGGCGAGAAAACGTTCATTTTCCTCCAGCTGGTTAAAGAGCAGGGTTATCTGCCTGTAGGTGCGGGCGTTGCGGATGGCGAAACTTCCCGCCTGGGCAACGGTCTTCACAAAGCTCACCTCGCTGCTGGTGAAACAGTGGGGCATGTCGGTGAAGACCTCCAGCACGCCGATCACCTTGTTGAGACCTCTGATGGGAACGATCAGGAGCGAACGAACACCTTCCCGCAGCAGCAGTTCACGGTGGTGCAGACGGGGATCGGTGGCGACATCGTAGATCGCCAGCGGCTCTCCGGAGGCGCTCAACCGGGACAGGTCCATATCCCGAGAACCGGTCTCGGCAATGAACTGCGCCGACATCCCATGGGCGGCCACCTGCTCCAGCCGGTTACTGTGCGCCTGCACCAGGCGGACGGCACAGCCCTTGTGGTGCATTCCCAGGTGTACCTTTTCAACGATCATCCGGAGCACCGCATCAAGATCCAGCGTGGTGTTCAACAGCCTGGTGACGGCATGGACCTCCTTGAGAAAGTCGATCTGGTTCTCCATTTCGGTGAAGAGCCTGGCGTTTGAAATGGCAATGCCCACCTGTTCGGCCAGGGCCATGGAAAAGGAGATCTCATCATCGGAAAAGATCCGATCCTGCCTGGAGAGCAGTCGCATCACCCCGATATTGGTTCCCTGGAAGAGAATGGGCAGGGAGAGAATGCTCTTGATGCCCTCGTTTCTGATCAACTCGCGGTCGCAGTAAGCCGGATCGCGGTCCAGATGGGTCCCGACAACCGGAAGACCGGCGCGGATGGTGGCCATGGTCTCCTCGGTATCGATGGAGTCACGGGAGAGATACTCCAGAGACAGGCCGTGGGCGGCTCCCAGGACAAAGGTGCGGGTCGAGGTATCCAGCAGCCTGATGGTGGCGGCATCAAGACGGAGAATCTCGGGCAACCGGCGCACCACGGTATCCATCACCTCCTGGTGGTCGAGGATGGTGCTGGTCATCCGGGTGACCTGTTGAAATATCGTCAGATATTCCCTGAAATTCACCTTGTGCTCTTTCTCCATCATCTATCCGGGTTTGTCGCGGTTTACCCCTCTTGCCGGGCCGCCGCCCCCAGTACCTTGTCCACCTTCTCCTCCAGTTCGTCCCGGTCAATGGGTTTGACGCAATACTCGTCCGCCCCCAGTCTGATGGCCTCACGCGCGGTTTCCACCGTGGGATAACCGGTGAGCATAATGGCGTGCATCTCCGGCTGGATCTCCTTGAGCATGCCCAGCACCTCGACGCCGCTCATCTTCTTGAGCTTGATATCGAGAATGGCCAGATCCACCCGGTTGTTCCTGGCATGCTCAATGGCCTCCTCCTCTTCGGTGAAGGCATAAACGGTGTGGCCACGTTTTTTCAGAATCTTGCCGATGAGAATGCAGGCATCCTGAACGTCATCGAGAGCGATTATCTCAGCCATAACAGCCCCTTGTTTTAATTCATAATTTTATCAGCCAAACTCAGTGACATCGGAAATGGTGTCGTTTTCCAGCGCCTGGGGCAGGTGTACGTGCATGGCCGTACCCGGCACCAGGGTACCGGCCTTGGCATCGTAGACCGGGCTCTCCACCGTGATTCTGCCGCCGTGATCCTTGATGATGCCGTAGGAGACCGAGAGACCGAGACCGGTGCCCTTGCCCACCGTCTTGGTGGTGAAGAAGGGCTCGAAAAGTCGCTTTTTCACCTCTTCGTTCATGCCGGAACCGGTATCCCGGATAGTGGCCACAACCTCCCGGTTGCGGCGGTCGTATCTGGTCTTGACGAAAAGGGTGCCCCCTTCCTGCTGCTCCATGGCATGGGTGGCGTTGTTGATGAGGTTGACGAAGACCTGGCGAATCTTCTCGACATCTCCCACCACCGGCGGCATGTTTTCGACAAAATCCCGCTGGACAACGATGTGGTTGAGGTTGAGATTGTGTTCCACCACCGCGAGAATATCGGTGAGCGCCTCGTTGATGTTGATATTTTCCTTGGCCCCCTCCGACATGCGCGAGAACTTGAGCAGGTCGGCGACGATCTTGCGGCAGGCCTTGGTCTGTCTCTCGATCACCTCAAGGTTCTGATGGTTTTCCTCCTCCGCGTCAAAATCGTCCATCATCAGCTGGGCATAGCCGAGAATGATACCCAGGGGAGTATTGATCTCATGGGCGATCCCCGCGGCCATCTGGCCCACCGAGGCCATTTTTTCGCTGTTGACCAGCTGCATCATCATGGCCTTGAGATTGGTGAGATCCTTGGCGATTCCCTCGCAGCCCACCACTTTGCCCTCCTCGTCGCGGATGGCCGTGGTGGTGAGGAGCACGTAGAGGATCGAGTCGTCGGCCCGCCGGAATTCCACCTCGAGATCCTTGACAAATCCCTGCTCGTTGAGGGTGTCCATATAGGAGTCGATCTCCGCCGCGTTGTGGAAAAAGTCCCGCAGGTTCAGCTTCCGGGGCGTATCCTTGTCATAGCCGAGCATCTCCAGGCCGGCGGGATTGATATCAATGAGATTCTGCTCCATGTCGCAGATGTAGACCATGTCCTTGGAGTTGGTGAAAAGATGCCGGAATTTCTTCTCGGATTTGGAGAGTTCCCGGGTGCGCTCATCCACCATCTCCTCCAGGTGGAGGTTCATACGGATCATCTCGTCGGCGGCATTCTCCAAATGAATGTTGGCCTGTTTCAACTTCCGGGTCTCCCGCTGGATAATGCGGAAGGCCTCAACCCCCTTGTGATAGAAAATGGTGACCGAGGAGACCGCAATGATCAGCAGGGTGTTGAATCCGCCGGAAAAGGGTGAGATCTTCCTCCAGACGGCCGGATAGCCGCTCATCAGCAGCATCTGTTTGACGATATGACCCATGGCCCGGGAAATGGAAAAGGCGGTGAGCGCCACACAGAAGTAGAAGAGAAACCCCCAGAGCAGATTTTCCGGCTGCCGCCGGGTGAGGATAAAAGAGTAGCGCAGGGAAAGCACCGAGAGGACGATAATGGCCATCGAGCCGACCATATCGGTGATAACAGCCGGAAACATGGGAAGATCGTTCATTTCTCCTCCCCCTCGGTTTCGTCATGATAGAAGGCGCGCAGACTCAGGTAGAGAAAGAGCAGCGCCGGCACGCAGATGAGATGATCGAGTTTGGCCAGGTAATAGGTCCACTTCACCGGCGTGATCGGCCCGAGCATCCTGGAGTGCCAGAGACCGGGCCCGGCGGAAAAATCATCGTGGGTGAGCAGCAGGTTCATGGCATGGCCGGTAAAGGTCAGCAGGTTCCAGCAGATCATGCAGATGCAGAAGAGCTGCAGGTAGCGCCAGCCCCGCCCGGTGAAATCGTTGCGCCGGATGATCCAGTGGAAGTAGACCAGGGAACCGGCAAAGAAGAGATGCGCCATCTGGTGGACGTAGAGCCCCTCGGGCGCCCCGTGGGTCTGGATGGCCCAGGCGGCGCGGGGCATTGCCAGCAGCAGTGTCGCTGCCAGGACGGGCCCGAAAATACGGAGCCCCGGCCCTGTCAAACCTCTTTCGCTCTTTGTCGTCATCAGCTCCTGCCACTTTTTGGTTGCACCTTGCGGGACCGCTCTACCCGCCGCCATCACCCACCGCCCGGCCCGCGAACCGGGGCCTGGACGATAACAGGTGGAAATAGCACGCTCTTTGCCGCGGCATTCCCCGATGCGCTCCCGCATCCGCCGCTTTTGGTGCCGGCGGTACCGGTGCCGTTGTTGTATTCAATGCATATTCAATGCCAAATTTGAAATCGAATTACGCTGGTATCATAATATTAGTAATTCCAAAATGTTATCTGAAGGCAGCAATGATCTGAACAACGAACAATCCGTTAATCGGGGGAAAAAAGAGACCCTGGTGCATCAAAAAAGTTGCAGAAAAGGAATGAAAAAATATGTCCTCCGGCGCGGCAGCGGGAAAAGGCGGGAGGAAGTTGCATGGAGTGGCGGCCGCGGCAGAAGCATACCAGCGGCAGCCGGCCCGCGCCTCTAGCGGAAATCGGCGGAACGGATGGAATAGCGACGCATGAGGCGGTGGA
>Ga0256914_1003265_pt1 | contig 12891 bp, 13 predicted proteins | sample HulkmetaG_FD_191571 | JGI IMG/M metagenome (GOLD analysis project Ga0256914, IMG submission 191571) | Hydrothermal chimney microbial communities from Main Endeavour vent field at the Juan de Fuca Ridge, Pacific Ocean - Hulk | ecosystem: Environmental > Aquatic > Marine > Hydrothermal vents ...
CACTATTTCCCATTCCCCGGTTCCGGGAGGCCACCCCCCTGCTGCGTCCCCCAACCGAAAGAGAAGAGGTGGTTGCCGACTACGCTACTACCGGCCTCACCCTTCGGCGACATCCCCTCGCCCTGCTGCGGAATCGCCTGCGGCAGCAGCGCATCTGCACCGCACGGGAACTGCGGCAGCTGCCCAGCGGCAGCCTCGCCCGGGTGGCCGGACTAGTGATCGGCCGCCAGCGCCCCGGCTCCGCTAGTGGCGTCATCTTTGTCACCTTGGAGGACGAGACCGGCATCTGCAACATCATCGTCTGGCCGAAATTCGCCGAAGCCCAACGCCGTCCCCTCCTTGCCTCCCGCTTGCTTATGGTGACCGGAACCGTACAACAGGAAGCGGGAGTACTGCATCTCGTCGCCGGTCGACTGGAGGACTGGAGCCACTGGCTGGGCACACTACCGATCTCCTCTCGAGATTTCCACTGAATAACCAGCACAACGATTTTCCCCTGGATACAGGGCACCGTTTTTGTTAACGTTGCGCTACGAAGAACAATGGCACTACCGGGACATTGTCGCCTTCACCCTGTCATTCAAACGGCATATCCACCAAACCCTTCGGGCCTCGAGAGTACTCTGGCAGCTGGTACCAACTGTCATTTCTCTTTCTCTGCCTGCCGCTCATCCTCTCTAGCTGCGCCACCACCTCTTTATTCATCCCCTATCCGGCGCAAATCCAGCCGATTCGGGAATTGATAATCCACCGGGAATACGACAAGGCCCAGAAAAATCTGTCCCGCCACCTCGGCAGCCGAGATCGGCTCCTCTATCTCATGGAGCGCGGCCGGATCGCTCAAATGGCCGGAGAATACGAGGCCAGCATTCAGAACTTCCGCAAGGCCATTGCCCTCTTGGAGCGGAATGAGGAGAAGGCCCGCATCACCCTCACCGGCAGCGGCGCCCAGACTGCGGCCCTGCTGACCAATGACAATGCGCTTCCCTATACCGGCGAACCCTATGAACGGATCTTCATCCACCAGTTTCAAGCGCTCAATTACCTCTTTTCGGGGAATCGGGAGGCGGCACTGGTAGAAGTGCGGCGGGCCAATCTGGAACAGCAGGTGGCCCTCCAACGGCACGAACGCGAGCTCGCCAAGGCCGAGGAAATGGACCGGGAAAGGGCCCTCATTGAAGGGCACGACGCCTTTTCCGCGCTGAGAAGCGCCGCTGGACAAGTGAAAAACTCCATACAGAACGCCTACACGTTCTATCTCTCCGGCCTCGTCTACGAGTCGGCAGGCGAACTGAATGATGCCTACATCGATTACCGAAAGGCACTGGAGATCCGCCCCGACAATCCTTATCTGGTAGACATTCTCCTCCGCCTCACCCACAGACTGGATTTCAGTGATGATCACCGGCAACTGAAAGAGGCCCATGCCTTGCCGGAGCCCAGAGAACCCTCTGCAGACGAGGGAGAGATCGTCGTCCTGTTCGAGCAAGGCTTCGTCCCCGCCAAGTCAGAAATCACCATTCCATTATGGATCGACCTCCACCATGTGGAGCAACGAATTGCCCTTCCTACCTACCGCTTTCCAGCACACACCCACTCCCCCCTCATCCTTTCTCTGAAAGGAGATGCGCTGGGAGAAACCTGGCCCATTGTCCAGGTGGAGGCACTCGCAGCAAGGGCGCTGGAAGACCGACTACCAGCCATCATACTACGCCAGACCCTTCGTTTCGCCGCAAAGAGGAAGTTGAGTTACGCGGCCGGAAAGAAATGGGGTGAGCACGCCGAGTTGGCGATGGAGGTTTTCAACTTCGTCACGGAACAGGCGGATCGGCGAAGCTGGCTGACCCTGCCTGACAATGCTCAGATCCTGCGCAGTATTCTGCCGGCCGGACGGCACCAGCTCCAGCTCGGTGATAGGGAGGCAGGCAAGACGGTCGAGATAGAAATTCGCCCCGGAAGGGTAACCCTGCTCCACCTTATCGACACAGAGGGGATATTTCACCACGATTGGATTATCATGTAGCGGCAGAGACACTATCACGGGATCCGATCATGAACCAGCGAATTACGGCCTTGTTGTTGATAGCCTCCTCAGCGTTGGGCGGCTGCGCTACCTCGGGAATCGAAGCGGTGGGAAGACCCTCCACTCCCGAAGCGGAGAAGCGACTGATCATCCACAATGAACCACTGGCAGAAAAGATCACCGTCTCGAGCATGCGCACCCGTACTGCGGGAGACCTGCTAGCGGTAGAGGCAACCCTCACCAATCTGAGCAGCCGGGACATCCGGATCCAGTACCGTTTTTCATGGTACGATGCGGCCGATTTCGAGGTGGAACCAGGAAAACACGGCTGGACGCCGGTAACGCTGCATGGTCGGGCCAGCCTCCACATCCAGGGGATCGCGCCCACCCCCGTGGTCCGTAGTTACCGGATCCATATCAGAGAAACGAGGTGATTGTATAGATGAAAGGGATAATCGCTGTGTTATGCGCCGGAATGTTGTCGGTCACTATCCTCCCCGGTTGCACTACTACCAAGGTCTCCTATGGAGATGCCTCCGAGGTAGAGACGGTCACGGCAGATTTCGGCTCTACGGATCTGCAGCAGATCGCCAACAAGATGGTGGATTCACTCCTCTCATTCCCCCCCGTGGTAGAGATTACCCGCCAACGTCGCCCCGTAATCTTCGTGGATCACATAAAGAACAAAACCACCGAACATATCGATACGGAATCCATCACTGATACTATCACCACCCGGTTGCTGCGCTCTGGGAAGTTTCGCTTCGTAGATACGGGCAAGGTGGACGCGGTGCGCAAACAGCTCGAGTTTCAGCATGGCAGTGGCATGGTAAATCCGGAGACCGCGGTGCGGACTGGACGTCAGATCGGCGCAGAGTACATGCTCTACGGCAACCTTTCCAGTATCGTCAAGAAGCGAGATGGAACCAAGGATGTTTACTACAAGTTCACCCTCAAGCTGATGGATCTGGAGAGCGGGCTGATCGAATGGTCCGATGAGAAAGAGATCCGCAAGACCCGAAAGCGTTCCCTGTTTGGACTGTAAGCACCGCTCTGAAGTGCGATCTCGCTCCCGCTCCCAATGACGCCCGATCAAGGCTTGTAAACAAACCCAACGGAGAAAAACAGAAGCCGCTCATCCAACTGGCCGATACCGGACAGCTCCGGTTCCATGGTCAGGTAATCGGCGGCGAAGCGTACCGTGGAACGGCCACCAATATCATAATCCAGACCCAACCCGAACCAGAGATCAGTGCCAGAATCCTTTTCTTTCGTCCCGCTGCGGGTGAGCTCATAATTCCAGCCGACCAGCCCCAGTCTGGCAAAGCCGGTCAGATCGGTGCGCAGCGGCAAACTGCCCACCACGGCGGCACTGGCTACGCTGATCTCCACTTCATCTCCCCCTTTGTTGACGTTTCCCAGATCGCTCCAGCCGATCTCCAGCGCCAGCACCTCGTCCAGTCGATAGCCTCCATAGAGGGAAAAACCGGCATCCCCGTCTTTCATCTCCCGGTAATCGACGTAACCGGCTGCCGCACCGAGATAGAGACGGGAAACCGCTGTCTGGTGTGGCCTTGATACCACGATATCATCCGCTGCAAAAACCACCGAGCCCAAGCCTGCCCCGGAAAGGACCAGCGAGAGAATGGCACCCGCTGCCATCGCTGCCTGTTTCATCGTTCCAACTCTCCCAAACCAACCTGTCTGCACCATAGCCTACCATACCCCCCTGTCAGATAAAGAAAAAAGCCCCGCCGAAGCGGGGCTCTTTTTCTCTGAAGGGATACGCCGGGCTTACATCATGCCCATACCGCCCATGTCGGGGGCACCGCCTGCGGCGGCTGGCTTTTCCTCTTCCGGATGCTCGGCCACCATTGCCTCGGTGGTCACCATCAGACCGGCGACAGATGCGGCGTTCTGCAGCGCACTCCGGGTCACCTTCGTGGGATCCAGGATACCCATCTCCATCATGTCGCCATACTCGCCGGTAGCTGCATTGTAGCCGAAGTTGCCACTGCCCTCGCGGACGCGGTTGACCACTACGGAGGCCTCTTCACCCGCATTGGTAACAATCTGACGCAGCGGCTCTTCCATCGCACGCAGCGCGATGTTGATGCCGGCATCCTGATCCTCATTGGCACCCTTCAGCCCCTTGATGGCAGCACAAGCCCGAATCAGAGCAACACCACCACCCGGTACAACCCCCTCTTCAACAGCGGCACGGGTGGCATGCAGGGCGTCCTCGACACGTGCCTTCTTCTCTTTCATCTCCACCTCGGTAGCAGCACCCACCTTGATGACCGCAACACCTCCTGCCAGCTTGGCCACACGCTCCTGTAACTTCTCCTTGTCGTAGTCGGAGGTTGAGGTCTCGATCTGGGCACGGATCTGGGCCACCCGTCCCTCGATATCGGACTTCTTGCCGGCACCGTCGATGATCACGGTCTCATCCTTGGACACCTGCACCTTCTTGGCACTGCCCAGATCATCCAGCGTCGCCTTCTCCAGGGTAAGACCGACCTCTTCAGAGATCACGGTACCACCCGTGAGAATAGCGATATCCTCCAGCATCGCCTTGCGACGGTCGCCGAAACCGGGTGCCTTCACCGCGGCCACCTTGACGATACCGCGCATGGAGTTGACCACCAGCGTCGCCAGCGCCTCACCTTCCACATCCTCAGCGATGATCAGCAGCGGCTTGCCGGATTTGGCCACCGACTCCAGCAGGGGCAACAGATCCCGAATGTTGGAGATCTTCTTGTCACAGAGCAGGATAAAGGGACTCTCCAGCTCGACACTCATATTCTCCTGATTGTTGATGAAATAGGGGGAGAGATAGCCGCGATCGAACTGCATGCCTTCGACCACATCCAGTTCGTTCTCCAGGCCGGAGCCCTCTTCCACAGTGATAACCCCCTCCTTGCCCACCTTGGACATCGCCTCGGCAATGATGGAACCAATGCTCTCATCAGAATTTGCGGAGATAGTCCCCACCTGGGCGATGGACTTGTCGTCAGAGCAAGGCTTGGAGATCTTCTTCAGCTCCTCCACTGCAGCAACCACCGCCTTGTCGATACCCCGCTTCAGATCCATGGGATTCATACCGGCGGCAACTGCCTTCATGCCGTCGCGGATAATGGCCTGAGCCAGTACGGTGGCAGTGGTAGTGCCATCACCGGCCACATCAGAGGTCTGGGAAGAAACCTCTTTCACCATCTGCGCTCCCATATTCTCAAACTTGTCTTTCAACTCGATCTCCTTGGCCACGGAAACCCCGTCCTTAGTAATGGTGGGAGCGCCGAAGCTCTTCTCCAGCACCACGTTACGGCCTTTCGGACCCAGGGTGACCTTCACCGCGTTGGCCAGAATGTTCACGCCATGAATCATGCGCACGCGGGCGTCATCACTGAACAGTACGTCTTTAGCTGCCATAATCTCGATAATCCTCTTTACTTAATTCTCAAACCCGATAGACAAATTCGCTGATACTAACCTTCGATGATGCCGAGCAGATCATCCTCTCGCATCACCAACAGCTCTTCACCGTCCACCTTGACTTCGGTACCGGCATATTTGCCAAACAGCACCTTGTCACCCACCTTGACATCCAGGGCACGGAACTCGCCATTATCCAGCGCCTTGCCTCTGCCCACAGCAACCACTTCACCCTGCATGGGTTTCTCGGCGGCGGTGTCAGGCAGCACGATCCCGCCCGGGGTGGTGGTTTCCTCTTCCATTCGGCGGACGACAACACGGTCATACAACGGACGAATTTTCATACGGTTCCTCTCCTAAAAACAGACATGAACATGAACTAGACGAATGATGATGCTCTTGGTTAGCACTCTAATATTGAGAGTGCTAAATAATAGCGACGAAAATCCGCTCGTCAAGTCTTTTCATGACGATTTCGTTCCGATTGTCAGCGAAGACGCGGATCTTCGTCATCATCATGCCAAGATTCCCCTTCGAAGGTTCGCGGGCCCCGCGCCCTCCGCTGGGATACGCTAGTGATGGTGACACGTTCGATGATTTTCAAGAGAAGATAGCGACGAATAGGAGGAACGAGCAAAAGAAACCCGATACCATCGGTGAAAAAACCGGGAGTCAGCAACAACCCGCCGGCCACCAGCAACGCTGCACCTTCCATGATCTCCAGAGCAGGAACCTTACCCTGCATCATACTGGCACGAATACGGTTCATGGTAGAGAGCCCCTGAAGACGCAACAGGAAAGCCCCCAGTACCGCTGTGAACACCACGAGCCCGACGGTCGGGAGCGCACCAATCACCGAACCCGCCTTGATGAGCAGATAGATCTCCAGCAGAGGAACGAAGAGAAAGAGCAGGAACAGCAGTGGAAACGGTATCATATTAGATCTTTCCAGAAAACGGGGAATCAAAACACGCCCCCGTCCTCTGTCTGAAGGAAAGGGAGGCATATCTCTGCTCAAGTATACTGGTTTGGGAAATAAAAATGGAAAAACAGCCGCAACTGATATTCTGCACATGCCCGGACAGGGAGTGCGCCGAAACGCTGGCCAACACCCTGGTAGATGAGCATCTGGCCGCTTGCGTCAATCTCCTGCCCAACATCCTCTCCATCTATCACTGGAAAGGGCAGCGGGAAACCACCGAGGAGGTACTTCTGCTGATCAAGACCCACAGCGGGGTCTATCCCATTCTCGAGCGACGGCTTCGGCAATTACACCCCTATGAACTTCCGGAGATCATCGCTGTCCCTGTAGAAAATGGTCTCCCCGCCTATCTCGACTGGATCTCGGAACTATAAAAAATGATGCGAACCCTGTTGCCGCTCCTTCTTTTGATTTTTCCATTTTCCCCCCTCGTCGGTGAAGAGCCATTGCCACCCGACGAGGCATTCCGCTTTCACGTCGAAATCATCGACGCCACCACGGTCCGTGCCCAATGGACCTTGGCGCCCGGCTATTATCTGTACCGACACCGGATCCGCTTTGAAAGTGGCACCGAAGGGATCACCTTGGGGGAACCTTCGCTACCCAAGGGAAAGGAGAAAAACGACGAATTCTTCGGTGACATCGAAACCTATTACGAAAAGCTGGTGGTGGAAATTCCCATCGAGCGGAACCCCAACAGCCCGGACACCCTGACCCTGATCGCCCATTCGCAGGGTTGCTCCGAACCTTTAGGGCTCTGCTATCCTCCCCACGAGCAGCACGTCACGCTCTCTCTCCCTCCGCCATCACGCCTTCTGACCAAGGAAAGCAGCGACAAACCTGCTCCCCTGCTGGCGTGGGGAGAAGATACAGGGGACGAGGCCCTGCTAGAGCCGGATCGAGCCTTCAGCCTCAGCACTGACGTGACAGAGACTGGACAAGTGACAGCTCGCTGGCAAATTGCCGACGGATATTATCTTTATAAGGACAAATTCCAGTTTGCAGTGATCGAGCCACAAGGCGCGACGGCCGGCCCTCCGCAGCTACCACCGGGAAAGAAGAAGAATGATGAGTTTTTCGGTGAGATGGAAGTCTATTACCATCAGGTGGAGGTCACCATTCCTGTCGCTGGCCTCCCTCCCGGCAAATCCACCCCCGTCACGCTCGAGATCCGTTACCAGGGCTGTTCCGAGACGCTCGGGGTCTGCTATCCACCGATAAACAAGCAAATCGCTCTAGAGCTTTCCCCGGCGGAAGGAATGAAAACACCGGCAGTCCCTCAACCAATCCCCGCCGGGGAAACCACGCTCTCTGAGCAGGACAGTCTGGCAAATTCTATTGCCACCGGCAGCACCCTGCTCATTGTAGCCACCTTCTTCGGCCTCGGGTTACTACTGGCCTTTACTCCTTGTGTATTTCCAATGATTCCTATCCTTTCGGGGATCATCATCGGACAAAAAGGTGAAATGAGCACCCGGCGGGCTTTCCTGATCTCCTTGGTGTATGTGCTGGCCATGGCCTTTACCTACACCATTGCCGGGGTAATCGCCGGACTGTTTGGAGAAAACCTGCAGGCCACCTTCCAAAACCCCTGGATTCTCGTCACGTTCAGCCTCATCTTCGTTCTACTGGCTCTATCCATGTTTGGTTTCTATGATCTGCAGATGCCCAGCTTCCTGCAGAGCAAGCTCACCGAGGTAAGCAACCGCCAGCGAGCAGGCAGCTATACCGGTGTAGCAGTGATGGGTTTTCTTTCGGCGCTCATCGTCGGTCCCTGCGTAGCCGCTCCGCTCATGGGGGCATTGATCTATATTGGCCAGACCGGCGACGCAGTGTTGGGAGGGCTTGCGCTATTCGCCCTCAGTCTTGGAATGGGGACGCCTCTGCTTGCCATTGGAACCTCCGCCGGCAAACTATTACCCAAGGCAGGCCCGTGGATGGATGCCATCAAGGCGGTATTTGGAGTGCTGCTGTTGGCAGTGGCCATCTGGATGCTGGAACGGATCCTGCCACCTGCAACATCCATGGTGCTGTGGGCCACGCTGTTCATCATCTCCGCCATCTATCTTGGCGCACTGGATAGCAGCGCCCCCGGCTGGCCCCGCCTGTGGAAAGGGATCGGCGTGATACTGCTCATCTATGGGGCGCTGCTGCTCACCGGTGCAGCGGCAGGAGGCAAGGATGTCATGCAGCCGTTGCGGGGTATCCTGATTTCAGGAGGCGGGGGAACGAGCGAGACAGCCCATCTCTCATTCAAACGAATCAAATCGGTGGAAGATCTAAAACGGGAGATCGCCACCGCTAGCCGACAAGGCCGTCCGGTAATGCTGGACTTTTATGCAGACTGGTGTGTCTCCTGCAAGGAATTTGAAAAATACACCTTCACCGATCCGGCAGTCATCGCCACTTTGCGAGCTGCCGATACGCTCCTGTTGCAAGCTGACGTCACTGTCAACGACGCCACAGACAAGGCGCTGCTGAGGCATTTTGGTCTCATCGGTCCTCCAGCCATCCTGTTTTTCGGGCCGGACGGTCAGGAGCAACGGCAGCATCGGGTAATCGGTTTTATGGATGCCGAGAGCTTCCATACCCACTTGTCAAAGGTGCTTGGGTAACGAATTTCCCGGAAATGGCGTCGAACGGGCAGAAAAATTACAGTATTCTGGACATATTTGCCCGGTTGGTTCAGAATTGGCGCCAACCTATATCACACCTCAACGAGGATACTTCATGGCTGAGCTGTTACTGCTCAATGGACCGAACCTGAATCTGCTGGGAACCCGGGAACCACGGCATTACGGTTCCACCACCCTGACAGAGATTACCACCCGTCTTCAAGAGAAAACAGCCGCTGCAGGGCACCATCTCAGCCATTTGCAAAGCAACGCCGAACACGAACTGGTGGAACGCATCCATGCGGCGGGACGAGAAGGGGTGGTATTTATCATCATCAACCCGGCGGCATTCACCCATACCAGTGTAGCCCTCCGCGACGCCCTTGCCGGTGTGCAAATCCCGTTCGTGGAAATCCATCTCTCCAACATCCACGCCCGGGAATCGTTTCGCCGCCGCTCGTTTCTTTCCGATCTGGCGGTAGGAGTCATCAGCGGATTCGGTGCCCTGGGTTACGAACTGGCACTGCAGGCCGCGCTACACCATATCACTGAAAACAGAACTTAGCAGGTCGAAAATCATGGATATACGCAAGGTAAAAAAGCTGATCGAATTGCTCGAGGAATCCGGCGTCGCCGAGATCGAGATCCATGAAGGCGAAGAATCCATCCGCATCAGCCGGATCAGCCAGGTGACGGCAACACCGGCCTCCAGCACGGTAACAACCGCCATCCCCGCTTCCCCAGCGACGGGCGTTCCCGCCGACTCCAGCCCAGTGGCAGAAGAGGAGGAGCCGGAGATCAGCGGTCATATCATCAAGTCGCCTATGGTGGGCACCTTCTACAGTGCACCAGCACCAGGGGCAAAGCCGTTCGCTTCAGTCGGACAACGAGTCGAGGTGGGAGACACGCTTTGCATCATTGAAGCGATGAAGCTGATGAACCAGATCGAGTCGGACAAGGCGGGAGTGATCAAGGCGATCCTGGTTGAAAACGGTCAGCCGGTAGAATATAACCAACCGCTATTCGTTATCGAATAAACAGGATTTCCAGCCAACCTATGTTTGAGAAAATCGTCATCGCCAACCGCGGCGAAATTGCTCTCCGGATCCAGCGTGCCTGCCGAGAAATGGGCATTCGCACCGTTGCCGTTCACTCCGAGGCAGATCGCAGCCTCAAACATGTCCTGCTAGCAGACGAATCAGTCTGCATCGGCCCCGCCCCGTCTGCACAGAGTTACCTCAACGTACCAGCGGTGATCAGTGCTGCCGAGGTAACCGATGCCCAGGCCATCCATCCAGGCTACGGTTTTCTGTCAGAAAATGCCGATTTCGCTGAGCAAGTGGAAACCAGCGGATTTGTATTCATCGGCCCACCACCGCACACCATCCGCACCATGGGCGACAAGGTGGCTGCCATTAAGGCGATGAAATCAGCCGGAGTGCCTTGCGTTCCTGGCTCCGACGGGCCACTGAGTGATCGTCCGGAAGAGATCTTGGAGATCGCTGAACGCATCGGATATCCAGTCATTATCAAGGCGGCAGCCGGAGGCGGTGGCCGCGGCATGCGGGTGGTCCATACCGAAGCCAAACTGTTGGACGCCGTCTCTCTGACCCGCAGTGAAGCCCGCAACGCCTTTGGCAGCGATGTCTTGTATATGGAGAAATATCTGGAAAATCCTCGCCACATTGAGATCCAGGTGTTGGCAGATAGCCACGGAAATGCAGTCTATCTGGGAGAGCGGGATTGCTCCATGCAACGCCGCCATCAAAAGGTGTTAGAAGAGGCCCCCGCTCCAGGGATCACCGAGGAGCAGCGCCGCTTCATCGGTGAGCGCTGCGCCCAGGCCTGCCGTGAAATGGGCTACCGTGGCGCAGGTACTTTCGAGTTTCTATACGAAAACGGGGAGTTCTACTTTATCGAGATGAACACTCGCCTGCAGGTAGAGCATCCGGTTACCGAGATGATAACCGGGGTCGATCTGGTGCGAGAGCAAATCCGGATTGCCGCTGGCGAACCCCTCTCCTTCAGTCAGGAAGAGATCATTCTGCGCGGCCATGCCATCGAGTGTCGTATTAATGCCGAAGATCCGGAGACCTTCATGCCCTCACCCGGTACCATTACCGCCTACCACGCACCGGGGGGACTGGGAGTCCGTATCGACAGCCATGTCTACTCGGGCTACACGGTACCGCCCTATTACGACTCCATGATCGGCAAGCTGATCACCTTTGGCCCCAACCGCGAGTCTGCGCTGGCCCGCATGCGCACCGCCCTCGATGAAATGGTGGTAGAGGGGATTAAAACCAATATTCCACTCCAGCAGCGGCTGTGTGAAGACTCCGCCTTCATCGCCGGTGGGACCAACATCCATTATCTGGAGAACAAGCTGGGACTCTGATGCCCTGGCTCCAGCTCAAACTTCAGGCCCATCCTGGCCAGGCTCAAACACTGGCGGAATGGCTCGAAGAGGCAGGAGCCGCCGCCGTCACCCTACGGGATGGAGCGGATCAACCACTGTATGAACCGACCCCGGGAAGCAACCCGCTTTGGACTCGCACCGAAGTCATCGGCTTGTTTCCCGCTGAAACCGAGATGAAAGATATAAAGCACCGGCTGGAACAAGAAGCCGGTGAACTATTCAGTTCCTGGCAGCTTCAGGCGCTTGAAGAGAAGGAGTGGTCGCGAGCCTGGATGGAGGAATTCCAGCCCATGCTTTTCGGAAAGCATCTCTGGATCTGCCCGAGCTGGCATACACCGCCAGAACCGGATGCGGTCAATATCCTGCTCGATCCCGGACTGGCATTCGGTACCGGCACCCACCCGACCACTGCCCTCTGCCTGGAGTGGTTAGACACTCATCCACCCCTTGGCTCGACGGTCATCGATTACGGCTGCGGCTCTGGTATCCTCGCTATCGCCGCCGCCAGACTGGGGGCAAGCAGTGTAATAGGCGTGGATACTGACCCTCAGGCCCTTCAAGCCACTCGTGACAACGCTTCGAAAAATGGTGTAAGGCAGCGGATCCGCGTGGCCCCCCCCGAAGACTCTGTCTTCCCGCCTGCGGACCTGTTGCTGGCCAACATCCTAGCCAATCCGCTGATTGAACTCGCAGAGCGATTGGCAACACAGGTCAAGGAGGGGGGTTCCATCGTGCTTTCAGGTATTCTCAAGGACCAGACTGAAGAGGTAACGGCAGCCTATCGCCCATGGTTCACCATCACCGAGCCGGTTACACGCGAAGAGTGGGTCCGACTGGAAGGGATCAAAAAAACGGCTGATCCGAGAAACTGATGTACACCCTTTGCCCTCACTGCAGCACCTGTTTTCGCATCACCAGCGAACAGATCAATGCCGCTCAGGGAAACGTACGCTGTGGCAATTGTGGAGCGGTGTTCAATGCACTGGACAATCCCGCTCCAGAGCCGGAAGCCGACCTCGACTCTCCGTTTTCCAATAGCCCTCCGCTTTCCTCCAACGACCTGTTCCAAGAACAGGGCGCCACCTTGCTGGAAGAGGAAACGGAGATCCCCTTCAATCAGGAAGACGACACCCTGCATCTGTTTGAAGAACCGCAGTTCGTTCCCCTTGGAGAAGAAGAGCCGGAACACTCCTTCTTCGACGAACCGGACCTATCACCGACCGGGAGGGAGAATGGCACTTTACCCACCGACGAAAAACCGATTTCCGTCCCACTGCCAGATGATACCAATGACGGAATCCACGAATACTTCGTCGACGATGTGGAAAACACCACTATCGAGGAATTGGAAAAGCTGTTTCTTCCGGAAGAAGAGGAGGAGGAGGAAAAGCCACCCACCGAGCCCCCGTCCGAAAAT
>Ga0256914_1003266_pt1 | contig 12886 bp, 7 predicted proteins | sample HulkmetaG_FD_191571 | JGI IMG/M metagenome (GOLD analysis project Ga0256914, IMG submission 191571) | Hydrothermal chimney microbial communities from Main Endeavour vent field at the Juan de Fuca Ridge, Pacific Ocean - Hulk | ecosystem: Environmental > Aquatic > Marine > Hydrothermal vents ...
GGATCCATCAGTTCCTTGATGCGGCGCATGAGGTCATAGCTGTCGCCGTGTTCGCGCCGCATGAACCTGCGCTTGCCGATGCCGATGCCGTGTTCCCCGGTGCAGGTGCCGCCTAGGTCCACGGCCCGTTTGACGATGCGTTCGTTGACGGCCTCCACGTGGGACCAGGTCTCCGTGTCTTCGGGGTTGCCGGGCATGACCACGTGCAGGTTGCCGTCGCCGGCGTGGCCGAAAACGTACCCCACGACGCCCTCTTCGGCCACCACCTGCTGGGCGAAGAGGATCATCTCGGGGTACAGTGAAATGGGCACGGCGGCGTCCACGGTCAGCGACTTGTCGCCGGGATGGGCACGCAGGATGGTTTCCGCGGCCTCGTGGCGCGCCTGCCACAGGCGCTGGCGTTCGGCGGCCGAAACCCCGCTCTTGAAATCGGTGGCCCCGCAGTCCTCGCAGACCTCTTTCGCCAGGGCGGCGGTTTCTTCCAGCGCCGCGGGACTGACCCCGTGAAACTCACAGAAAAGCGACGGCATTTCGGGTAGGCCCAGTCCCTTTTCGCGGTTGATCAGCGCGATCAGGTTGGCCGGCAGGAGCTCCAGGGCCGCGGGATCCAGCCCGGAGGCAATGAGCATGGCCACGGCTTTGGAGGCATCGTGCAATTCCCTGAAAGTGACCACCGCCGACAGGTGGTGGGCGGGGATGCCCGTCAGCCGCAGGGTGGCCTCGGTGACCACGCCCAGGGTGCCTTCGGAACCCACGAACAGCCGTGTCAGGTCGTATCCCGAAGACGACTTGGGCGCCCGGCAGCCGGTGTGAATCACGTCGCCCCGGGGCAACACCACGGTCAGGCGCAGGACGTAGTCCCGGGTGGCGCCGTATTTGACGGTGCGCACCCCCGAGGCGTTGTTGGCGATCATGCCGCCGATGGTGGCGTCGGCCCCCGGGTCGGGGGGAAAGAAAAGTCCGTGGCGGCCGGCTTCACGGTTGAGCGAACGCCGCAGCACGCCGGGCTGCACGTCGGCCTGCAGGTCCTCGGGGCGGATGGCCAGCACCCGGTCCATGCGCGTCAGGTCCATCACCAGCCCGGGACAGGTGGGCACCGGGTTTCCCTCGATGCTGGTGCCGGCCCCCCAGGGGAACACCGCCACCTTCTGCGCGTAACACCAGGTCAGGATACGGGAGACCTCCTCGGTGGACAGCGGCCAGATGACGCCGGCCGGCGGCACGCCCCGGTGGTGGGAAAAGTCGAAGCGGTGCAGCTCGCGGTTGGAGTCCCCCGTGGAAAACCGGTCCGGGGCGGTCATCTCCGCCAATGCCCTGCGCTGTTCTTCCGTCAGATCTTTCATCATCGCAATCGCCTCTCTCGGCCCGTCGCTACTTGCGCTGCTCCAGCAGCAGCATGCTCTCGATAAAGGGGTCCAGGTCTCCGTCCAGCACACCGTTGACGTTGCCGACTTCCAAGTTGGTGCGGTGGTCCTTGACCATCTGGTAAGGGTGCAGCACGTACGACCGGATCTGGCTGCCCCAGGCGATGTCGTCCTTGCTGTCGTGAATCTCCTGCATCTTCTCCCGCTGCTTCTGTTTCTCCAGCTGGTAGAGCCGGGACTTGAGCACCTTCATGGCCAGGTCGCGGTTGCGGTGCTGGGATTTCTCCTGCTGGCACTGCACCACGATGCCCGTGGGCAGGTGCGTGATGCGCACCGCGCTGCTGGTCTTGTTGACGTGCTGTCCACCGGCACCGCTGGCGCGAAAGACGTCCACCCGCAGGTCTTTTTCGTCGATCTCCACCACGATCTCGTTGTCCAGCTCGGGATAGACGAAGACCGACGCGAAGGAGGTGTGTCGCTTGCCGCTGGCATTGAAGGGCGAGATGCGCACCAGGCGGTGCACCCCGCGTTCGGTTTTCAGGTAACCGTAGGCGTAGTCGCCGGTGACGGTGAAGGTCACGCTCTTGATGCCCGCTTCGTCGCCGGGCTGCATGTCCAGCACCTTGGCCGAAAACCCCTTGTGCTCCACCCAGCGCATGTACATGCGAAATAGCATTTCGGCCCAGTCCTGGGCCTCGGTGCCGCCGGCGCCGGCATTGATGGAGACAATGGCGTTGCTGGGATCCTCGGGGTCATCGAGCATGAGATCGAAGGAGAACTGGTCGACACGCTTTTCGATGTCGGCGATCTGCCCGGCGGCCTCCTGCAGGGCATCCTCCTCGTGCTCGTCGAGGGCCAGCTCCAACAGCACCTCGCTGTCTTCCAGATCGGTCTCCAGTTGCCGGAAGGTCTCCACCTTACTGGCGATCAGGCGCCGCTCCTTGAGCACGGCGGTGGCTTTTTCCTGGTCTTCCCAGAAGTCGGCCTTGGCGGTCAGCTGTTCGATTTCGGCCAGCCGTTTTTCTTTGCCGGCCAGGTCAAAGATACTCCTTCATTTGTTCCAGTTTTTCCTTGAGCTCCTTGACGGTCTGTTTCAGTTCCACGGACATGGTTCAACTCTCTCCTGTGCTTTCGGTCCTGGGTCATGGCTCCGCGGATGCCGTCACCCGCGGGGCACGTCCTGATAGGGGACTTTACAACAGGTTTTTTGGAAAAAGCAATTGGAAGATGGCCCGGGGGCAGGCCCGGTGTCGAAAGGGCGGCGGCGCCCCCGCGCGGTGCGGCCTGCGGACGGTAAAAGGCGCCCCCCAGGATCGAATGCCGGAATCGGCATTCTTCCAACGGGTTGTACCCCAACCAGCCGCAGAAAAAGGTCCCTGCCGAAGCGGCACGAGAAGGCCTGACTGCCGCATCTGGCACATCTCTCCGGAACACCACCGGGGGACCACAAGCGACCTTTTTATGCCGGAAACGGCACTATTTGCGCCGACTCAGACCCAGGCGCTGCATCTTGCGGTAAAAGGTTCTCAACGGAAGCCCCAGTGCCCGGGCGGCTTCCGCCCGATGCCAGCGGTGGCGTTCCAGAGCCTTCAGGAACAGGCTTTTTTCGAAGTTCTCCATGGCGATGCGATAGGCGTCACCCGACGCTTCCCGCAATACCCCCCCGAGCGTGTCGGCCCCCGTCGCTGCGGCCGTCGCCGATGTTTGCGCTTCCGCCCGGTCGTTCAGAAAACGCCGCAGCGCCTGCTTCAACTCGCGGACGTTTTCCGGCCAGTCACGCCGCATCATCTCAGCGAGAACGGCGCCCATGACCGCTCCCCGGTCCTGGGTGTCGCCGAGCTGCCGGAGAAAATGGTCGACCAGCAGCGGGATGTCCTCCCTGCGTTCACGCAGCGGCGGCAGGTGGATGGCGAGTGTCTGGATGCGATAGAAAAAGTCACGGCGCATGGCGCCGTTTTCCACCAGCGCCGAGAGATCCCGGCGGCTGCCGGCGATCAGGCGAACACCCGGGTTTCCGGCGCCGCCGTCAAGGACACGCAGGAGCCGGCGCTGGGTTTCCAGCCCGGCCCGCTCCGCCTCGTCCAGGAAAAGAGTCCCTCCCGGGGCCATGTCCATCAGGCCGTTCAACCCGCCGTCGGGCGCCCGCCTGCCGTTTCCGTTCCGCTTTGCATTTCCCCCCCGCGGCGCAGCCTCGTCAAGGCTCCCGCATGCCACCACCCGGAAAGGTGCCCCCCGGCGATCGCTCAGGTCGTGGATGGTCCGTGCGGCCAGTTCCCTGCCGGTGCCCGCCTCGCCGGTGATCAGCACGGCGGCGTCGGAGGCCGCGGCCCTGAGAACGCCTTCGAAGACGGCCTGCATCGCCGGGCTCTTCCCGATCATGCCGCCGAGCCGCCAGCGCTCCCCCATGCCCGCCCGCAGACGCCGGTTCTCCTCCCGGTAGTAGGCTTCCCGCTCCCGCAGCGCCCCGGCGGCCTCACAGCGTTCGGTGACATCCCGGAACTGGTAGACACCACCGGTGGCCAGCCCGTCGATAACCAACGGTCCGGCGAGGATCTCCAGCACGCGGCCGTCTTTGAGTTCCGCCTCGGCCGCCATCTGCGCGGAAATGCGGCCGAAAGCACCCGGGTCCGACGACAGGACCCCCGGTTCTTTCAGCTGCCCCAGCATGTGCCGAAGCAACGGCTGTCCGTATTGCCGCCCATCCGCCAGCGCTCCGGAATAGTTCCATACTTCGGACAGGCGGTCGTTGGTGAACAGCACCGGACCGCTTCGGTCGACCACCAGGATGCCGATGTCGGTGGCATTCAACACGGCCTGCAGAAAATCGCGCTGCCGCCCGAGGTGCAGATTTCCATCGGTTGTCATGAAACCTCTCTTTTTTACCCGGGTGACCCGACGCCTCGTCGCGACGGTACTCATCCGCCCGTGCCGCCCGTCCGGCGGCCTTGCGAAAACCACGGCATTTCCCGGCATGCCGAAATTTACGCGCCTTGCCGTGCGTACGTCCCCGACGGCTTCAACGCGTCACCGGTCCTGAGAACCGGCCTCCCGGGCGAAGCGTTTCAATTCTTTGAAACCCTCGGTTTCGGTTGAAAAATTACGACCATGCCGCCGATCCCCGCGGAGAAGCGGCGTCGTGGGTCTTCCGGCCGCAGCAGGGACCCTCCCCGTGGGCGGCCGGTTTTTCCGCCGCGCGGCGACGGTTCAGCCACGGGGCCCGCCCCCCGCAGCACGATGCGTCACAAGCCCCAGCCACAGCAGGCAGATCACCGAAACCGCCAGGCAGGTCACGGCAAAGGCATCGCCCACGCGCACGTAGAGGCTCTTTTCGGTCAGCAGGGGCACCCGGCGGGTGACGACCGCCTCTTCGAAGATCGGGGTGCGCGCCAGGATGCGCCCGGCGGGCCCGATGACCCCGCTGATGCCGGTGTTGGCCGCCCGTACCAGGGTGCGTCGTGTCTCAACGGCCCGCAGCACCGCCATGGAAAAATGCTGGTAAGGGGCGCCGGAGCGGCCGTACCAGGCGTCGTTGGTAATGTTGACCAGCAGGTCGGCGCCGTTGGCCGCCGCGGCGCGTGAAAGATCGGCGAAGATCAGCTCATAGCAGATCAGGACACCGAGGTGATGGCCTTCCCACGCGATGGTGGCCCCGCGCCGGCCGGCCTGGAAATCCCCCACCTGTTCGACGATCTTTCCCAGGAAGGGCAGGTACTTCTTGAAAGGCACGTATTCGCCGAAGGGCACCAGGTGGGCCTTGTCGTAACGGCCGGCGACAGTGCCGTCGGGGCGCAGCAGAAAGGCGCTGTTGTAAAAAAGATACTCCTCGGCGCGCCCCAGCACCAGGGGGCTGCCGACGAGCTGGTAAACGCCCAGCTCGGCCACCCCGTGCTGCAGCATGCGTGTCAGCCGACGGTCGTTGCCGAAGTAAAAGGGCGCCGCCGTCTCGGGCCACACGATCAGGTCCGGCTTGCGCGGCAGCACTTTGCGGGCCAGGCGAAAGTATATCTTCAGGGTGGCCTCCTGGTGGGCCGGATCCCACTTGATGCTCTGGTCGATGTTTCCCTGCAGCAGGCTGACCGTTTTGGCCGCGGCGGCGGCCGCGCGCCGGTCCACCGCGCCCATGCGCCACTGCCCGTAGCCCAGCACACCGCCGAGCACCACCACCACCAGCCCCACGGCCGTCATGCGCAGCCCGGCGGAGACCGTCGCTCGCGGGGGCTTCAGGGCCGGCAGGCCCGACAGCAGCAGGAAGGCTGCCGTGTTGACCAGCACGATGACGAAGGATACGCCGTAGACACCGGTCATGTCGGCCACCTGGATGAGTTTCAGCTGGCGGTACTGGGAATAGCCCAGCAGTTCCCAGGGAAAGCCGGACAACATGAAGGCGCGCAGGTACTCCTGGGCCGTCCAGAGCGCCGGGGCCACTGCCAGGCACAGCGCCGGCCGCGACGAGAGGACGGCGAAGCCGGCGGCGAAAAGGGCCGGATAGATCGCCAGGTAGGCGGCAAAGAGAAAGAGGATCGGCCCGCACAGTGACTTGGGCAGCCCGCCGTAGGTGTTCATGGTGATCACCAGCCAGTACACGAGCGTCATGTAGTGGGCCAGGCCGGCCAGGATACCCATGCGGAAACCTTCCCGGGCCGACAGGCCGCGAACGGCGAACATCAGCGGCAGCAGCGCCGCCCAGGCCACCCAGGCCAGCTCCAGGCGCGGAAAAGCGGCCGTCAGCAGCAGGCCGCCGGCCACGGCCAGCAGGGCTCTTTTCAGGTCGGCGATGCGCGGTTTCATGAAATCGGCTTCACTCCCACGGACGCCTTCCGGGCTTCCGGCCGTGCCATCCCTTGTAGGGAGCGCGGTTTCCGTGTTAAACAGGAGACGCGTCTATCGCTGATCCGATTCATCATCTACACACCTTGACACAGGATGGCTGAGCATGGAAAATCCCGTTGAAAACTACCGCCGCGTGCGCCTCGAACGGCTCAAGCAGGCCCTGGAGGCCAACAACTTCGAAGTCCACCTGACCGACGACGCCGCCGCTGCGCGCCGCGTCGTGCTGGAGCAGGTGCTGCCCGCCGTCCGGGCCGGGAGTGTCTCATGGGGTGGTTCCATGACGCTCGGCGCCACGGGCCTCATGGACGATTTCCGGCAAATGGACGGCATCGAGGTCATCGACCCCTACGAAAAAGGCCTGTCCGACACGGAAAAGCTCGAGCGCCGCCGCCGGGCCCTGCTGGCGGACCTCTACCTGACCGGCTGCAACGCCGTGACCGAAGACGGCCGGCTGGTCAACCTGGACATGATCGGCAACCGCGTGGCGGCGCTGACCTTCGGCCCCCGCCATGTGGTGGTGCTGGTGGGCGCCAACAAGCTGGTGGCCGACCTGGAAGACGCCATGTGGCGTATCAAGGAGTTCGCCGCCCCGGCCAACGCCATGCGCCTGGACATGAAGACCCCCTGCGCCAAGACCTCGGTCTGCGAACAGTGTAAAAGTCCCCAGCGCATCTGCAACACCTGGACCATCACCGAAAAATCGTTTCCCGGGGGGCGCGTCAAGGTGGTGCTGATCAATCAGGTCCTGGGGCTTTAGGCGTGACCCAGCGCCCGTCCCGACGGTAATCCAGGGCGATCTTTTTCAGGGCCTCCTTCTGTTGCAGGAAACGGTCCTTCATGTTGCGCAGCCAGTCGGCGTGCGCCAGGGCCTCCTCCCGGCTCAGGAACAGCACGTGATCGCCGCGGCGGATGTCCACCGACGGCCGGCCGTCTTCCATGCGCAGCCGCCCGTCGTTGCTGCACAGCATACACTTGACGCGGTCCCCGCCCAGGAAACGGAAGGTCTGCCCGCCGCACAGCGGACAGGCATAGGAAGCCTTTTCCGGGGTCGGCGCCGTCAGGGCCGCGGCCATCTCGGCGGCGGCCTGCCGGTTTTCCGGCGTGGTGAACACCTCGCCGGGCAGCGCCCCGTACACCGTGCGCACCTGTTTGATGTCGCACAGCATCATCTTGAGAAAGCTTTCGACCATCAACGGCGTGTATCCCTCCATGCCCCGGATGCCGGCAATGGCCACGCCTACGGCCGGTTTTTCCCACAGGCGCCCGGCATAGCCGTAAAAGGCGAGCCCCCGGTCCAGAAAGACCTTGAGCACGGCGTTGGCGCCCAGCATGTAGGTAGGCACCGCCAGGATGAGGGCATCGGCGCGGGCGATGGCGTCCAGGATGATGTGGAGATCGTCCTTTAAAATGCAACGCTGCTCCTTGAACAGGCAGCGGTAGCAGCCGGTACAGGGTTGAATGTCGAAATCCGACAGCCGCAGGAGATTGAGCTCATGGGGCTCGGAAAGGCAGCGGCTGATCTCCTTGGCCATGACCTCGCTGTTGCCCAGCTTGCGGGGGGATGCCAGGATGGCAAGTACGTTCTTCATGACGGGCGCACCTTTCTGGTTGTGATGGCTTCACACGGGGGACCGGGTCTGTCTAAGGACGACCCATAGCACATTTCAATCGGCCTGAACACCGCTTCCGACGCCGGGCCGTCACTTTCGACCTACCCGGCGGGGAAATGCGGTACCCCGCGGCGGCGCGTTGACTTTTCAACGGCCGGCCGTTACAACGAATCGTGACCGCCGCGGCAACCTATGCGGGTTTCAAAGCGAGAGGCGCACATGGGCGACCGAACCAAAGAAGCCGGTGCCGGCATCCCGGCTTACCTGGACGAAATCCTGGACCTGATCAGCGACGGGATATACATTTCCGACCGCCGGGGGCGCACCCTCAAGGTCAACACCATGTACGAGCGCCTCAGCGGGCTGACAAAATCCTACCTGCTGGGCCGCAACGTCAAGCACCTGGTGGACGCGGGTTATTTCAACACCGTTCTGAACCCCACCATCGTCAAAACCGGCAAGCCGGCCACGTCCCTGCAGATCAGCAAGCAGGGCAAGAAACTGGTCCTGACGGGTTACCCCATCTTCGATGAAAAGGGCCGGGTGGCGCTGGTGGTCACCTTCGTGCGCGACGTCACCCGGATGACGCAGCTCCGCGAAGAGCTCCGCTCCCAGCGCGAGCTGGTGGAAAAATACCGCACCAACATCCAGTACATCACCGAGGAAAGAGACCTGGAACAGCCCCTGGTGACCCGGGGGCCTGCCATCGAAAAAATCCTGCAGCAGATCGGAAAGGTGGCCGAGACCGACGCCACCGTGCTGCTGCTGGGCGAAACCGGAACGGGAAAAGACGTCTTCGCGCGCCGCACCCACCGTCTCAGCTCCCGCGCCCGGATGCCCTTCATCAAGGTGGACTGCCCCACGATCCCCGAGACCCTGCTGGAGTCGGAGCTTTTCGGGCACGTTCCCGGCGCCTTCACCGGCGCCCGCAGGCACGGCAGACCGGGATTTTTCGAAATGGCCGACGGCGGGACCCTGATGCTCGACGAAATCGGTGAACTGCCGCCTTCAATGCAGGCCAAGCTGCTGCGGGTGCTCCAGGACCGCGAAATCGTGCGGGTGGGGTCCACCCGCACCCGCCGGGTGGACGTGCGCATCATCGCGGCCACCAACCGTGACCTGGAAGAAGAGGTGCGACAGGGCCGATTCCGTCGCGATCTTTACTACCGCCTGCGGGTGGCGGTGATCACCATCCCGCCGCTGCGCGAGCGGCGCGAGGAAATCGTTCCCCTGGCGCGGCACTTCCTGCGGCGCTACACGACCCGCTACAAACGGGATCTCTTTTTCGAGGATGCCGTGCTGGACGCGCTGCAGCGGTATGCCTGGCCGGGGAATGTGCGCGAACTGGAAAACCTGGTACAGAGCCTGGTGATCACACGCAGCAAGGGGGGCATCGGCCTCTCGGACCTGCCCGCCGGCATGATCGGCGGGCTGTCGGCCGGCTACCGGGAATCGGCGGCCGCAGCTGCCGGGTCGCCGGCCGATTCAACGGCCCTGGATCTCTCGTCGCTGGCCCATGAACTGGCCGAGGGAAACCGCGGCCTGAAAGCCGCCATGCGCGACATCGAGCGCCAGGTGCTGGTGCGGGTCCTGGAGCAGTGCGGCTCCCACACGGCGGCGGCCCGGCGCCTGGGCATCGACCGCTCCACCCTGTTTCGCAAACTACGCGCCGGGGATGCCTAGCGGCCGCAGAAGCGCAGGTGGCCGTACTCGTTTTCCAGCAACTCCCTCAGCGCCGGCATCACGTCATCGCCCAGTTCCACGTCCCCCATGGGGTAGTCCTTTCCGATGCAGGCGTACTTGGGGCTTCCCATGCGGTGGTAGGAAAGCATCTCGTAGTGCAGGTTCTCGAATCCCCCGATAAAATCCAGGATCGCCCGGATGGCCCCGGGGCTGTCGTTGACCCCCGGGATGACGGGCGTACGCACCAGGATGGGCAGCTGCGGACGGGCGCGGCGCACCTGCTCCAGATTTCGCAAAATGCGATCGTTGGAAACACCGGTGGCCTCCCGGTGCACATCCGGATCCATCACCTTGATGTCGTAGAGCAGGAAGTCGAGGTGTTCGCAGGCGGACAGCAGGTCTTCCGCGGCGCAGAACCCGCTGGTTTCCATGGCGGTGTTGATGCGCCGCCGCCGGGCCTCGCGCAGCAGGGCCACGGCAAACGCCGGCTGCTGCATGGGTTCGCCGCCGCTCAAAGTAAGCCCTCCGCCCGAGCGTGAGTAGAAAACACCATCCTGCTCCACGCGCTCGAGCACCCGGGCCACCGTCTTTTCCTCCCCGTAGACCTGCAGCGCCTGGGCGGGGCAGGCCTCGGCGCACAGCAGGCAGCCGCTGCAGGCGGCCCGGTCGATGTGCGCCCTGCGGTCTTCGGCCGCCCCGATGGCGGATTCCGGGCAGACCTCCACGCAGCGGCGGCATTCGTCCAGCGTGATGCACTTGTTGCGGTTGTAGAACAGCTGCGGCCGGCCGGACTGGGACTCCGGGTTGCTGCACCACTTGCAGCGCAGGGGGCAGCCGGAAAAGAAAACCACCGTGCGGATGCCCGGGCCGTCGTGCACAGAGTACTTCTGAATGTTGAAAATCAGTCCCTTTTGGTTGTTTTGCGGCATACGACCCGAGCCTCTTTCAAAGGCGGTAACAGCCGGCGCGACCGCGCGCCGGAACGATCCGCCGCCTGTTTTTCAAAAGCGGCGCTAAAGCGTCTCGTGGGCATAGCGGGCGATCAGGTCGTCCTGCAGATCCTTGGACAGGTCGCAGAAGTAGGCGCTGTAACCGGCGATGCGCACGATCAGGCCGCGGTACTTGTCCGGGTCCTTCTGGGCCGCCTTGAGGGTCTCGGTGTTGATCACGTTGAACTGGATGTGCCACAGCTTCAGATCGCAGAAGGTACGGATGAAGTCCACCAGTTTTCGGGTTCCGGCCTCACCCTCCACGCACTTGGGCGTGAACTTGATGTTGAGCAGCCGGGCGGCGCGCTCCCGGTAGTTGTAGTTCTTGGTGGCGTAGTTGGAGAGCAGCACCGCCGTGGGGCCGTTGCGGTCGGCGCCCTGGGAGGCGGAAGAGCCGTCGGACAGGGGCGTGTAGGCGTACCGCCCGTTGGGAGTCGCCGAGACCACCTTGCCGAAGGGCACGTGGGAAGTAAACGGCACGTAGCGCAGGTCCAGGTGCACCCCCAGCTCCCGCGCGTACTTCCGGGTAAAGTCCAGCGAAGCCTTGTCGACGGCCCGCGCGATGGTGTCCGCGTACGGGTCGTTGTTGCCGTAGCACGGCACGTTCCGCAGCATGGCGCGGATGTCCTCGTGGCCCTTGAAGTTGCTGCGCAGGGCCTCGAGCAGTTCGGCCATGGTCAGCTTCTTCTCCTCGAAAACCAGTTTCTTGACGGCCGAGAGGGAATCGACCACCGTGCCGAACCCGATGCACTCGAAATAGCCCAGGTCGATGCCCTCCGGGATGTCGGGCGTGTGCAGATCCAGGCAGTACTTCGTGCACAGGTCGTGCAGCACCGAGGCCATGGGTGCGGCGAAGTGCCGGTGCCGCAGCCGGATGATGTGGTACTGCTGGATGAAGGCGTGCTTGATGAAGTTGATCTGCTGGGCGGTAAAGGCGTTGAAGAACTGTTCCCAGTTGTCAAACTCGAGGGGGTCCCCGGTCCGGATGGAGAGCTGCTCGTCGCCGTACTTGAGCATCTTGCCGTTATAGAGCGTCGTCTCCAGCGCGGCCGCGAAGTTGATGTAAGCGCAGCCGGAAGTGTAGGTGTCGCGGTTGGGCATGCGGATCTCCGAGCAGCCGGACACGGCGTAGTCGAAAATCTCCTCGAAGGCGGCCCCCTTGGCCAGGTGCAGCGGAATGACCTCCTCGTCGTTGATCAGCTTGGGAAAGCCGGAGCCCTCCTTGATGGTCTCGGCCACTTCCCACAGGTAGCGTTCGGGTGCGCGCGCGTGGATGCGGGCCGCCAGGTCCGGGTAGTGGTGCGGGAACTCGCGCTTGGAGCGCAGGAACAGGTAGGTCAGCTCGTTGGTGGCGTCCAAGCCGTCCGGGGTCTGGCCTCCGATGGTAACCGCCTCCCAGTGGGCATAGCCCTCGTTGAAGGCGCCGCCGGTGGGAGAGATGTACAGATCGATGAACTGGGCCATGCCCACGTACATGAGCTCGATGAGCTCGATGGCCTTGTCGTCGTCGAGGATGCCGGCTTCAACGTCCCGCCTGTAGTAAGGGTAGAAGTACTGGTCCATGCGGCCGTTGGAGATGATGGTGCCGGTTTTCTGCTCCAGGCGCGAAAACATCTGGGTAAACCACTGGCTCTGGACGGCCTCGTGGAAGGTGCGCGCCGGGTGCTCGGGCACGCGCCGGCAGTTGGCCGCAATCAGCGCCAGCTCTTCCCGACGGCGGGGATCGCTTTCCCGTGCGGCCATTTCCTCGGCCAGGTCGGCGTGCCGGTTGGCCCAGCAGATGATCGCGTCGCAGACGATCACCATGGCCTCCAGGAAGGGCTTCTTCTCGGTGTTGTCCAGCGGGGAGAAAGGATCCAGGGCCTCCAGCCGCTCCTGAGCCTCTCTTCGCAATCCGCCGAAACCGCGTTTGAGGACCTTCTCGTAATCGTGGACCCACTGCAGCGCGCTGCGGAAAGAAGAGGTTTCGTTGACGATGAAACGCGAGTTGAGCCCCTCGGGGTCGTCGTAGGTCAGCTTGTGGGTGTCTTCCGGCAGCGCGCGGTTGAGGGCCTCGTGGTAGGTCTTGCCCTTCCAGTACGGTGCAATCCGCTCCACCACGATCCGGGCGTTCTCCTCACTAATGAAAAAGGGCGACTCCGTGCGGTTGGGCAGTTCCTTGACGGCGATGTCCAGGAAGTCTCCGTCCAGTTCGGGATAGAGAATGCCGTAACGCCCCTGGGCGCCGGCCCGCCCGGCCAGCAGCTGGTGGTCGTCGATGTACACCGTGATGTTTTCGGCGATGTGACGCATGGCCTTGGCCCAGCGCAGTACCAGCGGCTGGCCCTCGGTCCGCGACATGGACTCGGTGAAATACAGGGCCCGCTCCACGTCGATCCGGGGCTTGAGGCCCTCGATGCTGTCGAGAATA
>Ga0256914_1003267_pt1 | contig 12883 bp, 9 predicted proteins | sample HulkmetaG_FD_191571 | JGI IMG/M metagenome (GOLD analysis project Ga0256914, IMG submission 191571) | Hydrothermal chimney microbial communities from Main Endeavour vent field at the Juan de Fuca Ridge, Pacific Ocean - Hulk | ecosystem: Environmental > Aquatic > Marine > Hydrothermal vents ...
AGGATTTCTATTACAGTTTGGTACTATGGTTATACTTCTTATTAGTGCATTTACGGGATTTTGTTATATTACACAGGTGTTAAAGAGTGCTTTTCCATTATGTAATAAGGATAAAAATTAATGGGTTATATTTCATATAAAGATGCCGGTGTTGATATAGATGCAGGTAACAGTTTTGTAGAGGCTATTAAGTCTGATGTTAAATCAACTTTCAATAGCAATGTTATTGGTGGGATAGGCTCATTTGCAGGGGCATATTCTTTGCCATTGGGTTATAAAGAGCCAATTTTACTATCGGCTACTGATGGGGTTGGAACCAAACTTAAACTTGCTATTGATAGTGGTAGATTAAATGGAGTTGGTATAGATTTAGTAGCAATGTGTGTTAATGATTTAATCTGTAATTTTGGTATCCCTCTATTCTTTTTAGACTACTATGCAACAGGTCATCTTAAATTGGAAAATGCAAAAGAGGTAGTATCTGGTATTGCTAGAGGTTGTCGAGAGGCGGAGTGTGCTTTAATCGGTGGTGAGACTGCTGAGATGCCGGGAATGTACTCTAATGATGATTTTGATTTAGCAGGATTTGCAGTTGGAATAGCGGAAAAAGAGGAGTTGGATAGAGTATCTCATGTTAAAGAGGGACAATCAATTATTGCACTTCCAAGTTCAGGTATCCACTCAAATGGATTTTCTTTAGTTAGAAAGCTATTTTTTGAAAAGCTCAATATGAGTTTAGAAGATAATTTCAATGGAGAACCTCTTATTGAGACACTACTTACTCCTACAAAAATATATGTAAAAGAGTTTAAGGCAAATAGAGATAAAATTCAAGCACTAGCCCATATCACTGGAGGTGGTATTATTGAAAATCTACCACGAGTGTTACCAGATGGCTTAAGAGCTAATATTAATAAAAACAATATTGAAATTTTACCTATATTTAAGTTTATAGCTCAATATGTAGATGAAGATGAGATGTTTAGAACATTTAATATGGGTGTTGGTATGATATTTATTGTAGATAATAAAGATGTTAATCGAGTATGTGCTAATACAGGAGGTTATGTGATTGGAGAGATAATAAGAGGCAAAAAAGGGGTAGATATTGTGTAAACCATCAAATCTCTAAATAAATTTGGAAGAAAACTTAAATTTATCTTATATAAAAAAAAATAATATAAGATAAATGATATTTGGGTATAATATGCACCGTTTTTATATCTTGAAAATCCCAAAAGGGCGTCTTAATAGCGTTTTTTTGGGACTTTCAAGTTCAGATTTTAATTCAAAAAAATAATAAGAAAGGAATTGTATTGCCTACAATTAATCAATTGGTTCGTAAAGAGCGAAAAAAAGTGATTAAAAAATCGAAATCACCAGCATTAGTTAGCTGTCCTCAAAGAAGAGGTGTTTGTACTAGAGTTTATACCACAACTCCTAAAAAACCAAACTCTGCCCTTAGAAAAGTCGCAAAAGTAAGACTTACAAGCGGATTTGAAGTTATCTCATATATTGGTGGAGAGGGACATAACTTACAAGAACACTCAATAGTACTTGTTCGTGGTGGTAGAATTAAAGATTTACCGGGAGTAAAATATCACATTGTTCGTGGTGCCTTAGATGCTTCAGGTGTTAATGGTAGAACTGTAGCTCGTTCTAAATATGGTACAAAAAGACCAAAATAGATAAATTTAGACCCAGTTTGTTTCAATTATCCTTAGGGGAAACAGATTGAGTAAATCAAAATATTAGATTGAAGGAAAAGATAAAATATGAGAAGAAGAAAAGCACCGATTAGACCTGTACTGCCAGACCCAGTATATGGTTCAAAAGTTTTAACGAAATTTATAAATGCTATAATGTTAGATGGTAAAAAGTCCATTGCACAAAAAATTATGTATGGAGCATTGGAGAGAATTGAAGAGAAATCTGGTCAAAGAGGTATTGATGTATTCAATAAGGCAATGGATAATGTCAAACCTGCAATGGAAGTAAAAAGTAGAAGAGTAGGTGGTGCTACATATCAAGTACCTATTGAGGTTAGACCTGCACGACAACAGACTCTTGCTATTAGATGGTTAATTGACGCTGCTAGAAAGAGAAATGAGCGAACTATGATAGAGAGATTATCAAATGAACTAATGGACGCATCAACAGATAAAGGTGCAGCATTTAAAAGAAAAGAAGATACATATAGAATGGCAGAGGCTAATAAGGCATTTGCCCACTATCGATGGTAAGGGAATAAAAATTATGGCAAGAACACATAAACTCGAAGATGTAAGAAATATAGGAATTGCAGCACATATTGATGCAGGAAAGACCACAACAACTGAAAGAATTCTTTTCTATACAGGAGTTGAGCATAAGATTGGTGAAGTTCATGATGGTGGAGCAACCATGGATTGGATGGAGCAGGAGAAGGAGAGGGGTATCACAATTACCTCAGCAGCTACAACCTGTGAGTGGTTGGGAAAACAGATTAATATTATAGATACTCCGGGTCATGTTGACTTTACTATTGAAGTTGAAAGAAGTATGAGAGTACTTGATGGAGCAGTATCTGTATTCTGTGCCGTTGGTGGTGTTCAACCTCAATCTGAAACTGTTTGGAGACAGAGAAATAGATATGGTGTACCATCTTTAGTTTTTGTTAATAAAATGGATAGAACAGGTGCTGATTTTTTTGAAGTTGCAAGACAGATTAGAGATAGATTAAATGGTAACCCACTTATTATTCAACTTCCTATAGGTGCTGAAGAGAGTTTTGAAGGTGTCGTTGACCTTATTAAAATGAAAGAGATTGTGTGGGACGCTGATGCTACCATGGGGTCGAAATATCATGAGCAGGAGATTAGAGAGGAACTTCAAGACCAAGCTGAAGAGTATAGAGAGAAGATGTTAGAGACTCTATCTGAAATTGATGGTAATGAAGAGATGATGGAGAAGTTCCTAGAGGGAGAGGAAATTAGTAATGAAGAGATTATTGAAGCTATTAAAAATGCTACAATTGGAATGGCTGTAGTACCTATGCTTCCGGGTAGTGCCTTTAAAAATAAGGGGGTTCAAACCCTACTTGATGCTATTGTGGCATATCTCCCATCTCCTGTTGAAGCTCCTCCAATTAAAGGTACTTTAATGGAAGATGAGAATGTAGAGGTTACTGTAGAATCAACAGATGATGGAGCTTTTGCATCTTTAGCCTTTAAAATTATGACAGACCCATTTGTTGGACAACTCACATTTATTCGTGTTTATCGTGGTTCTTTAGAATCTGGCTCTTATGTATTAAACTCTACTAAAGATAAAAAAGAGCGAATTGGTAGAATTATGAAGATGCACGCAATTAAACGAGAAGAGATAAAAGAGATTTATGCTGGAGAGATTGGTGCAGTGGTTGGTCTAAAAAATACCACTACTGGTGATACTCTTTGTGACCCTTCTGATAAAGTCGTACTAGAAAGAATGGATTTTCCTGACCCAGTTATTTCTGTAGCAGTAGAGCCAAAAACAAAAGCCGACCAAGAAAAAATGGGAATTGCTCTTAGTAAATTGGCTGCAGAAGACCCATCATTTAGAGTGAGTACAGATGAAGAGTCAGGACAGACTATTATCTCTGGAATGGGTGAACTTCATTTAGAAATTATTGTTGACAGAATGAAAAGAGAGTTTAGAGTTGATGCAGAGGTTGGGGCTCCACAAGTTGCATATAGAGAGACAATTAGAAGTTCTGTTGAACAAGAGTATAAGTATGCTAAACAGTCAGGTGGTAGAGGACAGTATGGTCATGTATTCCTTAAAATTGAGCCACAAGAGGCGGGTTCAGGATATGAGTTTGTTGATGAAATTAAAGGAGGAGTTGTTCCAAAAGAGTTTATTCAGCCTGTAAATAAAGGTATTCAAGAGGCAATGGAGAGAGGTATCCAAGCAGGTTATCCAGTAGAAGATGTAAAAGTAACTCTCTATGATGGAAGTTATCATGATGTTGACTCATCTGAAATGGCATTTAAACTTGCTGCTTCAATGGGATTTAGAGAAGGTTGTAAAAAGGCTAATCCTGTAATATTAGAACCTATGATGAAAGTTGAAGTTGAAGTTCCAGAAGAGTTTATGGGAGATGTTATTGGAGATGTCTCTAAGAGAAGAGGGCAGGTTACAGGCATGGGTGATAGAGCAGGGAATAAGATTGTTGGTGCTTTTGTACCATTATCAGAGATGTTTGGTTACTCAACAGATTTGCGTTCTATGACACAAGGAAGAGCAACATATACTATGGAGTTTAACCACTATGAAGAGGTTCCTGCAAATATTGCAAAAGAGATTATTGAGAAGAGAAATTAAGAGTTGAAATAGTAAACTCAATTTATAGTAGGGATTGTAGAGATATAATGACAAAATGCAAACAGCAAGTTCTATAATTACACATATTAGACATTTACCTCAATTTAAATTGTTTGATAACTATTATTGCTATAATAAATATATCTCCCTACTAAATCCTAGATTTCGAAAAGCTATAGCATTTGTCTATATTAAAAAGGGTACTCTATTCTTAGCTTTATCTCACCCGGGTGTTAAATGGGAATTAAATTCCAATCATGATTTATTAAAATCTATTTTAACCATGTTAATTAATATGGATGAAAAGTGTAAAAAGTTAAAAGCAAATAAAATAGTACTATTTAATTCTAAATATTATAGTGTTGTAAAAGATACTGAAGTTGAAGATACTATACCACATTATAAAGAGAGGTCATTTGGTAGATTTAATATTGAAATCCATGATAAACAGTTAGAAAAGATGTTCTTAGAGATAAAGGATTTAATAACTCTTAACAAAAATTCTACTAATGTTTAGTTTTGTTTCATTAAAAAAACAATAAGAGGGAATTGATTTATATCAAAAAAGTTTTTACTTATTTTTCTTATGTTAAAATTAACAAATGAAAATATTATTAAATGGCATAGGACGAATAGGTAAAGCAGTTTTAAAAATAGCATTAGAGAGCAAATCACTCAATATAGTCGCAATAAATGATATAAATTTAAATATCAAAAGTATAGCTTATACTATTAATTATGATTCTACTTATGGAGCAATTAAAGATAAATTTCGAGTGATAGATAACTATATAGTAAACTCTATAAACAAAATAGAGATACTAAACCATTACTCATTAGATAATATAAATTTACAAAATATAGATATTATTATAGATGCTAGTGGTAGTAAAATAGATGTAGCACTACTAAGAAGACTTGATGTAAAAGCTATCTTTTTAACACACCCAAATAGAGATGCAGATATAAATATTATTTTGGGGGTAAATGAAGAGAAGTTAAATCTTTTCAATCAGAAAATTATCTCGACAAGTTCATGTAATGCAACGGCTTTACTTCCTATTTTGAAATTAATTGATGAACACAAAAAAATTGAATATGGTGATATAGTTACGATACATCCTCTTCTAAACCATCAAAAGGTTTTAGATAGTGGTTGTATTGGTAGTGTTGATAGGGGTGTTGAGTGTAATTTAGAGTTTGGTCGTTCTGCTACACAAAATATAATTCCCAGTAAAACAACCACTATAGAGGCGTGTTCTTTTGTTATGCCAACTATTAATTCAAAATCTATTGCTTCTAGCTCATTAAGAGTTCCAACAAGTACAGTTGGTGCAATTGCTGTTACACTATTTGTCAAGGAGGAGAGTTCTAAAGAGGAGATTATATCGCTCTGTCATGAATATGAGAAAAACCAAAAATTTAATATTGTGTTGAATAGTTATGAAGCGTTGGTATCTAGCGATTTCCAAAAGCAGAGATACACAACAATTATTGACCACCGTTTTACAGATGTCAAGGGCAAAAAGATGATTAAACTTATAATTTGGTATGATAATGAGTGGGGATATGCTTCTAAAGTTGTTGATATAATATTGACTAGTTTGAACTACCCGACTGCTCTTGTGCATTAGCCTCCTCTTTAAGAAAGAGAATTGGAATTACTATTAATAGTTCTTAAAAGAGAATTAATGTCTGCCTCTCTTCCTAACCACTTTTTATATAGTATATTCATATCTTCGGAAGCTCCTCTACTCAATATATATTTGTAATATCCATCAGCTTTATCTTGATTAAAACTGCCATCGGTATCTAAACATTCAAAAAAGGCATCTGTACTTAAAACTTCTGCCCACTTATAACTATAATATCCTGCACTATATCCACCGGAGAAGATATGTCCAAATCCATTTTGAAATCTATTATAACTTGGTACTTTAATTAGTGCTGTCTCTTCTCTTATATCATCTAATAAAGATTGAACTTCATCTCCTTGATAAAGTTTTTGATGTAATTTTATATCAAATAGAGAAAACTCCACTTGTCTTAAGATACCTAATGCTGATTGAAAATTTTTGCTATCTTTTATTTTATCTAAGAGTTTATAGCTAATAGGTTTATTAGTTTTATAATGAAATGCAAACTTTTTTAATATATCTCTCTCATAGGCGAAATTCTCTAAAAATTGTGATGGAAACTCCACCACATCCCATGCTATCCCATTTACCCCAGATATAGAGTACTCTTTGCACTCTGAAAAGAGATGATGAATACCGTGACCCATCTCATGAAAGAGTGTTACAACATCATTATGTCTTAATAGGCTTGGATTATTTTTGGTCGCAGTTGGGAAATTGGTAACAATAAAGACAGTTGGTAGATGTCGATTTTGGTTTTTATCTATAAAATGTGTCTGCCAACTATTCATCCATGCACCATCTTTTTTCCCCTTTCTAGCCTCTAAATCAAAATATACTCTACCTGAAACTCTATTATTTCTATATATATCAAAAACTTTAACACTCTGATGCCATATTGCTGTATCTGATGGTTTAAACTCAACATTAAATAGTTCAGATACAACATCTAATAGACCATTTAGGACTTTATTTAATTCAAAATAGACTCGTGTCACATTCTCATCAAATGCAAACTTCTCTTTTTTTAGTTTTTCACTATAGTATGCTATATCAAATGGTTGTAGAGATTTGATATTATCATACCTCAGTGCAAACTCTTTTAACTCTTCCAACTCTTTTATAGCTTGTGGTTTTGCTAATTTTAATAGTTTTTCTAAAAACTCAATTACTACTACAGTAGATGGTGCATCTTTTGATGCCAATGATAACTCTGTATAGTTTTTAAATCCTAAAAGTTTAGCTTTTCTATCTCTTAATAGAAGTATCTTATCTATTACTTTACCATTTTTAGATGCCCTTGTGGAGTAGGCTCTATATAACTCCTCTCTATAGGCACGATTTACACCATAAGTCATATATGCTAAGTAGCTAGGTAATTGCAGTGTAAATTTATAGACCTCATCTCCATTAATCTCATCTTTAGCAGAGGCTAAATCACTACTTGGAATACCTATTACATCTCTTTTATCCCTTATAATTAACTCATATTCATTATTTGCATCAATTATATTTTGAAAAAAGTTATTTGAGAGTTGGCTTAACTCTTTATTTATCTCTTCTAACTCTTTTTTCTGCTCTATTGAGAGTTTTGCTCCAGATAGTATAAAATTTCTAATATTATTATCTATAACTCTTTGCTCTTCTAAATCATCAGATTTTAGTGTACTTATTTTATTAAATAACCTCTTATTTTGTACTATTTGACTATAAAATTTTGATAATTGTGGTAAAGACTTCTCATATGCCTTTTTGGTCTCATTGGAGTTATTGACACTATTTAGATGTGATAGTGGTGTAAAAAATATATCTAGTTCATTCTCCAAATCCTGCATACTTTTTAATACATCTTGGTAGTTATTTTTTTTGCTACTTGTGCTAATATCTTCTATCTCTTGTAACTGTCGTTTCAATAGTTTTTCTAAATCTTTTGGGAACTCCTCTAAATTTTCTATTTTAAACTCTCTAAATTGCATTCTTGATACCTTATTCTTTTTTGGCGGATTATATCAAAATATTTAGAAATTTGTTATAATTGTAAATTAATTATCAAATCCTTGTAGGTTTTATCCAAACTATTAATGATGATTTGGATTTCAATCATTTGACTTTTGAAAAATAGTTGATTTTTACCTATTTTTTTATATAACTGTAGTTCTTATCAATACTTAAGATTAATAACTCCTTAGATATAATACTCTAAAAAGAGATAGTTAAATGCACTGGTTCCAATTTGATAGAAGAATACTCCAACAGTTCAACTTTATTTTAATATTACAACTTTTACCACTTTTTATTCTTTCGTCTTATTTAGTTTATGAGATAAAGCCGACACTATTTAATAAGCAATTACTCTATTATGGATTATCGGCAGTTGTATTTTTTGTTGCATTTTTAATACCTTGGCGTAAATATCAATGGTTAATTCCTATCTCCTATTGGATTAATCTTCTTCTACTTTTAAGTGTGGACTTTTTTGGTAAAAAAATATTGGGTGCTAGAAGATGGATAGAGATACCATTTATCCACATGACACTTCAACCGTCAGAGTTTATTAAAATTACGGTGTTGTTGATGTTGGGCTATCTAATAGTAAGAAATCCTCCTCCTAAATGGGGATATAGTTTAAAAATGTTTATTAAACTTTCACTATATATTCTTATACCATTTGTGCTTATTGCAAAAGAGCCGGATTTAGGAACAGGGCTTGTTTTACTTTTAACAGGTTTTGGGGTGTTATTTGTAATAGGGGTTAGAATGCGTATATGGATTACACTATTAGTGGTTATTAGTTTAACCGCTCCCCTATTATATACACATGGCTTAAAACCGTATCAGAAGCAGAGAATTGCAGACTTTTTAGGAAAACCGAGCTATCATGTTCAGCAGTCTATTATTGCTATAGGTTCAGGGGGAATGAATGGACAAGATAAAGAGAATGCTACACAGACTCAATTAAAGTTTTTGCCGGTCTCTTCAACCGATTTTATATTTGCATATTTAGGTGAAAGATTTGGTTTTGTAGGAATGGTCTCTACCATTGTATTATATGCTATGTTAATTTTACACCTTCTACACATTGCAATGTCTAACGCAAAAGACTATTTTGTAAAAGTTTTTGCCTCAGGTATGGCTTTTCTATTTTTTATATATATGGCAGTAAATATCTCAATGACTATGGGATTGGCTCCTGTTGTTGGTCTGCCATTGCCAATGTTTAGCCATGGAGGTACCTCTTTTGTGATTTTTGCAATTCTTTTTGGAATTTTGGAAAATTTACTTGCTTTTCGTTTCTATTTTATGTATAATACCGACTCAAAAATAACTATGACGAGAGTTTCACCTCTCTAATATCTCTATTTAACGGGTCTTTAGCTCAGCCGGTTAGAGCACTCGGCTCATAACCGAGTGGTCCGGGGTTCGAGTCCCCGAGGACCCACCATCTTTTTTAATTCTAATCTAATCTTATTTTTGGTAATATCTTCTCATGATTAAAATTTTAATAGTTATTGCAGTTTTTACAACAACACTATTTCCAATATTTAATGCCGATATAATGCAAATTACTCCTGCTATAAAAAAGAGAATGATAGAGGGTAACTCTTGGAGAGAAAATTGTCCTGTTCCTTTAAAAAATCTTCGTTATGTAAGAGTTGTTTATCACAATTTTAATGGCGAGGATAGATTAGGGGAGTTGATAGTTCATAAAAGTATAGCTACAGATATAGTTTGGATTATGGAGGAGCTTTATAATATTGGTTATCCAATTAGACAGATGAGGTTGGTTAGTGATTTTAATGGAGATGATTGGAGTTCAATAGAGGCAGATAACAGTTCTGCTTTTAATTGTAGAAAGGCTACAGGTTCCAAAAAGTGGTCAAAACATGCTTTTGGTAAAGCTATAGATATAAATCCAATAGAGAACCCATATATCTCAAGAAGTGGTCATATCTCACATAAAGCATCACTAAAATATAGAAAAAGAGTACCATCTCATAGAGCTGTTCTTTTAAAAAGTAGTAAGGCAACTAAAATATTTAAACGGTACGGTTTTAGTTGGGGTGGGGAGTGGAAATATACAAAGGACTATCAGCACTTTTATAAAAATATTCAGTAATCATCAAATATATTAGAGGAAAATATCAAAGAGTAAAACAGTTTCTCCCCCCTTAACGGCGAGGCTTTATGGAACTGATGATAAAAAGTGTAACAATAATATCTTCATTTTTTGCTTTTCTAATCTTAGAAATAAATTCTTCTATTTCTTAACCATTCTTTAGATAACATCGACCCACTTTGGGGGTAAATTTTGTTAATTGTTGCCCCATCACATTTTATTTTAAATAAAGGTTGGTTTATGAAAAGTCTTTTTACTTCGTTTAAAGATAACTGTGGTTTTGGTCTGTTGGCATCGATTGACAACAAATCAACACATGAAAACTTAGAAGATGCAATTATTTCACTTTCACGAATGATGCATCGTGGAGCAGTTGCGGCAGATGGTAAAAGTGGAGATGGTTCAGGGCTTTTATTATCTATGCCTCATACATTTATGAAAAAAATAGCTCAACAAAAGGGGGTTGTACTTCCTAAACAGTATGCTGTTGCTATGGTTTTTAGTAGAGATAATAGCAATTTTGCAATATTTCAAGAGAAATGTAGAGATAATGATTTAAAAGTAATTATGGAGCGTGAGGTACCTATAGATACTGATGCCTTAGGTGAATATGCATTAAACTCTCTACCTATTATTAAACAGATATTTGTAGCACCAAATTCTATTATGTCCTTTTCAAGATTTGAAGCTATGATTTATTTAACAAGAAAAGAGATAGAGTATAAATTAAAAGATGATAAAGATTTCTATATTCCATCATTTTCGACATCTGTTATATCATATAAGGGTCTGCTTATGCCAACTCTTATTAAAAAATTTTATAAAGATTTACAAGATAGAGATTTTAAAATATCTTTCTGTCTATTTCATCAAAGATTTTCAACAAATACCTTACCACAATGGAAACTAGCTCAACCTTTTAGAAATATCGCTCATAATGGTGAAATTAACTCTGTTAAGGCAAATAGATTTAATGTTTTAGCCAAAAGAGGCTCTATTAAAAGTGAAGTTTTTACAGATGAAGAGTTAAATAAAATTTTAAATATTATACTTCAAGATGATATGAGCGATTCTGCCTCTTTAGATAATTTTTTTGAATTTCTTCAAGCTAATGGAGTTGACTTTTTTAAAAGTGCAAGAGCATTAATTCCTGCACCTTGGCAGAATGCACCACACATGGACCCTGAACTTCGAGCATTTTATGAATACACCTCTACACATTTTGAAGCGTGGGACGGACCCGCTGCTGTCAGCATGACAAATGGTAGATATATAGGTTGTATTATAGATAGAAATGGATTAAGACCATCTAAATATATTATTACTAAAGATAATAGGTTGCTTATCACTTCAGAGTATGGAGTATTAAATATTCCTACAGAGAATATTAAAGAGAGAGGAAGATTGCAATCTGGTGAGATGATGGGACTTGATTTAAAAGATGCCAGAGTAATTAAAAATGATGAGATTAATGAGTATCTAAAGAGCAGAGCAAACTATAATGATTGGCTTAATGAAAATATGAGTTATCTCCAAGAGTATATAGATACTCCAATATTTACAATTGATGAACTCAATAAGAGAGATTTAGAGAGTAAACAGAGATATTTTAATATTACCCATGAGACTATAGACCAAATTATTGAGCCTATGTTAAAAGATGGTAAAGAAGCAACCGGTTCTATGGGAGATGATACACCTCTAGCCGCATTTTCTAAGGTACAGAGAAACTTTTCAGACTTTTTTAAACAAAAGTTTGCACAGGTCACAAATCCTCCAATTGACCCAATTAGAGAAAAAGTTGTCATGAGTCTTAATACAGGTTTTGGAGAGATTGGGAATATTTTAAAAGAGGATAGTTTTCATGCTAAAAGATTAAAGAGTGGTTCTCCAATTCTTATCAAAGAGACACTAAATATCCTTTTAGAGTTTGGTGATAGCAAAAATCCAAAATATGAACCATGTTATAAGGCAAGAAGTTATAGTACAATATTTTCTGAAAATATGAAACTATCTTTGGAAAAGTTAATAGATACTATTCTTGATGATGTTCAAAAAGATGGTATTCGTACAATTGTTTTAGATGATAGAGAGGTTAATAGCAAAAATAAAACTATCCCTATGCTTATGGTTGTGGGACGATTAAATCAGAGACTTCTTCAGGCTAAACAGAGAAATCTAGTTAGTATTGTGGCAATTTCAGGTGAAGTTTTTGACTCACACACATCAGCTGTTATGATAGGATTTGGAGCAACTGCTATATATCCTTATCTACTTCTTGCTACTGCTGGAGAGTTAGCAAAAAAGAGAGCCGGTAATAAAAATATAGACTTAACTGATACTGTTAAGAAGATTAGAGGTGCCTTAAATGCTGGTCTTATGAAAATTATGTCTAAAATGGGAATTGCTACTATTGCAAGTTATAGAAACTCTGCCCTATTTGATATTATTGGTCTTGATGATAAAATTATTGAGGAGTGTTTCTATGGTGCAAAAGGGCTACTTAAAGGTTTAACATACCAAGATATAGAGGCTCGTATTGAGAAGTACCATTTTGAGGCATACAATAAAGCAAAATCGCTTTATCCATTAAATTTAGGCTCATTCTATAAATATTTAGATGGAGGAGAGTATCATGACTACTCTCCACAAGCTGTTCATGCCATACATCAAGCATCTCTTACAGGTAAAAAAGAGGATTTTGAAAAGTTAAAAAATCTTATCGATAAGAGAGATAAAAAGTTTATTAGAGACTATTTTGAGTTTACCTCAGATAGGGAGAGTA
>Ga0256914_1003268_pt1 | contig 12883 bp, 11 predicted proteins | sample HulkmetaG_FD_191571 | JGI IMG/M metagenome (GOLD analysis project Ga0256914, IMG submission 191571) | Hydrothermal chimney microbial communities from Main Endeavour vent field at the Juan de Fuca Ridge, Pacific Ocean - Hulk | ecosystem: Environmental > Aquatic > Marine > Hydrothermal vents ...
GGGTTCGTGGTACTCGCCCAACTCGGTGGGAGACTCGAGCTGAATGGCGTCGGCCGCGACGAACTTGATCCAGTAGTCGCTTCCGGAGAAATTCATGTTGACGGTGTATTCGCCGCCGACGACGTACTTGAATTCGGGTTCCTGAAGGGAGGTGAGTCCATACAGGCCCGGATTGTCCTCATCAGGGATCAAGTCGAAGGTCCCATTCGGCGTCGTGATCGTGACGGTGGCATCGGCCACCCCCTCTCCCGAGAAGGGGCTGGAACTTTCCACGCTGGCCTCGGTCAACCGGCCGATGGCGACGACGACGGAGGTGGGCACGTCACCGTTGATTCCGAACTGGGACAGCGTATCGGTCGCCTCAGGAGGCGCGCCGAGCAACACCACCTCTGCAGCAACCGGAGCGAAATACTGCGCGGAATCCTCCAGGAGCGCGCATGCTGTCAAGCCAATGGATACCAACGCCGCAAACGCGACGCCGAGGAGTCGTCTCTTCATTGCAACCTCCACGAAGCACGCAGCCACCGGGGCTGGACCGCACGCATTGAGACCGTTGTTGTTCCTGTACCCTTTCACTCGGAAGCCCGGCGAGCAAACTTAGGACTTTCGCCTGCCTGGCGCTCAAGGATTCATCCGATGGTGAAGGTCAATTCCGCACTCGCTACCAACTCCTCACCGACCAAGGCCCTTCCTTGTAATATTACGAGGTTTCCAAAGACTTTCAAGACGTTCACGTCGAGTTCGAGCATTTCCCCCGGCCGTACCGGTCGCCGAAACCGCGCCTTTTCCACTCGAGCGAGATATTTCCCTTCGGAGTCGGGTGCGCCGTTCTCGGAGGGTTCGCTGAACAGGAGGGCACCCATCTGGCCGAGGGCCTCGATGATCAGGACACCTGGGAAAATGGGGTGTCCCGGAAAGTGCCCCTGGAGGTACGGGTCGGTGGCGGAAACCATCTTGACCCCCCTCCCCCGTTGGCCAGGCTCCATTTCCAGCACGCGGTCGACGAACAGAAAGGGATACCGGTGAGGAATCCGACGCAGGATCTCCTCGAGAGACAACGATTCACTCATGCACACCTCCATGTTCGGCCGTGTTGCCGTCTCCGTTGCGTGGAATCCTGGGCACATGCTCCGCGATGCGGGTGACCACCTCGTAGTTGATGGTCCCGATCCAGGCACCCATCTGCTCGGCCGTTACTTCCTCATCCCCCTGGGCGCCCAACAATACCACTTCTTCTTCCAACTTCACGTCAGGGATGTCGGTAACGTCCACCATGATCATGTTCATGCACACCCGACCTCGCACCGGGGCGCGGACCCCGCGAACCAGCACGTGGCCGGTGTTGGAGAGCTTGCGATCATAGCCGTCGTAATAGCCGACCGGGAGCACTGCGAGACGGATGGGGTGGGTGGCCTTGAAGGTGCACCCGTAGCCGACGAACTCCCCGGTCTCAACCACCTTCACCTGGGCGACGCGGGTCTTCCAGGTGAGTGCTGGACGAAGCACGACCTGCTCGCGGTGCATTCGGAGTGCAGACACGAGCGTCTCGGGCGAGGGCCAGAGTCCATAGGTCGCGATCCCGGTTCGAACCATGTCGAACTGAGTTTCCTCGAACAGGATGGTGGCTGCACTGTTGGCCGCGTGGAACATGGGCGGGGGCAGGCTGGAGGCGCGGATCCGCTGGATCCCCTCCTGGAACCTCCGAAGCTGAAGCTGGGCGAACCGGTGGTCGGTGGTGTCCTCGATGTTCGCGAAATGGGTGGCGACCCCTTCCAGCACGACCCCCTCGTCCACACAGGCTCGAGCCAGGTCCAGGAGGTGTTCGAGATCGACACCTTGCCGATTGTTGCCGGTCTCCAGCTTGAGGTGCGCACGGGCGGGACGCCCGAGTTTCCGGGCCGCCTCGCCCAGGGCCACCACGGTTTCCCGGTTGTAGACCACCACCCGGCCGTCGAGCGCAACCAGGGGCTCGAGGTCTTCGAGTGCCACGTATCCCATCACATAGATCGGAGCCTGGATTCCGGCGGATCGAAGACGTGCCAACTCCTCCAGGGCGTTGACGCAAAGCCAGTCCGCCCCCCCCTCGAGGAAAGCTCGAGCCGCAACGAGGAGGCCATGTCCATAGGCATTGGCCTTGACCACGGCAGCGAGGCGCACCTGGGGTGCGAGGAGGGACTTCAACGAGGCCACGTTGTGCCGGAGGGCCGAGACATCGACTTCACACCAGACCAGGTTCATGGTATCCGCCGGGATCGGGGGCTATTTCTTGAGGGGCAATGCTTCCTGCACGTCCCCCGGCTTTTCAGGAACGAAGCACCGGCGGCACCGGGCCTCGTAGGCGTCCGTGGCGCCGAGCAGGAACCGAGCTTCGCGGTTTACGATCCGCTGAGAACGGTCGGCGGGATTACCGCACACCATGCAGATGGCCAGGTTCTTGGTGATGTATTCGGCCACGGCGAGCAACCGGGCGATGGTCTCGAACGGCTGGCCCCGGTAGTCCTGGTCCAGGCCGGCGACGATGACCCGCTTCCCCATGTTCGCCATTTCCTCGCAGGTGTCCACCAGGGATTCATCGAAGAACTGGGCCTCGTCCACTCCCACCACGTCGAATTCGCGGGACAGGGCCACCATGTCGGCGGGGTCCTGCACCATGATGGATTCCATCTGGGTGTCGTCATGGCTCACCACGTGGGTACGGGAGTAGCGGGTGTCAAGCATGGGCTTGAACACGACCACCCGTTGCTTCGCATACTGTGCGCGCCGCAAGCGCCGGATCAATTCCTCGGTCTTGCCGCTGAACATGCAGCCGGTCACGACTTCGATCCAGCCGGTGCCAGAAGGCATCAAGTACATGTCGATTCTTCCGGTTCAAGTGAGTTGTATGGTGGCCTCGTCAAGGTGTGTCCAACGGATCACGACTTCATCCGGGCTGGTTCCTGCGAGGGGTTTGAGTGTTGCGCGGTCGGAGAAGAACCCTTCCGGGAGCGGGCGACGGCACCAGGGGTTGTGGCAACAGAGGAGCCTGAGATCGACGCCGCTTTCCTTCCACAGCTTTTCGGCGAGCAACACGGCCCCGAGGTTTCTACCCTCCTTGCGATTGAACACCGATTCGGCGAACCGTGTGGAGAAATCCCGAATCAGCTCCCGCCGTCCCCCCAGGGTACGCCAGTTGAACGACATGCGCGGCTTGCCGTAGAAGAAGTCGTAGATGTAGTTGCTGCTCAGATTCCACTCATCGTTGTTGAACAGGACGATGACCAGGGGACACCGCGAATCGCCCACCTCCTGGTGCCGCGCCACTTCCCGGGCGATGACCTCCCGGAACCGGTCGAGGACCTGTTGCGTCTCCAGGGGCATGAGGTAGAAGCCGACAAGCTTGTCGGTGGACTTGCTCACACGCCCGAGCACGGAGAACTCCACGTGGACGCCCCCGTCACGATATTCGGCGTAGTGGCCGCCGTGAGGGTCCTCGTCGAGGCGGTGGAACCAGCTCTCCAGGGCTCTCCGAACGATGCCGGGGTCGAAATCCGCGGGGAGCCAGCGCCTCAAATAGACGGCGAAGCGATACCGGTGCTTGATCCGATTCAATTCGTCGATGAAGTTGAGGTAGGCTCGGCGTGCATAGTGTGGATGCCCTTCGGGGATGAAGGAGACCACGGTGAGGCAGAACTCGCGGTCACTGTCCGGAGCCCCGATGCGGTAGAACGGCTGGGAAGGGGGCCGTGGGTATTCCAGGATCTCGAACCCTTCCCGATGGATGAGCTGATGGATGGCCAGTTCGGCGAATCCCTGGAAGAAGACGTCATTCTTGACCGAGGTGAGCCGATCTCGATAGAGCGCTGCAGCGCGCCGAGGGACCTGCCGGAACCACTCCTCCATGGCCTCCCGGAACACACGGATCTGGGGCTCGTCATCACGAACCAGGATCGAGACCAGGAACGAGCCGTTCACGGCTTCGCCGCGACCCTGGATCTCCGCCAGCAATGAGTCGGAAAACAATGCCATTGGCGCAGGCAAGCCCAGGTGCCCCAGAAGCGGGAAACAATGCCGGTACCACGTCCTCTGTCGGTATGCGTGGTCCGGTACCACGTCATTCGTTCAAATGCGACTCGATTATACCGCGCCCCGTAGGCGCTGACAAGTGTCAATGAATTTGACATTCCACTTGCAGGCACGGTATCAGTTCGAAATGCGTTCCGGATCTCCTCTCTTGCCTCCACTGTCGCTGGAATTCACCTTGACTTCGTCCATCGTGGCGGTGGCGGTCCTCTTCGCCTGCTCCAAGCCGGTCAGCACGATCGACCTGAGCATGTTCCTGCAGATGGGCTCCTGGATGTGGACCCACGGCCGCTTGCTGGAAGTGGAACCGTTCGCGACGGCGGCCCTCGGACAGTCGTACATCAACGGAACATGGCTCTCCCAGCTCGTGTTGCACGGGGTCTTCCTCCTGGGAGGCTATCCCGCACTCCAGCTCCTCCTGGGCCTGACGGTCCTGCTCACCCTGGCGACGATTTCTCTCCTGTGCAAGCCGTTCGGCCCTCGAATCACCGTCATCGGCACCTGCGTCGCATTCGCTTTCCTGCTCCAAAACATGGCGATTCGGCCCCAAATGTTCTCCTTCCCCCTGTTTGCAGCCATCCTGTGGCTCCTCTTGCGCCATCCCAACCATCCCGCCACCCCCCCCACCCTCGCCGCCCTCATGGCCCTCTGGACCAACCTCCACGGCGCGTTCCCGGTCGCCATGGCCTTCCCCGCAGCGTTTGCGGCGCAAGCGGGACTCGAACAGCGCCTTCAGCGTCCCTCGACCACCGGGGCGACCTGGCAACGATGGGTCTTGCTGGGTTCGGTGATGGCTGCGGCAACGTTGGTCAACCCTTACGGCATCACCATCTATCGCTATTTCATCGAAAACAGCTCCCTTCCAGCCACACGGCGCTTGAGCGAATGGCTCCCGCCTTCGCCGAGCAGCTTTCTCGGGGGCCGTTTCTTCCTTGGTGCAGCGGTCGTGACCGGCCTGTTGGTGTGGAAGCGTCACCGACTTCGACTGTGCGACCTCGGCCTCTACCTGGTTTTCACCGTCCCCGCGTTCAGCAGCCAGCGCATGATTGCCTGGTGGGGGCTGGTGATTCCGACAATCCTGGGCCGCGCTCTTGCGGAAGACCGGAAAACGGTCGTTGGCACGGACCACGGGAAGCCACAACGCTTGCACAGCTGGCTCGGGTGGGGCATGATCGGGTTCTGGATCGCCATGTTCGCCGCTTCCCTCCCCTCCGTACTGGATGACCGGCAGGACGACCGGGGGGACTATGCAGGCCTCGACGACGACACGCCGGCCCGGGTGGTGACCTATCTGTCGGAGGGGGATGGCGGACGGATGTTCCATCGTCTGGAATGGGGAGGATACCTGGCCTTTCGACTCTGGCCGGCCTACCAGCCGTTCATCGACATCCGCATCTGGATCTTCTCCGACGAAGTCTGGCAACAATACCTGTCGGCCAGCCGCGGAGACGACGGCTGGGAGGAATTGATGAGGCGATATGCCATCGACACTCTTGTCCTCTGTCTCGAGACGCAGTCCGGGTTGATCGAAGCCGCCAGGCGAGCCTCAGACTGGACGGAAACCTATGCAGACGACCAGGCAGTCGTCTTCGTACACGACCCTGGTGAATGAGAGGTGGTGCGACGTGGATATGGACGAATGGGTGAGGCAACTTCAGGCGAACCTGGACGAAGGACTGCTTGGGCACTTCTACGATACCGTATCGGTACAGCCGGGCGACGTTTTTTCCACGCTCCGTGAGGCAGGTATCAAGGTGTATTCGGTCACTGATGTGCAAGGAGTTCCGACCGAAGTGCTCGACCCTGTGGTGGACAAACTCATCCGGCGGACCACCTGGCGTGGGACCTTTTACGGGGCCACTTTCGGCCTGGGCGGAATGCTGTCGATCCCCCCCGAACTGGGCTACGTACTCGTCACCATGATCCGCCTTGCCCAGCAGGTGTCTCTCTGCTACGGCCAGGAGTACGACACCCAGCGCGGTCGAATCGAACTGTGGTCTGCACTGGGTCGAAGCATGGGAATCGATCTGGACCTGGAGGGACTCGAGTCGGAACTTTATCGGAAACTTCCGGTGGTGTTTGGGACAGGGCCGTTCCGGGACCCTCTGATGCTCAAGCTCGCGCAGAAAGTGCTCGTCACGGTGGGCGTCCGCCTCTCGACTCGAGCGGCCCGTTTCATCCCGCTTGTGGGCGCCGGGGTGGGAGTGGTTACGACTTACACCTATCTTGCCAATCTGGGGAAACACCTGAAGGAGGAGTATCGGGCCCGGCACCAACTGCTCCACTTGAAGCTTGATGAGGAAGGATTTTCGGAGGAGATCCCATACACGATGCGCAAAGAGGATAGGGGCTGATGGAGCCCCGACCGGCAGCCTGCTCACCGGTTCGGATTCGAGCCGACAGCGGGCCTGGGCTCCGTCGGAACACCAGGAAATCCGGGAAGAGAGGAGACGCGAGGCGCCTGGAAACGGCGTCGAGCGGGTGGCACGAGCCGTACCAGAGTGAATCGGCGGGCGAGCGGGGTTGACAATGGGGCCGACTTGGACTACCGTACGGTCTTTCAGCGTGTGCGATACCGGTCTGTCCAAGGCGTCTCCGGCCGCCGGTATCGCTGCTCGACAAGGCAGCGAGCGGGACACGTGAAATCGCGATCGGAGAATCACGCACATGGACGGTAGCCTTGGTGATGTCTCCGCGGGGCTGGCCACTGCGACGCCGGTGCCCCTGGGGACCGGAAGAGAGCTGAGCACGATCGACATCGTCCTTCAGGCCGAGCCGGTCTTGCAGTTCACCCTCCTGGTATTGATCGTTTTCTCGATCGTTTCGTGGGGAATCATCTTCTACAAGTTCCGGTATCTCCGCCACGCGGCTCGTGAGACGTCGGAGTTTCTCGAGGCGTTTTGGCGGTCGGACAACCTGGACGAAGCGTATCGGTCGGTGAGCAATTACCCTCATGCTCCGGTTGCCCAGGTATTCCGGGCAGGTTTTGCCGAGCTTCGGCGTCTGCTGGCGGTGGACAGTGACGACCGGTCTCCGAAAAAGGAGCGCAAGGGCGAAGCAACCGCCAACATGGGTCCCTCGAGCCTGGACAACGTGATCCGGGCCCTGCGCCGGGCGGGGACCGCCCAGGTGACCGTACTCGAGCGGCGGCTGTCGTTCCTGGCCACGTGCGGTTCGACCTCGCCGTTCATCGGGTTGTTCGGAACGGTCTGGGGGATCTTGCGCGCATTTCAGCGTATTGGTGCGGCCGGTTCTGCGTCGATCGCGACCGTGGGTCCTGCGATCTCGGAAGCCTTGATCGCGACGGCGGTGGGCTTGTTTGCGGCGATACCGGCGGTGATCGCCTACAACTACTTCTTGAGTCGTGTTCGAATTCTCACGGCGGAGATGGACAACTTCTCGTCCGACTTCCTGAACATCGTGAAGCGACATTTCGTCAAGGATTGATGGAATGCTCGGTGCTGGGCGGGACGGGTCCCGTCGTGAAAGGCGAGCGAGGCAGATTGCATGGGAATGGTCACCGGTGACGATGCGTCGAGGGTTTCGAGCGGGGGCCCGATGATGGCGGAAATCAACGTCACGCCCCTGGTGGACGTGATGCTGGTGCTCCTGGTCATCTTCATGGTGACCGCGCCGCTGTTGCAGCAGGGGCTGGAGGTGGCGTTGCCGCGAACCACCGCGCCGGGATTGAAGTCGGCGGGTGAGACGACATTGATCGTGACCATCGACCAGGATCAGCGTGTGTTCATGGCTCGAGAGCCGGTGGACCTGGAGGCGTTGGGTTCGAAGCTTCAGAAGATCGTGGCCAACAACCCGGACAAGCAGGTCTTTCTGAAGGCGGACCGGGCGGTTCCATACGGGGTTGTGGTTCAGGTCATGGCGACCATACGGAAAGCTGGGGTGACAAGACTGGGCATGGTGACTCAGCCCGGGGACGAGGCCAAGCCGTGACGATCCAGCCGAGGCACGCCGTCTACGGGCCTGTCTGGGAGCGACAGTTCCTGAAAATGGTGGGGCTGTCGGCGGCCCTGCACGCGGCCCTGCTGGCGGTGGTATCGTTGGTCAAATGGACCGGGATGGCGGAGCCGTTGCTTCCGTTCGACGATACCATCGTGGTGAGCCTGGTGTCGACCATGCCTGGGGGGGAGAGTCCGGTCGGAAAGAAGTCGAATACGCCGCCGCGAAAGGAGACGTATGTAGCGGAACCCGAGCCGCCGGCGCCCGGGGATGAACCGGTCTTTGATCCAGCCACGGAAGCGAAATCCATTGAAGCTGCGATGAAACCGGAGCCCACGCCGAAGCCTCGCGGCCTGGACGAGGAGGCCCGGGCGCGTCTCAACCAGGTGCTGGCCAGGCAGCGGCTTCGGGCGCGTGTGGCGGCGTTGAGCGGGACTCGAGGCGCACGGAACCGGACCGGGAGTTCTCCGGAAGGGACACGGGAGGGCTCGGGGAGTGGGGGAGGTTTTTCCGGCTCGGCAAGCAGCGTCGACCCGGAATGGGCTCGAGCCTTGAACGAGCGTTTCCGCCAGGTGTGGTATGTACTGCCGACCCTGCAAGCCAGGAACCTGGTGGTGCACGTGAACGTGGAGGTCGACGCCGATGGCGAGATTCGAACCGTGACCGTCAAGCAATCGTCAGGAGAGAAAGGGTTTGACGAAGCGGCCGTCCGGGCGGTGAAGAAGGCCGCTCCCCTTCCCCTTCCTACGAAAAAGGACCTTCGGCGGGCCATTCTGTCGGAGGGATTCGTGCTCATGTTCAACCCAAAGGGGCTAAAGCAGTGATTTCACCACTTCCGGCATTGGTGCGACGACCGACCTTCCTGGTCGCCTGCCTGACCTGCCTGGTGCTGAGCGGGTTCTCCTCCCAGACCGCCCTTGGGAAGGTCTACGTGGAGATCAACGAGCCGACTCGAGAGCCGTTTCCCCTGGCCATTCCCCTCTTCAAGGACCTGAGCAAGGTGCCCACTGCGCCAGAGTTGGCCTCTCGGCTCCCGGACCTCCTCGTGTCCGACCTGCGCGTGACCGGCCTTTTCAAGCTCCTGGACCGGGACATGTACATCGAGAACCCGGCAACCGCCGGCTTGCTCCCAGACCAGATCGACTTCTCCGCCTGGAAGCAGATCGACGCACTCGGCCTCGTGAAAGGCGGCTACGAGGTCAACGGGGGCACGATCACCGTACAACTTCGCGTGTTCGACGTGCTCGCTTCCGCCCAGATCGGTGGAAAAATCTACACCGGGTCGCTCAAGGAACTCAGGCGCCTCGCTCACCGGATGGCCAATGAGATCGTCTACCAGTTCACGGGCACGCCGGGGTTCTTCGATAGCAAGATCGTGGCCGTCTCCACAGCGTCCGGGCACAAGGAAATCGTGGTCATGGACGTGAACGGCGCCGGCCTCACCCCCTTGACCCAAAACGGATCCATCAACATCCTCCCGGCCTGGTCCAGAAACGGAACCAAGATCGCCTACACTTCCTTCAAGCACGGCAACCCGGATCTGTATGTGGCCGATCTGGTCCAGGGAATCACCCGGCGAGTGGCTGCGTTCGAGGGGATCAACAGTGGGGCCGCCTGGTCTCCCGTCGAGGACATCATCGCCCTCACCCTCTCCAAGGACGGGGCCCCCGACCTCTACCTGATCAACGAACGCGGCAAGGAACTCAGGCGACTGACCCACTCCTACGGCGTCGACTCTTCTCCCGCCTGGTCCCCGGATGGAACCAAGATCGCATTCGTCTCCGGCCGAGCAGGGGGCGCCCACATCTATGTCATGAACGCGGATGGCTCCGACATTCGGCGCCTCACCTACACCGGCACCCAAAACGTGTCACCCGAGTGGTCCCCGGACGGAACCAAGATCGCCTATGCCACCCGCGACCTGGGTGCTTTCGACATCATCGTGATGAATGCCGACGGTTCCAACGCTGTCCGTGTCACCCAGGACCAGGGCGACAATGAGGACCCCGCATTCTCACCAGACGGAAACTTCCTCGTTTTCTCGTCCACTCGAGACCACCCCAAGCGCGCACAACTCTACATTTCCAGCCTGGACGGCCGCTCCCAGGTCCGAATCACGAACGGACGGGCATCCTACACAAACCCGGACTGGTCCCCAAGGGTGAACTGGTAGGCCGTCCGCCGCTGCCCGGCTTCCCTTTTCCCCTCCCCATCATCTCGCATATCCAAGCGAACGCAACATGGCCTCGTCTTCGGAAGGCACGCGCGGCACAGGTCGCCCCAGGTCGCCCCCGGTGGCTGCGAGCCAGTGGTCCAACGTCGCTTTCATCCGCGCCAACTGCGCCGGGTCTGATTGCGCCAGATTGTGCTGCTCGAGCGGATCGAGATCCAGTCGGAACAATTCGTGGTAGAAACGCCCTTGCCCGGGATAAGCAATCAGTTTCCAGGGCCAGACTCGGAGAGCGATCACCAACCCCTCGCGCACCAACGGCGCCTGAATGTGGGACACCCGGTCCGGTTCAGGCCGTGCAAAGCTCACAATCTGTCGCCCACTTCCCGGGCGCCCCACCGACACAGCCCTTCCCCGATTCCGACCGGGACAGCGCAGGTCACCTTCCCGGGCGTTCTCGGTGACACGCCGTTTCTGCCCGGAAACGAAGATGGGTCCCACCCCCGGCAACAAGGATACGCCCTGTACGTCCCCGGGGATGGGGAGCCCCAGGAGATCGAGGAGGGTGGGCACCACATCCACATGGTGCGCTTCCCTGGTCATCCGTCGCCCTCCGCACAGGCCTCCGGGCAAGTGAAACAGGAGGGGCACGCGAATCTGCTCCTCGTAGGCCCTACCCCCATGGTCGAATACGAACGGGCGTTCCACCAGGGTCTCCCCATGGTCGGACAGGAAGATGACGATACTCCTGTCAAGTCGGCCCAGATCCTTCAAGGTATTGAACAAACGACCGATGGCCTGGTCGGCGAACCGAATCTCGGCGTCGTAACGACGCATATAGACCTCGAGTTCTCCCGGCGCTGCGCCGCCGGACCGGAGCCGGGGGAGGTCTGCGTTTTCTGGAAACCGGGCCTCCTCCGCCTCCGTCGACCCCAGCGCGATGGAAAAGGCGACCGGCGCTCGATACGGATAGTGCGGGTCGAACAGGTGAAAAAAGAGGAACAGGGGCTTTCCAGGATCCAGGTCGCCAAGGACCCGCCGGGCGACCTCCCAGGTTTCATTCGCCTGCCGATCGCTCTGTCCCTGCGCCACCTCCTCGTACCGCTCGAAACCTCGGCCCAGCCCGGTGAGCCGATCGCTCAGCATGACACTGCTCGTGACCCCCACGGTCTGGTATCCTTCCTCGCCCAGGATCTGGGCGAGGGGGACCACCCCGGAGCCCAGATGATACCGGTTGCGCAGGATTCCGTGCTTCGGAGGATAGAGCCCCGTCAAAATACTGGCATGGGATGGACCCGTATTCGTGTGCGCAGCAAAGGCGTGCTCGAACACCAGAGAACTCGAGGCCAGTTCGGTCAGGTGGGGAGCGGTCGAACGGCGTGCACCATGAAACGGCAGATGATCTCGACGCAAGGTGTCCATGCTGATCAACACCACGTCCGGGCGCTCCATGCTGTTTCGCGCCCTGGGTCCCCCCTCATCCCCACATTCCGGCTCCGGCGTACACATCACCATCACCAGGCTTGCGGCCGCAAGCCACCGCACGCGCCGCCCCCTCGATCCAACTCCGGCCAGGATCACCATGCCCCGCATCCCGCTTTCATCCACCAGCAATCTCGATCTCGAAGGCACCTCCACAGGACCACCTTTCCACCCCGCGTTTCGCCGCGCCCACGAGGTCCGTTCTTGCCCCTCGACAGCTCCCTGAGCACACGATGACACGCCCGGCTCGAGCGTGCAAGCGGGTCGCGCACCGGGCCAGCGTGGACGAGGTCGCCGGGTCGGGCGTTCCCCCCCGGTTTATCCTGGGTTGGAGGCGGGTGGGCCATTCCAGGCCCGTGGGGCCTCACGGGTGCAAGCAGGTCTGCACTCTGATACACTGGTTCGACGAGGAGCAGGATCCGGCTGTGGCGTGGAGTGGACAGGATGACGAGCACGGGAGGGCGGGTGCAAGGACGGTCCGGGACGGCCCACGTGCGGGGGGAGCGTTCCGGGCATGGCGGACGCACCGGATGGTGGGTGGCCCTGGCCCTCCTTCTGGCGACTCCCACCCTCCTGTATCCGGGAGCGCTCCCGGGGCCTCGAGTGGTCTCTCTGGACGACCACCTGTCGGTTCACCATGCCTTCCAGGATATTCCTGGGGGCGTTGTGCACAATCCGGTACTTTCGGACCCGGCGGTACAACTCAAGGCGATCCGGCGGCGGGTTGTCGAGGCGCTGAGCCGGGGTTACGCGCCCTTGTGGAACCCGGACATTTTCTGCGGAGCGCCACTGCTTGCCGACGGCCAGACCATGGTGGGGTCGCCGGTGACCTGGTTCCGGCTGGTCTTCCCGGAAGACACAGCCCAGGACGCGGGGGTGTGGTGGCTGTTGACCTGGTCGGCGCTGGGCACGTTTTTGCTCCTGAAGCAACTGGGAGCCGTACCGGCTGGAGCCCTGAGCGGGGCACTGGCCACGATGACCGGGCCGTTCCTCGCCGTGTGGCTCCAGTATCCTCTGGCCGGGTCGTTCGTCTGGATTCCCTGGGTCCTGCTCGCCCTCGAGCACTGGAAACATGGCGGGTCTCCCATCTGGGTCGCTCTGGCGGTCACAGGGATGCTGGGCGGGGGTCATCCCGATCCAGGATTCTACGGCCTCGCGCTCGCAATCGGTTGGGCTGCGTTCCACCGCCGGCGTCTCTCGACCGCCCTTGCGCTC
>Ga0256914_1003269_pt1 | contig 12879 bp, 13 predicted proteins | sample HulkmetaG_FD_191571 | JGI IMG/M metagenome (GOLD analysis project Ga0256914, IMG submission 191571) | Hydrothermal chimney microbial communities from Main Endeavour vent field at the Juan de Fuca Ridge, Pacific Ocean - Hulk | ecosystem: Environmental > Aquatic > Marine > Hydrothermal vents ...
GTCGAAAAAGTTGTTAAGCACCCCCTGGCGAACGACGCCGAGCAACCGGCTGGCCAGCGTCCCCGCCATTACTATGAGGGTGTTGTGTAAGATGCGTTTCTTACTCAAGCCTGGTCCAGTATAGCACCGCTGATATCAACTGTGGGAATGAATTAGAACAGCGGCACCTGCGAGAAGAGTAACTGGTTGGCGGCGGCCTGGTGGTGGACGACCGCGAACGAGGTGACCGGCGTGGGAGCGTAGCTCTTGGTGAGCAGCGCCCGCAGTCCGTTGCCGGCGATGACCGCCGCCGCGTGGCGGGCGAAGCGGTCGGACATGAAGCGCGTATCGTGGCCGATGACCACCGCCTCACCGCCTGCCGAACCGACGTAGTCGGCGGTCGCCTGGGCTACCCGGGAGACGTTGGCGAACGTGTACTTCTCGGCGATGACGTCGCGCCAGCCGTCAGTACCGAATTTGAGCTCGTCCATACCCCAATCATACGTTCGCCGCGCCGCCAGCTGTTAGACTGTTCGGCGTGTCCGCGAGCGACCTCCTTTCCTCACTCAACGAAGAGCAGCAAGCCGCGGTCCGCCACTTCCTGGGTCCGGCCCTGGTGATTGCCGGCGCCGGCTCCGGAAAGACGCGGACGGTGGTCCACCGGGTGGCCTACCTGATCTCCGAGCGTGACGTCTACCCGGCCGAGGTGCTGGCGGTCACCTTTACAAACAAGGCCGCCGGCGAGATGCGCGAGCGACTGGCGCGGATGGTCGGCCGCGCCGCCGGCGAGCTATGGGTGAGCACCTTCCACTCGGCCGGCCTGCGTATACTGCGCCGCTGGGGCGAGCGGATCGGGCTGAAGCCCGGCTTCGTCGTCTACGACGATGACGACCAGCGGGTTTTGCTCAAGGAGGTGCTGGGCTCGCTCGGCGTCGAAGCGCGCCCGACCTACGTCCGCGCCATAATCGACCGCATCAAGAACCGGATGTGGAGCCTGGAAGACTTCGTGGCCAACGCCGACGACTGGGTGGGCGGGCTGGCCAAGGAGCAGATGGCCGCCGTTTACCAGCGCTACCAGCAACGCCTGCGCGAGAACAACGCCCTCGACTTCAACGACCTGCTGCTGCGGACGATCGAGCTCTTCGACGAGGAGCCGGAGGTGCTGGCGGCGGTCCGGCAGCGGGCCCGCTTCATCCACGTCGACGAGTATCAGGACACCAACCCGGCCCAGTACCGGCTGACCAGGCTGCTGGCCGGCGACGAGGCCAACCTGATGGTGGTCGGCGACCCCGACCAGTCCATATACGGGTTCCGCAACGCCGATATTCAGAACATCCTCGGTTTCGAGCGCGACTACCCGGGGGCAAAGGTCTACCGGCTCGAGGCCAACTACCGCTCGACCGCGGCCATCCTGCGGGTGGCCAACGCCCTGATAGAGCGGAACCAGCAGCGCCTGGAGAAGACACTGCGGCCGGTCAAGCCCGCCGGCGAGCCGGTGCGCGTTTACCGCGCCCCCGACCACCGCGAAGAGGCGGCCTTCGTCGCCCGCGAGGTGGCGCGGCTGGCCCGCAAGCGCCCGCTCGACGACTTCGCGGTTCTCTACAGGACCAACGCCCAGTCGCGCGTGCTCGAAGAGGCTTTCAGGCGCCTTAACCTGCCGGCGCGGATAGTCGGCGGCGTTGGCTTCTACGAGCGGCGCGAGATAAAAGACGTGCTGGCCTACGCCCGCCTGGCGGTCAACCAGGCCGACGACGTCGCCTTCCGCCGCGTCGTCAACGTACCCGCCCGCGGCATCGGCCAGACCTCGGTCGAGAGGCTGGCGGCCTACGCCGGCGAGAGGGGCGTCTCGCTATTCGCCGCCGCGCAGAAGGCGGGCGAGGTCCTCGCTACCCGGCAGGCAGCGGCGGTGGCCGGCTTCGTCTCCCTGATGGAAACGCTCAGGGAGGCGGCCGAGGAGGCCGGACCCGAGGCGTTTCTGCGCCTGGTGCTGGCCGAAACCGGCTACAGCGAGATGCTCCGCCGCGAGGGCGACAGCGAGCCGCGTCTGGAGAACCTGGAGGAGCTATTGCGGGCGGCGGCCGAGTGGGAGGAGGAGCACGGCGGCAACGTGGCCCAGTTCCTCGACGAAATCGCCCTGACCGCCCGGGCCGAGGAGCCGAACGACGCCCCCGCCAGCTCGGTGACCCTGATGACCCTGCACAACGCCAAGGGTCTGGAGTTCCCGGTGGTCTTCGTGGTCGGCGTCGAGGAAGGCCTCCTGCCGCACCGTTCCAGCCTCGGTTCCGACGCCGAGCTGGAAGAGGAGCGCCGCCTGCTCTACGTCGGCATTACCCGCGCCCAGGACCGGCTCTACCTGACCCTCAGCGAAGAGCGGGAGACCTGGGGGCAGCGCGAGCCGGTAAGGCCCAGCCGCTTCCTTGAAGAGATACCGGACGGGCTGCTCAAGCCGGTCGGCCCCTTCGGCGACATAGCCGCGCCGCCGCCGGAAAAGCCCTCGGCGGAACCGCGAAGCCGGGTCAGCGGCGTCGCCGCCGGCGGCTTCAAAGGCGGCGAGAAGGTGCGCCACCCGCGCTACGGCGAGGGGATGGTGGTGGCGGTCAGCGGCGAGGGGGCCCGCCAGGAGGTGACCGTTCACTTCGGGGAGGCCGGCATGAAGCGGCTGCTGGTCAAGTACGCCGGCCTGGAGCGCATAGAATAGAGCCGTGAAGCGCGTTCTGATGGTCCTCGTCATCCTGCTGGCCCCGGCGCTGGCCGGCGGGCTCGACCTGGGCATCTACGACATCCTGAGCACCGGCGGTTTCTCGGGCCAGCTCGGCTTCTACGTCGAGGGTGACCCGCTGGCGGCTCGCGGCCGGCTGCTGTTCGGCGAGGGGGGCGGGCTGATGGCCGGGCTGGACCTGCTCTACAGGCCGCTGGGCGGGTTCATCGTCGAGCCCTACCTGGGCGCCGGCGCCGAGACGCTGATAGCCCGCCAGAAGAGCGTCGGCGGACTGGAGATGGCCGTTGGCGAGCAGTCATACGCGGTGGGAACTCTGGGCCTGGCGCTGCGCCTGCCCGCGATCAGGCCATACGCCGAGTTGAGTTACTGCTACGGGGCCGGCTCCTACGCCAAGGCGGGGCTGGGCTTCGTCTGGTGGTGGTGAGATGACCCCGGCGGTGATAGTTCACGGCGGCGCCGGCGCGGTGCCCGAAGAAGAGTTCGCCGCCCGCCTCGAGGTGCTCAGCCGCGCCCGGCTGGCGGCCTGGGAGGCGGCTGCCGCCGGAGACGCCGTCGCCGCGGTGGTGGCGGCGGTGACCGTTCTCGAAGACAGCCCGCTCTTCAACGCCGGCGTCGGCTCGGCGCTCAACCGCGAGGGCTTCGTCGAGATGGACGCGGCGGTCATGGACGGCGAGACCAGGGCCTGCGGCGGCGTGGCGGCGGTGCGCGACGTTCGTAACCCGGTCCAGCTGGCGCGCGAGGTGATGGACTCGGAGCACGTGCTGCTGGCGGGCGAGGGGGCCAGCCGGTTCGCCCGCGAACGGGGCATACCCGCCTGTGACCCCGCTTCCCTGGTCACCCGGCGACAGCTGGAGCGCTGGCGACGGGCGCGCCGCCGCGGCGACGGGGAGAAGGCGGGGACGGTCGGCGCGGCGGTGATGGACAGCCGCGGCCGGCTGGCGGCGGCCACCTCGACCGGCGGCATGGTGGACAAGCGGCCGGGGCGCGTCGGCGACACCCCGCTGCCGGGGGCCGGCAACTACGCCGAGGCCGGTCTGGGCGCCGCCAGCGGCACCGGCTACGGCGAGTACTTCGTGCGGGCGCTGGCGACGTACCGGGCGGTGGCGGCGTTGCGCCAGCACCAGCCGCAAAGGGCGCTGGAGCTGGCTATCGCCGAGGTCGCCGCCCTGGGCGGGCACGGCGGGATGATACTGGTTGACGCCGCCGGCCGCAGCTGGTGGCACCACGATACGGCGGCGATGTGCGTCGCCTGGCGCGACGCTGCCGGCGAGGGGGCTTCCTGCCGCCGCTAGCACGGGTATAATCGCCCGGAACTGGAGAGGCTCGCAGATGGAATACGTTTCTCTTTTCTCCGCAGGTAGCAGCCGCTGGCTGGCGCCCGCCCTGGCGGCGCTGGCGGTCCACGAGGTGCCGTTGCAACTGGTGCCCGCGCCGGTGGCGGGGCGCCTGCCGGCCGCCCTGGAGGGCCTGGTTCCCCTGGGTTTCGCCGGGGCGCTGATCGAAGACGAGGGCTACCAGACGGCCGCCGCCGGGCTGGTCGGCCGCCTCGAGGTAGAGGCCCGCGAGGCGGGGGCGGTGGACGCCGTCCGGTCTCGCTTCGGCGAGCTGGAGGGCAACTACCTGCTGCCGCTGGCCGTCAAGCAGGCGATGGAACAAAGCGGCTTCGCCGGCGCCCGGGTCCTCTGGCTGGGCCCGCCGCTGCGCGGCCTGCGCGACGCCCTGCGGCTGGCTTCCAGCGTGCACGTTCTCCGCGGCAGCCCGCTGGAGGGCGAGTCGTTTCTGGAGATGCTGGCCCCGCCGCAGCGGGGGCTGGCGCTGACCGACAAGACTCAGGCGCAGGCGCTGGCAGGCGAGGTTGACCTGGTCGTTTACAACGGCGGGGCGCTGCCGCTGGCGCTCCTGCAGCCCTACCACGGCCTCTTCGCCTTCCGCGAGCCGCAGCAGGACGCCTACATGATCGTCGATCAGGTGATCAGCCCCGGCTACTTCCGCCAGCTCTACCTGAGCCGCCTGCTCGGCTGGGTGAGCGGCGTGGACCTCCCGCCCGAAGATTTCGTAGAATAATTACCATGGTCCCGAACCTCGATAAGATACCCGGCGTCCTGGGGCGGATAGCCCGCCGCCGCTACGCCGCGGTCGCCCAGCGTGACTTTTCGTACCTGCCGGAGCCGCCCCAGTCTCCGCCCTCGTTCCGGGCGGCGCTGGAGGCCCCGGGGCTGACGCTCATCGCCGAGATAAAGCGCCGGAGCCCGTCCAGGGGAGAGATAGCCGATCTGGACGCGGTGGCCACCGCCCGCGCCTACGCCGCCGGCGGCGCGGGGGCGATTAGCGTTCTCACCGAGCCGGAGTTCTTTGGCGGCAGCGAGGCCGACCTGGAGGCGGTGGCCGGGGCGGTCGGGCTGCCGGTGCTCAGGAAAGATTTCGTGGTCCACCCCGGCCAGATATGGGAGGCGCGCTCGCTGGGGGCGTCGGCGGTCCTGCTGATAGTCGCCGTGCTCGGCGGGCTGACGGCGGCTTATCTGGAAGAGGCGGAAAAGGCCGGGCTGGACGCGCTGGTCGAGGTTCACGACCACGCCGAGCTGGAGCTGGCGCTGGCCGCCGGCGCGCGCATCATCGGCGTCAACAACCGCGACCTGACGAGCCTCGAGGTAGACCTGGGCCGGGCCCCCGAGCTGGCGCGCGCGGCGCGCGCGGCGGGCTTCGGCGGCCTGCTGGTGGCCGAGTCGGGCTACTATCACCCCGAGGAGCTGGCCGCCATCACCCGCGTCTTCGACGGCGTTCTGGTAGGCAGCTCGCTGGCGGCGGCCGCTGACCCCGGCGCGGCCGTCAGGCGTTTGCTGGGCCGCTGAAGCGCGTCTGGGTCGGCAAAAACGCTCCATTTTTCCTTGACCGCCGCCGGCGCCCGTGCTAGGCTTAGCTAGGAAGCTGCCCCGGCTTCCGCTTTCGACGGGGCGTAGCGCAGTCCGGCAGCGCGCCTGCTTTGGGGGCAGGATGTCGCAGGTTCAAATCCTGCCGCCCCGACCAGCTTGCGGGAGTAGCTCAGTTGGTAGAGCATCGGCCTTCCAAGCCGAGGGTCGCGGGTTCGAGTCCCGTCTCCCGCTCCAAAAGGGGGTGGCCGCGGCCGCCCCCGGTTTGTACGCGCCCGTAGCTCAGGGGATAGAGCAGCCGCCTTCTAAGCGGTAGGTCGGGGGTTCGAATCCTCCCGGGCGCACCATATTTTTTCCAGTGTGACGAGTTTGTGACGCTCGCCTGTCACCATGATGGTGGAGGTGAACGTGAAAACCAGGAAGCTGTGTCTCAGCGCCGCCCTGGCGCTGGCCGTCGTCGCCTGCGGCGCGTCCGACCGCGATCCGCCGCGGGTGACGGCCAGCACGCCGGCTAGCGGCGCCACCGAGGTCAGGCTCGACAGGCCCTTCGTCATCGAGTTTTCGGAGGAGCTGGCGGATAGCAGCTTCTCGCCGTCGGCGGTTCGTTTTCTGGTCGGCGGCCGCGAGCTGGCCGTCGCCGTCTTGCGGGGCTCGAGCGCCCGCGAGATGCTCGTCCGCCCCGCCGAGCAGCCGGCCGCCCTGCCGGCGGCCGCCAGGCTGGAGCTGAACGGGAACGTTCGCGACCGCGCCGGCAACGCTTTAGAGGGCTACGTGCTCGAGTTCGAGCTGGCCGACTGGATCCCCCTGGGCGGGGTGCTCAACCGCGACCCCGAACAAGACGTCCACGCCGTCAGCCTGCTATGGCTGAACGGCCCGCTGCTGGCCTGGTCCGAGCAGGACGGCGCGGCGGCGACCAGTTACGTCGCTGGCTGGGACGACGGCGAGGGGGAGTGGCGACTGCTCGGCGACTGCCTCGACGGCCGGCGGGAAGACCCGGCCTACTCGCCGGCGTTGCTGAGCAGCGGGGGAGAGCCGGCCGTCTTCTGGAACGAGATAACCGGCCCGCCGACGAGGCACCAGGTCTTTTACGCGGTCTGGAACGGTGATTCCTGGCAGAGGCAGGGGCCGCTCAACCTCGACGACGCCAGGGACGCCTACTACCCGGTAGTCGCCGCGGGAAGCCAGGCCGCCTGGATCGAGAAGGACGCGAGCAACGTATATCACGGGGTCTTCGGCCGGATGGACTCGACAGTCTGGCAACCGGGAAGCGGCGACTGGGCCGCCGGGACGGACATTCCCGCCGCCAGCAGCCTGATAGCCGACGGCGACCGCCTCTGGCTCGCTTACGGCTACAGCGCCGGCAACGCCCGCGTCGTCGCTTACGACGGCGCTTCCTGGAGCCAGCTCGGCGCCGTCTTCGACGCCGACGGCGACGCCGGCACCATCAGCCGCCGGCCGCGCCTGGCCCGCAGCCCCGGCGGCCGGCTGTACGCGATCTGGTACGAAGAAAAGGTAATTCACGCCGCCTACTGGGACGGTGGCGCCTGGCGCAAACTCGCCGATCTGACCGGCGCCGTCTCCGCGCCGGAAGCCGGCCTGGCGGCCTCGGAGAAAGGACTTTTCGCGGCTGTCCAGGAGCTGGACGCCGGCGGGAGGTTGCTGGTGCGCCGCTGGGACGAAAGCACCGGCGCCTGGGTCAACTTTGGCGGAGACGCGCACGGCCTGGCGCAGACGACCTACTACTCGAGCCTCGCCCTGACCCTCGACGACGCCGGCTGGCCGCTACTGGCCTGGGCGGTTGTTGAAGACACGGTCGACCGCCTCTACGCGGCTCGCTACAACCACGTTCAGTAATAGACCCGCGCCGTGAGGCTCGGCAGCCAGACGACCCCGGCGCCGCCGCTCGAAAGCCCCAGACCCAGGGTCACGTCGCCGGGGCCGCCCGCGTAGGTGAGACGAGCGGAGACGTCGTAGACGGCGGGCGCGCCCTGCGGCAGCGTCAGCCGCGCCAGCGCGTCGGCGCTCCAGTCGGCGGCGGGCTGCCAGGAATAGGCGGCGGCCAGACTGGGGCTGGCGGCGTAGGCCGCCTCGACGGCGAGGAGGCCGCCGGCCAGGTAGCGACTGACGCCCAGGGCGCCGCGCCAGAGGTCGCTTTCGCGCAGCAGGCCCCAAACCTCGCCGTAAACGAGCCAGTCTGCCAGGGTGGCCGACAGCCCGACCCCGAAGGCGGCAGGAGCCGGCGCGGGGCCGTAGACGGCGCTCAGGCGATAATCGGCGGCGAGAACCCCGCCGTCGAGGCGCAGCACGCCCGTAGCCGTTCCGGCGACGCTGCGCAAAGCCAGGCGCAGCCGGCCGGACGGCGCGGCGGAGAGCTCCAGCCAGCCGCCCCAGAGCCCCGGGGCGAAGTCGGTGCGCGGGGCGGTCAGTGAAAAGGGCGGCAGAAGGCGCATCAGCGTCAGCGTTTCGGGGGCGGCTCCGATACCGGCGGCCAGGGAGCCGGCGTCGTAGCCCAGCTCGAGCTTCGATATGCCCGCCCAGAGCTCTCGCGTGGCCAGGTTCCAGCCGGGGAAGAGGGCGGAGTCGAGGTAGAAATCGCCCCAGCTCTCCGAAAAGAGCAGCGAGCCGGCGTAGACGGGCTGCAACTCGAAGCCGCCGGCGGACCCGGAGTAGACGCCGCGGACCTGGATTTCCAGCGAGCCGCTGAAGCTGGCGGCGGCGGCCAGCCCCGCGATGAAGACCGGCAGGAAGAACGACCGCTTCACCCGACCGTCTCCTCCCGGACGATGCGGCCGTCCTCGAGATGAACCACCCGGCGCACGTGCTCGAGCAGGCGCGGGTCGTGGGTCGAGAAGACGAAGGTGAGCCCTTTCTCGCGGTTGAGCCGTTTCATGTACTCGATCAGCGCCAGGCCGGTCCCGGAGTCGAGGTTGGCGGTGGGCTCGTCGGCCAGGATGACGGCGGGTTCGGCGGCCAGCGCCCGCGCCACGGCGACGCGCTGCTGCTGACCGCCGGAGAGCTGGTTGGGCCTGCGGTCGGCGAAGCCCTCCATCTCCAGCTCGGCCAGGGCGTCGAGCGCGCGCTTCTTGCGTTCGGCCGGCGGAACGCCGCGCAGCTCGAGCACGAAGGCGGCGTTCTCGAGCGCGGTCAGGACCGGTATCAGGTTGTAGGCCTGGAAGACGAAGCCCACCTTCCACAGGCGCAGCCGCGCCCGCTGGACCGGTGGCTTGTCGTCGATGCGCTCGCCGGCGAGCCAGACCTCGCCGGCGCTGGGCCGGTCGAGGCCGCCGAGCAGGTGGAGCAGGGTGCTCTTGCCGGAGCCCGACGGGCCGGCGATAGCGGTGAACTCGCCCCTGCCGATGGCCAGGTCGACCCCGCGCAGCGCCGGGGTTTCCACCCCGTCGGCGCGGTAGGTCTTGTGCAGGTTTCTGGCTTCGACGATAGTGTCCATTCGTTCCTCCTAGGCCACGTGGCGCATGGCCTCCACGGGTTCGAGCCTCCCGGCCAGCCAGGCGGGCCAGAGGGCGCTCGCGATGGCGGTTAGCGCGGCAAAGGCGAAAACCAGCAGCACCTGACCGGGGGTGATGCTGGCGTACATGACGGCGGGCAGCCCGAACTCGGCGTACTGCTGGGCGAGCGTGCCCGGCAGGCTGAAGCCCCGGGCCAGCCGCCACAGGGCGAGCCCGCCGATTATCCCCCCTAAGGCGGCGCCGCTGGCGACCAGCAACAGGCTCTCCAGGACAACCAGCCGCATAACCCGCCAGCGGTCGGCCCCCAGAGCGATGATCACACCGAACTCGCGGATGCGCTCGACCAGGCTGAGATAAACGGTATTGACCACCAGCAGCCCCGCCAGCACGAAGAAGAGAACCGCGTAAATCGTGACCATCGGCCTGGTCATGTCGAGCACCGCCGCCAGCGCCGGTTCGGCCTCGCGCCAGGTTTGCACCTCGTATTCATCCGGTAGCGCCCTTTCCAGCGCTTCCCGGTAGCCCTGCAGGCGCTCGGCTGCAGACAGGGTTCTGACGCCGGGGAGGAAGACGACGATCCGGGTGGCGGCGTCGGGTGCGGCCAGTTCCTGGGCGTCGGCCAGGTCGAGCACGGCGGTCCGCGCCTCCATGGTGCTCTCCGGCAGGTCGAGCAGGCCCGATACGGAGAAGGCGGCCGCGCCCAGGCCTTCGGTTCCGGGGGCGAACGCGTAGACCGTGCCCCCCACGCTGGCGGAGAGCGCCCGGGCCAGCGCTTTGCCCAGCGCGGCTTCGTAGCCGCCGGCGGCGGGGACGCGCCCGGCGCTGAGATACTTTTCGGCGAACTCGCGCATCAGGTGGCCTTCTGGCTCCAGCCCCAGCAAGACGACGCCGCGGGAGCGCTTCTCGCCGGCGAGCAGAGCCGGCACCTCGAGTACCGCTTCCACGTCGGCCTCTGGCAGGGCCTCCCGCACACGCTTCTTGACCGAGGCCGCGTCGCGAATCAGGCTCAGGTCGAATTCGCGAATCTCGTCTGCGTTCCTGACCCGCACCACCAGGTGGCCGGTAGTGCGGGTCAGGTTCTGGAAAACGCCGTTCAAGACCGCGCCGCTGAATCCGTACATGACCAGCATCATGGCGACAACCGCCGCCACCGCCCCCGCGGTCAGCAGGCTGCGCCCGCGCCCGCGCCAGACGTTCTTCCAGGCCAGCGACCACACTAGAAACGACACCCCCGTTCCAGCGCCGCCGGGCTGAAGCAGCTCTCGGGCGGGCTGCCGGTTTTCCAGTCGGAAACTTCGAAAACGGTGCGGTAGCCCGGGCGCACCAGGTCGCGAACCAGCATTCCGGTTATCAGGTAGCCACCTCCGGGGAGGGCGGCCGTGCTGTTAACGACAAAGTCCTTCACCGCCGCGCCGCGCTGGTCGTAGTAGACGATTTTTCTAAGCAGCAGGTCTTTTTTGCCGAGTACCATCTCGACCCTTCCCCAGGGAACCGGAGCCGTGGGGTTGGGCGTCAGCACCAGGGTCAGGGTATCCGCCCCGGTTTCCGCTTCGGCCAGGCTGACGCGGTAATCGCTCTCGAGGTCGCGGCCGGAGAGGTCGGCGTAGCTGACGTCGGAACCCAGGAAACGGTCGTTGCGGCCGCTGGGCGGCAGCCGCAGCACCCGGCCCAGCCGCGGGTTGTAGATCCAGATGTCCTGGCCGATTGTCAAGAACGCCTGGCCGGCGTCGCGTTTCGGTTCGATTACGCGGATGTGGGCCCTGTCGCCGCCGTCCGTGTAGACGCGCAGCACGTACTTTTTGTTGCGCCCTGGCCGTTCGACCAGCAGCGTGTAGGTGGCGGCCATGGCCGGGCCGCGCAACTGGTCGATGGCCCGGTGCAGCAGCGCCCGGGGGTCGGGTTGTTGTGCCAGCGCCACGCTCGAGAGCGCCAGCAGCGCGGTGAGCCGTAACAAGATTTGCTTCAGTCCCATCTGAGTGCCTCCGAAGGTCGCAGCCGGCGGGCGCGCAGGGCGGGGAAGAAGAAGGCGGCCAGGGCCGAGACGGCTACCGTAATCAGCGAGTAGAAGGCGTAGACCGGCGAGAGGCGGGTGTAGAACTCTTCGGTCAGCCCCGCCTCGCTCCAGACCTCGCCGTATAGCTGGAAGAAGGGGCCCAGGACGTTGTGGGTGCTGGTGTAGTAGATGAGCGCGTAGCCGAGCGCCAGCCCCAGTAACCAGCCGACCGCGGTGGCGAAGACGCCCTCGAGCACGATCATCCAGCCGAGGGCCGGGTTATCCATACCCAGGGCCAGTACCACCCCGAACTCGCGGGTGCGCTCGAGCACGCTGACGATCAGCGTGCTCGTCACCGCCAGGGCGGCGAAGAGCGCCAGCAGCAGTCCGATGGGTAGCGAGAGTCGCTTGCCGGCCTCGACGTCGGTCTTGATGGGGCCCACCAGGTCCCAGACGGGGTGGGCGGTCAGGCCGGCGGGCAGGTAACGCTCTATTTGCCGCGCCACCCGGGCTTCCCCTCCCAGCGGGGCGTCGGCCGCCAGGTGGGTCGCCCCGTCGAGCCCGGTCAGGTGGCGGGCGTCGGCCAGATCGATGTAGACGCCGGAGCTGTCGACGCTGGAAACGCCGGCGTGCACCAGGCCGACGACGCGCAGCCCCAGCGACCGGGGGCCGGCCAGGGAGGCGGTGCTGACCACCAGACGCTCCCCCGGACGGACGTCGAGGCGGCTCGCCAGCCGGTAGCCGAGGACCACCTCCCCGGGCCCCTGCAGCCAGCGCCCCTGGCTGACCCTGGCGGGAACGTTCGAGACCGCCCTCTCGCCGTCGGGTTCGACCCCCAGGGGAAAGGCGGCTTCGGAAAGGTAGGGCGAGGTCAGCAGGCCGGCGAACTGCAAGCGCGGGGTGTAGCGCCGCACCCCCGCCTCGAGCAGGGCCTGCCGGGCGGGGCCCAGGTCGCGCAGGCCGTTTTCGGGGTCCGGGTCTTCGAACCAGGCGTCCCGGGCCACGGTTACCGGCGCCAGCACGTAGCGGGCGTGGGCCCGCAGAACTGAAAGCTCGTAGCCGTCTATCAAACTCCAGTAGAAGATGGTCGCCACCGAGGCGTAGGCGACGACCAGCGCCAGCAGAAAGGTCCGCTGGCGGTGCCGCCAGATGTTGCGCCAGGCCAGCCTGACGACCGTCGCGGCCCTGGCCCCCTTCAACCCCGCTCACGCTCCTTTCGCCAGCTGGCGATGAAGCCCGCCAGCATCTCGCCGTAGCGGCTGAAGATCCGCTCCATCTCGCTCAGGCGGGCGTCGCGGCCGGGGTGGCGTTCCAGTTCACGGCGCGATTCGGCGGCGAAGCCCACGAAACCGTCGCTCACCTTCTTTTCCAGCTCCAGCATCCGCTCCCAGATGTCACCGGCCAGCCGGTAGTACGCCTTGCGCGTGCCGCAGCGGGGCGCCCGCTCCAGCGCACCGATCTGTTCCAGTTGCCTGGCGGCATTGCTGACCGAGGCCTTGCTGACGCCGAGCTGTGCGGCCAGCTCGTCGAGCGAGACCTCGTCTTCCTCGCTTAGCAGCAGCCAGCCCAGGACCCGGCCGGCCATCCGTGGCCAGCCGAACTGCTCGAGAAAGAACCCCATCCGCTCTGCCAGCCTGCGCCGCGGGTCTTCCGCTCCCGCCGGAGTTTCCATAATCACAAGCTAATACGTATAGTACGTTTAGTCAATACTAAACGTACTTAATATACCCGCCGTCCGCCTTGTGACGCTTTTGTGACGGGTGGCCTTTAGGCTTGGTGGGAAGGGAGCTTGAATGAGCCAAGAACGAGTAAGCGCGTTACGTGCCCTGCCGCTGGTCCTGACGCTGGTACTGG
>Ga0256914_1003270_pt1 | contig 12875 bp, 11 predicted proteins | sample HulkmetaG_FD_191571 | JGI IMG/M metagenome (GOLD analysis project Ga0256914, IMG submission 191571) | Hydrothermal chimney microbial communities from Main Endeavour vent field at the Juan de Fuca Ridge, Pacific Ocean - Hulk | ecosystem: Environmental > Aquatic > Marine > Hydrothermal vents ...
TGTCCCGGTGCATCAAGCCCAATATCCCCATAAACAGCCCATCCCTCAGCAACGAAGAGAAATTCAATGAAGGATTGACATGGATACAATCATAATGCTCCCGGACAAGGGCGCGAATCAGTGACATCACATTGAACAGGGGGAAAAACAGGCGGTTTAAAGCCCCGCCATCCGCTACCTTTCCAATAGGGAGATGTTCTGATTTGATATGGTTGGAGAAATGATCCATCAGGAATGAGACAAAATGTACCACTCCCCCTGGAGAAGAAAGCTCCTTGGACAGGATCAATACTTTCAGTTGCCGATTATTCATTCTCACCTGTCCTCGGTAATTCTCCATACCATGCAAGCCACTCTTGTGCGAGGCTGCTGGCTCATTCAAACACCTTCTTATACGCACTCAGCAACTTTGGAACCTCGTACTTCCAATCCAGCTCATTTTCAATACGCTGCCGACCATACTCCCCCATGGTTTTGCGTAGCTCTGCATCATCCACCAACTGCAGTACTTTTTCCGCGAAATCCTGCTCATCTTGGGCATAAAGTGCAGCCTCCCCGGCACTATAACGCCCCTCAGTTAAGTCAAACTGAACCAGTGGCTTACCCAATGCCATGTACTCCATTACCTTGTTCATAGTGCACTTATCGTTATAACAATCCACCGGATCCGGACAAACCCCGACATCAATCGAACCCAATGTATCTATTAACTCTTGCCCCCTAAGAAATCCGGTAAACTCAACGAATTCAGACAGCCCCAATGTTTCCGCGTAATGGATCATGGCATCCAGCTCGGTACCTCCACCGATCAACAAGAACTGAATATCCTTTCTGCCCCGCTCATGGATGATGTGATGAATAATCCTTAACAGGATATCGATCCCATCCTGTGCCCCCATAACACCAACGTAACCCACAAGATGGGTGCGGCCCTTTCGCAAGGCGTTGACCGGCGGCCCAGGCTTCAAACGACTCAAATCCGGGCTGCTACGTACGATAAAGATCTTTTCCGGATCCACCCCTCCCCTTTGCAGGGCAATTTGGCGGTAGGACTCATTAGTACTAACAACGACATCCGCTGTACGAAATGTCATACGTTCCAGGAACAAGAGGATCCTATAAAGCAGGTCCCTACGCCCAAACTTGACTTCATACAGCTCGGGATTGATGTCATGGTGATCGAACAAGAACCGTTTTCCGAAGAGCTTGAAAAAACCACCGATGAGGAAAATGTCGTCAGGGGGATTACAGGCATGGATAACGTCAAAACCTCGACGCCAAAATACCCGCCATGCCAACAGAAACTGCCAAAAGAGGGCCGCTGGATATTCAACCAGATAACCCATCACCCCTTTGCCCTCCATAGGCAGCGGATGACGGTAGATCAAGATTCCATCAATCTCTTCTTTACGACGCTCATACCCCTGCCCAGTCGGACAAATAACTGACACCTGATAGCCCGCATCACGCAACGCCTGCGCTTCCTGCCACACCCGACGGTCAAAAGGAACGGGCAAATTCTCCACTATCATCAGAACGCGCTCGGTTCTGCCTGTTGAAGACATCAGTACTCCTGAAATATCAAGAAAGTGGCGAAAGTGCTATTCAAAGATGGAGCACCCACCGAATCACGCTACCCACGCCAGTACAGCTGGATTATTCTTATTTAAAGTTTAGTTCTTTAGATCCGACGAGCAACCAAGCATCTCATAATACTTCGATTCCACTCGATCAGCAATAACCTGATAGCTACGATGCTGCTCTACATAACGCCGTCCTCGCTGACCCATATCGGCCGCTTTATCTGGATCTTGAAGCAACTCCAGGATTGCCTTGGCAAAAGCCTCTTTCTCATAAGGGACACATATCCCTCCGCCACTTTTCTCCAGCACCTCGCGCTGCTCTGGATGGTCATTGGCAACTACAGGTTTGCCAAAGGCTAGATACTCCACTAATTTGGTAGGCGAAGCTGGGGTAAAAGTGGGATTGGGTGCCAAGGGGGAAACGCAGACATTCGCTTGGCGAACATATTCCCATGCCGCCTCCAGCGGCATAAACCCGCAAATAGTCACCTGCTTTCCTATCCCAAGCTGATCCGCTATCCTCCTCAAGCGGGCAATATCGGCTTCGGTTTCACCACCAATGAGGTGAAGTCTGGCATTGGGGCAAATCTCTACTACCTGTTTGAATAGCTCGACCAAAAACTCTATCTGGCGAGTTGGGCTAAGCGAACCAATATAGACTACATGCATCTGCCGTGTAGAGATATCGCTTTGAGATAAAAAGGAAATCTTCGAAAACGCCACGCCCATGGGCACAGCAGTCAACTTGCCAGCTGGAATCCCTTTAGCCGCAACATCCATTTTCATTTGCTTGCTTTGCACGAATACATGATCTGCTGCAGGCAGAATAATTCGATAGAGGAGAAACCCGAATAAGTGACCACGGACACGATCCAGTAGAGGAAAGTTAGAATATCCCTTTCCTTGTTGCGCACGGTAAAGGTAGGACTCTGGAAAAGGAAACGAAAGCCAGTAGACAAATCTCCCCCGCTGCCGTCGACAAATCCACATCACCATCAGGGCTGCAATGAACTTGTCTTTTACTTGAATAAAGTCATACCGATTCTGCCGGGCCAGTCGAAAAACTTTCAGGTCATTCAGAAAACCATACAACTGATTGAGTAATGCGCTCCAGGCCCCCTTTGCCGAGTGTCGTTTTCCCACCCAGGCTTTACCACCTCCCCAAGGAGTCACAAAAGAACGCTCCGTAGGCTCTGAGGATTGCAACAACCAATCTATGCGATGCCCTCGCTCCACAAACTCTTCCTGAAACAGTGACTTCACATCCACCCGAAAAGGAGGAAACCGATCCGAGGAAAGAAACAAAAAATACAGTTTTTTCACCAAGATAGCACCACTACTTTCAAGCCTTTACCCCCAATTCAAAACGCATACCAACTTGCCGGAAACTCCCCTTTCTGTTCTTGAGGCAGTGTAAGGTATTGATTGGGAAAATATTTCCAAGACCCCAAACACAGAACGGCATGATATCCGCTGTATGCTAATATTACGCTGTCGGGCTGGCACCCTTTTCCACAGGCGCGACGAACCCCCTAGCCCCTACCCGACCGCCCATGTTAGTGATCGCCCTTTTGGAAAGCAACTATAGCGTAAGATAAGAAATATCGTATTATCGGAAGGAGCTTCAGGTTATATTGCAATTGGAAAAAGAACGAATCATCCGATAACAAGAATCAGGCATGCTACTCAAATAATATCGGACTTTGGCCACAAAACAGGACCACAACAAAAACCCCTCTTAAATCAATCGGTTAATAAAATGAAAACAATTTTCATATCTGGATTGCATCGTTCAGGAACGACCATATTAAACATGATTGTTGGTTCTCATCCTGACTGCATAGCGGTTGGTGAAGTTGCAAATGTGATAAGAGCTGGAGTGAAGCCCTCCTGGATCGAAAATCACTATCCGATATGTACATGTGGCCATTGTACCTTTTGGCCAAAGGTAATGGATGCCATCAATTTACAAAATCCTTCTAAACTTTCAGACAGATACCGGATATTTCTAGAGGTATTTGCAGAACGGTTTCCTGGCAAAATTGCTGTTGACAGCTCTAAAACCCTGGATGCATTGGACGCTCTACAAACCTGTTCCGAATGTTCGGTAATTCGCATTGTAAGAGACGTTCGCGGTTGGAATTATTCTAAAAAGGGGAAAATATCCCCCCGCATGATGATTGCTTGGTTACGAAGTAACAAGGCATTGGAAAACGCAATTAAAGATTACCACCCTATCAGTGTGGGATATGAGCCCATGGTATTCGATACTCGCACAACAGTAGAAAAGCTGTGCAAGAGGCTCTCCCTAGATTTTACAGAAGAGATGCTGGAACCTAATGTTTCCAAGCAACATATCCTGGTGGGTAATCCCATGCGAGTAAACAAGGAGCACCGAATTAAGTATGATTCTAGGTGGATGCAGAAACCCAGTCTTTGGCCAGTGCTGCTGAAACCGGTCATGGACTATAATGAAAAGCATGCCTATTCTTATCCTTGAAAACCCAAATAATGGTAAGAAGTGGCCCAATCGGAGCAATTAGACAACAAATGTGACAAATAGCACAGTATAACTTGGCCAGTATAGGTATTTTGGTTATATTTGGAAGAGCAAGGATTGCTATTTACTCAACACATAAAATGGAGGCTGCCCCAACCAACGGGCCTGGAATAGAGATTCGGACAACAGCAAAGTTGGCCAGACGCCATATATAGAGCTACCACATCAGCAAAAGTGTGAAACTTAAACTGCCTTTAAGAGAAAGAGCAGGATATCGCCAAAGCGAACTTTTCGGAACTTGAGCAATTTTCGGCTTTTGTTTGGCTTACAAAGTACAGGGAACGTACCATGATTTGCCATATGTGTTTGTTTCTATTGAAAAACCAACGCTGAGCGGCGGATTGGTTTTTATATCATAAATGGTCAGGATTATTGATAAGAGATGAAGCTTTCTCAAGAGAACTATCTACTATTCAACAGATTGGCGATAGTAAGCGCTTTCTTGCTGTTAACCGCATGTTTTGCCAATAACAATACGCCCATTGGAAGCCAAGGGGGAGTGGTTTCTGGTGAAGTAGAGTCCGGGACCTCGGGCGAAAACAGTAAAGATAAAGATGGGAAAATCGGGGGTGAAGGAGAGATCGCTAGTGAACAACTGGGCTCATTGGAAATCGAGATACTTAGTAAGAATCCCAAATACACTTTAAAAAAACTCAAAAAAGATAACCTCGTCTTCATCGATAGGCCCTACTTCTTCTCAGATATTTCCCAATATGAAGGCTATTGCACCCTCCAGACAGCCATGAATGACAAAAGAGCAGAAGAAATGGATTTTCTGAGATTCACCATTTCTCAACCAGCAACCGTTTATATAGGGTATGACACTCGCTGGCCCCTGCCGATGTGGCTCTCTGATTGGAGAGATACCGGAGATGAATTGATCATGGCTGACGACAATGCCAGATACTGGCCTTATCTAGAGCTTCGTCTGTTCAAGAAAGAGTTTCCCAAAGATGCCACCGTAGAACTGGGGGGGAATGGCGGTGCCGGTAGCATGTATGTCGTGCTCTTGGAGAGTGCCGGTGATAGCTGCTCCTTGAAAAATGACAGGCTTCTGGAGCTCTCTTGGTATCCAAATCAAGACAAGATAGATGGCTACAAGATTTATGTAGAGAAAGAGGCTAAGCTTACCCCCTTTCTCTCCATTGAATTGGATGAATTGGCAGATCCTCAAAATCCCTCTACCACCTTTCGTAGCTGGTCGGATCTCGGTATTACCGGCAATGAGGTTTGCTTCTCCATTAGTGCTTATCTGAACAATGTAGAATCTGATCTGTCTACCCTGAAATGCATTAATATTTAGCGCCGCCAGATTCAACAAGGAAACAATCGCTATGCGCTTTCCATTCACCCACATTGATAACCACTCTCGAAAGCCCCTCGGAACCGTTGTCCCTGTCTTGTTGGGCTCTGTCATCATTTTTCTTTCTACAGTCGCCCACGCTTCTCTAGTCAAATCAGGCTTTGAGACAGGTGAATTTGAGAGCTATGGTTGGCGAAAATCAGGGAACATTCCTAAAATCGTTCGCGCACCGGAACCTGTTTGCCGTGGGAGATTCGCCATAAAGTTCCCTTTAAATCGCAACAATGACAAGGTTTCCTATCGAACGGAGCTTGCCTTGGCGGGAAATGAGGCAGGAGTGCTGAAAAATCTTAAGTATGATGAAGATTATTGGCTTGGAATGAGCATTTTCCTCCCTTTGGGCTGGAAGCCGGATGAAAAATCCATCGATATTATGGCTCAGCTACATGGGGTACCTGATTTAGATCAGGGAGAGGTCTATAGAAACCCGATGTTCAACTTCTATGTTCGCGGCAATGAATGGTTTTTTATCACCAAACGTGATTCGAGGGCTGTTACCGCCAGAAGCCAAGCGGACATGAAATATGAAGAATACGGGTTTCAATCTCTTGGCAAAATCGAGACAGGGAAATGGACCAGCTTTGTTTTCCATTTCCGGCTTTCCTACCGAGAAGGAGAAGGTCGTATCGACGTATGGAAAAATGGAAAAAAAATTATTGATAACTATAAAAAAGGAGTAGGATTCAATGACAAAACGGGTCCCTACTGGAAGATAGGGAACTATAAGCCCGCATGGAAACCGGGGCACGAACCTACGGCAGTAACCCACAGGGTTCACTATGTAGATGAAGTTGCAATCGCCATGGGTGCAAATAGGTACAACGATGTGGCGTCTAGTTGCGGTAAGGGCTCTGCACCCCCCCCTCCAAAAGCCGACCCGGTACCGTCACCACCTCAACCTGCTCCAGATCCTGCAGATGAGCCTGTTCCTCCACCTGAACCGCCTTCCGAACCCAACGTTCGCAAGCCAGCCACTCCGGTAATCAAGAGTATTTTATTGAAATAGTGGCATGTGCTATATCCTCATTTGTCAAGCATTACGGGTTAATGGCTTTGGAGAAGCAGCTCGATGATATATGGCCTAAACTCAGGAACCGGATAACGAAAGTGTCCTGCTATTTAATAGCGTCATTGGACAGAGAACTTTCATACCAAGCCATAAGCACAACCATCCCCTCATGTTAGAGTTATATAATAGAGTTGTTGTATCATATAAGATAAGATTTGCTCAGCACGATTAAAGATTCCAATAAAAGACCGACATAGAGAAAGGGTTGCTCCGATACTCGTCTCATTTCCTTCATATTAGAGACGGCAACCAATTACAAGATTGAATACCAAAGTAAAGTACTCTTTTGCTCAAGCCATCTTGCATAACTATTTGATTTATATAAATTTTATCATTATAGGAGGCGCTCTGTGAAAGCTGTGATACTAGCAGGTGGCTATGGAACCCGGCTGTCCGAAGAAACTGCCGTCCGGCCAAAGCCGATGGTAGAGATCGGAGGAAAACCGATGCTATGGCATATCATGAAGCTTTATTCAGCCCATGGCATCCAGGATTTTATTATCTGCTGTGGCTATAAAGGTTATGTAATAAAAGAGTATTTCGCCAACTATTTCCTCCACATGTCCGATGTTACCTTTGACATGGAACACAACAAGATGGAGGTCCACCAAAGCACCTCCGAGCCGTGGCGAGTAACGCTTGTGGATACCGGAACCGAAAGTGGTACAGGAGGACGGCTACGATATGTACGCGACTTCGTTGGCAATGAGGAGTTCTGCTTCACTTATGGGGACGGCATCTCCAACGTTGATATCACCCAATTGATAGCCTTTCACCGCTCTCATGACGGACTGGTAACGCTCACCACCGTCCAACCCGCCCATCGCTATGGCACACTGAAGATGGAGGGAGATCGGGTGACCAACTTCATTGAGAAGGCTGCCAACGGGGGTTGGATAAACGGGGGATTTTTCGTACTGTCTCCAAAAGTAATCGACTACATCGAGGATGACAGGACCATGTGGGAAGCCAAGCCAATGCAACAGCTGGTCAGGGAGGGCCAGGTTCGAGCCTTCATCCACCAAGGATTCTGGCATTCAATGGACACCATGCGTGATAAAAGAACCCTAGAGGAGCTATGGAACTCCGGTCAAGCACCTTGGAAAATCTGGTAGATTGGCCCGGGCAAACATATCCGACAACAACAAGAGGGCAGTGACATGGTAGCAGCAACGGGCACCTGTCGATTTTGTAACACTCCTTTGATGCATACCTTTGTGGACTTGGGGATGTCTCCTGTCTCCAATGCCTACGTCAAAGAGGAAAATCTTAATAGTGTAGAGGACTTCTATCCACTGCATGTCTATGTCTGTGATCGGTGCCTTCTGGTCCAGCTAGAGGCATTTCAGGCTCGTGATGAGATCTTCAATGACGAATACGCTTACTTTTCTTCTTATTCAAAGAGTTGGCTGGAACATGCCCGCAACTACTCACTGATGATGATGGAACGGTTCGGCTACGACACGGATTCCCTAGTGGTGGAAATTGCGAGCAATGACGGTTACTTGTTGAAAAATTTCGTGGAAAAAGCAATCCCGGTATTAGGGATCGAACCAGCGGAAAATTGCGCCCGAGCAGCGGAGGAGGTCGGGGTGCGCACACTGGTCAAGTTCTTCGGTGTAGACACTGCCAACGAGCTGGTCGCCAAAGGATTCCGCGCCGATCTGTTAATCGGCAACAATGTATTGGCACACGTGCCGGATATCAACGACTTCGTTTCCGGCCAGAAAATCATCCTGGCCGACTCCGGAGTAATCACTATGGAGTTCCCGCATCTGATGCGGCTCATGGCGCAGAACCAGTTCGATACCATCTATCACGAGCATTTCTCCTATCTCTCATTGCTGGCTGTAGAGAAGATCTTTGCCACCCATGGGTTGGTCATTTTCGATGTGGACGAACTTCCCACTCATGGTGGCTCGCTACGCATCTATGCCCGCCACGAGTCAGACACCGGCAAGCCGGTAAGCGAACAGGTCATCCTGCTACGAGAACAGGAAGAAAAGGCCGGATTGAAAGAAATCTCCACCTACACAAAATTTGGGGAGCAAGTGAAACGAACCAAATGGAAACTGCTAGAATTCCTTATCGAAGCCAAGCGCGCAGGCAAAACCATCGTCGGCTACGGGGCGCCCGCCAAGGGAAACACCCTGCTGAACTACTGTGGTATCCGAAACGATTTTCTGGAGTACACAGTCGACCTCAACCCACACAAGCAAGGTAAATATCTCCCCGGCACTCATCTGCCCATTTATAGTCCAGAGGCGATCACCGAGACGAAGCCCGACTACCTGCTCATCCTTCCCTGGAATCTAAAGGAGGAGATCATGGAACAGATGGCCCATATCCGTTCCTGGGGAGGACAGTTCGTGGTTCCCATCCCGGAGGTTGAAATCTATCCATGAGGTTCATTGAGACCCCGCTCGGAGGGGCCTTCATTATCAACATCCAACCGCTGGAGGATGAGCGCGGGATGTTTGCGCGAACCTGGTGCGAAAAGGAATTTCGTAAACACGGATTGAGTACCGAAATCAAACAGTGCAACATCTCATACAACCGGCAACGCGGCACATTGCGAGGTATGCACTTTCAACGCCCTCCCCATGGAGAAGTCAAGCTAGTCCGGTGTACCCGTGGTGCCATCCATGACGTCATCATCGACTTGCGCCCGGAATCTCCGACCTACAAACAGAGTTTCGGAATCCGGCTGACCGAGTGGAATCGAACCATGCTCTATATCCCAGAGGGATTCGCCCACGGATTCCAAACCCTGGAAGATGACTGTGAGATCTTCTACCAAATGTCCACTTATTATCATCCCGAAGCCGCCGCCGGGGTACGCTGGAATGATCCCGCATTTGGTATTGAATGGCCACCAACTGACGAAAGGATCATTTCTGAGAAGGATGCCAACCTGCCCGATTTTCATGAAGGAATCCTTTTTCTATGATCGATTTGCTGCAGAATGAAGCCGAGTTGAAGCTGCACGGCCAGGAAATGTACGACCTGATTCGTGAACTCTACCCCATCTGCCGCAGTATCACTGGCAATGGTGTCCGGCAGACACTGGAGATCATTGGGCGCTCTATCCCTCTGAATCGTCATGAAGTTCCTACTGGCACTCCGGTTTTCGACTGGACAGTGCCGAAAGAGTGGAACGTCAATGACGCCTATATAGCTAACAGCCGTGGTGAACGGGTTATCGATTTCAAGCGGCACAACCTGCACCTCCTAAACTACAGTATTCCAGTAAATCTGACCCTTGGCTTGGAGGAACTGAAAAAACATCTCTACACCTTGCCCGAGCATCCGGACTGGATCCCCTACCGAACCTCCTATTACCGTGAAAACTGGGGATTCTGCCTCAGCCACAACCAGTTGGAATCCCTGCCAGAAGATCAATATCAAGTGGTCATTGATACTACCCTGACGGAAGGCGCACTCACATACGGCGAATATTTCATTCCGGGTGAAACAGAAGAAGAGGTGTTGCTTTCGTGCCATATTTGCCACCCGTCCCTGTGTAACGACAATCTTTCAGGAATTGCCTTGATGACACAGCTGGCCCAGGCATTGAAAGGAAAGCGGCTCCGATATGGTTACCGGCTCCTGTTCATTCCAGGCACTATCGGTTCCATAACTTGGCTTGCCCGTAACGAGGAGCGGGCAAAACGAATCCGGCACGGACTAGTGGTGGTCTGCGTGGGAGACAAAGGCAAATTCACCTACAAACGCAGCCGTCGCGGTGACGCTACCATCGACCGGGCGGTGGAGCTTATCCTGCGTCACGAGCAAAAGGCTTTTAAGATAGTGGATTTCTATCCTTACGGATACGACGAACGCCAATACTGTTCTCCAGGCTTCGACCTTCCGGTAGGCAGTCTCTCGCGAAGCAGCCATGGTAGCTATCCGGAATATCACACTTCGGCAGACGACCTGAATCTGGTCAAACCCAACAACCTGGCGGAATCCCTCAACATCTATCTGCAGGTGATTGACTTGCTGGAAAACGACTTAACCTATCTCAACCGCAATCCCAAATGCGAACCTCAGTTGGGGAAAAGAGGGCTCTACCGTGCCGTTGGTGCCGCGGCACATCAGGGCTTTGACGAAATGTCTCTACTCTGGGTGCTCAACCTGTCCGATGGACGACACTCTCTTTTGGATATCGCCGAGCGTGCCCAAACACCATTTCGGCAGATCAAGGCAGCTGCTCTCGCATTGCTCGAGGCCGATCTATTGGAGCCCCTCAAAGGAGCAGTGCAAGATGAATGAGCCGCGCAACCTTCCATTCCAAACAGCGCTGGTCACTGGCGCCAGCGGTTTCATCGGCTCCGCCCTTGCCCGCCGGCTTACAGAGATGGGCGTAACCGTCACCGGTGCCGCCACCCGATCACGAGATGGACTGGACCCGACATTGCGATGGACATTTGGTGATCTGGCAGATTCCCGTTACGTGGCACAACTACTCGACCAGAATAAACCAGAAGTAATCTTCCACCTCGCCAGTTACGTCAAGGGCACCCGGGATAGAGAAGCGATGCTTCCTGCCTTCCACAGCAACCTGGAAAGCACCGTCAACCTGCTCACCCTGGCCCAATATCCGGAGTGCCGTCGTATTGTGCTCACTGGCTCCCTTGAAGAACCGGAAGGAGAAGACCCTATTCCGTCTTCACCCTACGCCGCCGCCAAATGGGCTGCAAGCGGCTACGCTCGCATGTTCCATGCCCTTTACGATACCCCGGTGGTCATCGCTCGATTATTCATGGTCTACGGCCCCGATCAGAAAGATGTCAACAAACTCATCCCTTATGTTATCCGCTCCTTTCTTGCCGGGGAAACACCCAGTCTCTCCAGTGGGGTTCGTCAAGTGGATTGGATCTATGTGGACGATGTGGTGGATGGTTACCTGGCTTTGGCGGCCGCATCGGGGATAGAGGGTGAAACGCTCGACATCGGTTCCGGCACGCTTGTCACTATCCGAGAAGTGGTGGAAGAGATCCGCAAACAGATGAACCCTGCAGTGATCTTGCCATGGGGCTCCATGCAAGACCGCCCCATGGAGCGTATTCGCATGGCAGATGTCGAAAGCACAATGCAGAAAATCGGCTGGCAACCGAAAACTTCCCTACGAGACGGACTGGCGCAGACTATCGCCTGGTATCGAAAAAATGCTCAAAGAGCCGAACGATGATCAAATCTTACACTGGTAAAAACCTGATCTTCATCATTTCACAACCCCGTTCTGGTTCAACACTGCTGCAGCGGGTTCTCGCCGGACACCCGGAAATCCAGACCTCAGCAGAAACCTGGCTAATGCTCCACCCCGTCTATGGTCTGCGCAAATCGGGCATAGAAACCGAATACGGAGCTGCATTTGCGGCCCAAGGAGTCACGGAGTTCATCGACAATTATGCCAGCAATCCAAAAATCTATAATGAAGCAATCCGTGCTTGGGCCAAAACTATCTATGAAGATGCTTTGGCAAAAGAGGGAAAACACTATTTTCTAGATAAAACCCCCCGTTATTTTTTCATCATCCCTGAACTTTATCGCCTTTTTCCGGATGCCAAGTTTATCTTCTTGATACGCAACCCAATGGCGGTGCTCGCCTCGGAACTTTCCACTTATGTAAAAGGGAATTGGCCAATTCTGGGCATTTTCCAGCCGGATCTGTTGTTGGCTCCCCGCCTGATTATCGAGGGCATCGAACATCTGGGAAAAAACGCCATCACCATACACTATGAGCAGTTTGTCTCTCAACCAGACAAGAACATTGCCAGGCTCTGCGAGCAACTTGACATAACCTACCACGACACCATGCTCGACTATAGTCGAACGCCGGCACCCAAAGGGAAGATGAACGACCCGGTTGGGATTCATCAACACTCTCGCCCGAGCACCACCAGTATTGATAAATGGAAACGTCTATCAGAAGATGCTCAGTCCCGTCATTTCGCTCTCTCCTATCTCGAAAGCCTGGGGCCTGATATCATCGAAAAATTGGGCTACTCTTTTACAAAAATTCGAAGTGAAATCGAAAGGCCGGGGACCGGGTCCGTATCGAAAAAATCTCTTTTCCCTTGGAGCATCGCCATCCGGCAGGAAAAAGAGTGGACAGTTCGCGAGCGTTTCTTTGCCGACAGGTATTTTGCCATGAAGGAGAAAGGAACTCTCAAGGGAACGCTCCTCGCTCTCAGAAAAAATTTCAGACGTATCCGGAGAGAGCTATCAAAACAATTTTCACTGCCCTCCCCTCCGGACTATCATCGGTAGTCATGGAGAATGCTGCTTCAGACA
>Ga0256914_1003271_pt1 | contig 12874 bp, 10 predicted proteins | sample HulkmetaG_FD_191571 | JGI IMG/M metagenome (GOLD analysis project Ga0256914, IMG submission 191571) | Hydrothermal chimney microbial communities from Main Endeavour vent field at the Juan de Fuca Ridge, Pacific Ocean - Hulk | ecosystem: Environmental > Aquatic > Marine > Hydrothermal vents ...
GAGGGCAACTCGCGCGCAAAAGCTCTCAGCCGCGCTCTCCCCTCGCCCGCTGGGAGAAGGGGGAGCGCAAAGCGTGGAAGCAGGAGGGGGATAATGGCAAGAGAAAAACAGGACGGCAACACAAAGGCAAAAAGCGCTCACACAAAAGGGGCAGGGCGCTTCTGCGCGTTCCGCGGTACAATTCGGCACAAGCCTTGCACGCTCAAGCAAAGCCCAGCACGTGGCGTGCTTTTGCACGGTTATCCCACGATGCGGCGCGGGTGGCTCGGGATGCTCCAGCACAACGCCCAGCCTCACTCCAAGGGCAAGGCCACCCACCGCGAGGGCTGCTTCCCCTCGTCCAAGGCCTTCATCTCCACTCTCTGACTTGCTTTGCGGGTAACCATGACCGACAACCTTCCCGACTTTGAGGATTTCTCCGACTTCTCCGATCTCTCAGCGCCCTCCGAGCCTGCCAGGCCGCCATCGTCCCGCCGCACACGGCGGGCGCGACGACGGCGCAGCAACACGGCTTCCGGCAAATTTTTAGGGCTGCTGATTTTTCTCGCCTTGGCAGGGCTGGCCGCATGGCAATTGCCGCGCCATCTCTCACCCCTTGCCCCCGCCACTGCGACGCCTTCCCCCACCTGGGCCCCTTCCCCCACCGCGACAGCCACCGCGACCCCCACGCCTTCCCCTCCCCCAGGCACGCCCCTCCCCACCCCGACAAGCCTCCACTTCCCCGACGGCCTCACCGTGCTCGCGATCCAAGACGGGCCCTTTTCCCAATTGTTTGCGTATCACCCCCAAAAGTTCCCCCTCACCCGTCTGACGGCCGAAGCCACCGACCACATCACCCCCGCCCTCAGCCCCGATGGCCGCACCTTGGCCTACGCCGCCCGCGCAGCCCAGGGGTGGGATCTATTCCTCCTCACGCTGGAAAACGGCCAAACAACCCGCCTGACCACCGACGCGGCCTATGACGCCGCGCCGACGTGGTCGCCCGACGGCCTGTGGCTGGCTTACGAACACTATGACAACAACAACTTGGATATTTTCATCCGCGACCGCAACGGCGAGCAAGCCCCAATTCGCCTCACCACCCATGCCGCGGCCGATTTCTCACCCGCCTGGGCACCACAGGGGCGGTTGATTGCTTTTGTCTCCACCCGGGAAGGGCTCCCTCAAATCTACATCGCCAACTTAGACAAAGCCGCGGCCGAACGCTTTTTGCGGCTTTCTCGCCCCGAAGATGGCCCAGCACGCCACCCCTCGTGGTCAGCCGACGGTCGCTATCTGGCCTGGAGCCAAACCACCCAGGGCATGCCCACGATTTACCTCTGGGACGCCGCGCACCCCCAAAACCCGCCGCAGCCAGTAGGGATGGGATGGTGGCCCCAATGGAGCCCCGACGGCCTGCTGGCGGCCATCGTCCGCCTGCCCAATCACGACGCGCTCACAGCCTACGACCCAGATCGCGGCTTGGCCCTCCCCCTGCTGGACTTGCCCGGCACGGTGACCGGCTTCACCCTCGCCGCGACCGCCCTACCCTGGCCCTTGCCCGCGGCCTTCCAGAATGCAGCCCAGCTGACCCCAACCCCAGTTTGGCAACCCGTCACCTCCCCCAACAACACCAACCACCGCCTGGAAGTGGTGCCCATCCCCAAGCTCAAAGCGCCCTACCCCCAACTCAGCGACGCAGCCGACGAAGCCTTTGAAGCGCTGCGGCAAATCTTGGCGCAAAAAGCCGGCTGGGATGTGCTGGGCACTTTAGAAAACGCCTATGTGCCCCTCACCGCGCCGCTTCCTGCAGGTTTGGGGCAAGATTGGCTCTACACCGGCCGCGCTTTTGCCCTGCCCACGTCGCCAATTCAAGCCGGATGGATGGTCGTCGTGCGCGAAGACCTGGCGCCCTACACCTATTGGCGAGTTTACGTGCGCGCGGCCAAGCAAGACGGCACCCTGGGGCAGCCGCTCCACGCCCTCCCTTGGGATTTCAACGCCCGCTTCAGCGGCGATATTGCCGCCTTTGAGCAAGGGGGAAAATACGCCCAAGCCGTGCCGCCCGGCTATTGGGTGGATGTGACCGCCTTGGCCCAAGCCTTGGGCTGGGAACGCCTCCCTGCCTTGCCCGATTGGCGAACATACATTCCCGGCGCGCGTTTCAATGAATTCGTCCTCAAAGGCGGGCTTACATGGCAAGAAGCCATGAGCCAGCTCTATCCTCCAGAGGCCGTCATCACCCCCACACCCCATCCCACAGCCAACATCCCCATCGTGCCTCCCACCCCTACGCCATAGCACAAACCATGAGCCAAGTGCCCCAACGTGTGGTTTCCCTGGTGCCCTCGGTCACCGAAAGTTTGTTTGACCTGGGTTTAGGGTCAGCGGTGGTCGGCGTGACCGATTACTGCATTTACCCTGCCCAAGCCACCGCGCGCCTTCCCAAAGTAGGCGGGCCTAAAAACCCCGCCATTGAGGCCATTTTGGCTTTGCGCCCCGACCTGGTCATTGCCAACCGCGAAGAAAACACCCCCCAAGTGGTTCGCAAATTGGAAGCCGCGGGGGTGGAAGTGTGGGTCACCTTTCCCAACACGGTGGCAGAAACCCTAACCTTTCTCACCGCCCTGGCCGAGCGTTTTCGCAGCGCGTTGGCGCGCCAACGGGTGCAAGCCTTGGCCGAGCAGGTGGCTCTCTGGCAAACGCGAGCCGCGCGGCAGCCTCGCGTGCGCTATTTCGTCCCCATCTGGCAAGGGCAAACCCAGGGTCGCCCCTGGTGGATGACTTTCAACCGCCACACTTACCCTCACGATCTTTTGGCGTTGCTGGGTGGGGAAAATATTTTTGCCCATCGTGAGCGCCGCTATCCCTTAGAGGCCGACCTGGGCCTTGCGCCCGAACGCCCCGCGCCAGGGCGGGATCGCCGTTACCCACGGGTCACCTTGGAAGAAATCCTCGCCGGACAGCCTGAAGTGGTGCTTCTGCCTGATGAGCCCTGCACCTACGACGAAAACACCCGCGCCCAAATGCTGGCTTGGCTTCGCGAAACGCCCGCGGGGCGGCAAGGGCGCATCCATCTGGTCAATGGCACGCTGCTCTTTTGGTTTGGCACCCGTTTGGAAAAAGCCCTTCAAACCCTACCTCAATGGCTTGGTGGGTAACCGAGGCGCGTCCAGGCAAAGCCGACCAAAGCAAAGCCGCCGCGCCAATGGCCACGGCGGCTTGTCTGATAGGCTTGGAGGTCCCTTCACTGCGTTGCCGAGGTCTGCCCGCCTTCATGCACGGTGATGGCAATGCCACGCCGTTGTAGGGCTTCCAGCATCTGTTGTGGGGGCACGGCCACCTCTTGGGGCGTCGCCCCCGGCCGCACCAGCCCATGCACCTGGGCAATCAACATGGCCGAAGCATGCCAGCCGGTAAGGCGCTCCATGGCTCGGAAGCCGGTGGCTTCGTCGTAATAGTCCAAAACATCCACCACAACTTCCGCCTCTTGGCCGGCTTGTTTGCCGCGGCCAATGGCGTGAATGACGGCCACGTCGCGCACGTCGGGCCCGGCGGTGATTTTCGGCGCCAACAAGGCATGATAAAACGCCCGGGGCGTCACCGTGCATTCGCCCACCTGCATGGGCGTTTCCGAAAACAGACCTAAAGTTTTGTAGGCCAAAAACCACGCATAGTGGCCGGGGTAACGCAAGGTTTTGTTGATATAGGTCTGCAAACGGCCCTCGAACGTCCACGGTGCGGTTGAAGCGCCGCCAGTGGTGATGAAGGCTTCCAACTCACCCAAAGGGGGGATTTCCAACCGTTCGTATTGGGTCAGCCCCTCGACTTCGGTCAATTGGCCATCAATCAACAACACCGTTGTGCCGTCGTATTCGTTGGTCAAGCCATTGATGTGGAACGTCAGGGCGTAGTTCCAAGGCGGCTCAGGGTGCTGGGGCAACCCGCCGTCATAAATGCGCACTTCGCGCGGCTCATCGAAGGCCTCGACCAGGTAAGCGCCGATGGTGTTAATCAAGCCGGGGCCCATGCCGCAATCGGGCACGATGCTGATGCCAGCCTGCTGCGCCGCCTCATCCAAAGCCAGCTGCTGAAACACAGTGGGGGTGTGACCGCCGATGTCGGTCATGTGGGTGCGGGCATCAAGGGCTGCGTGGGCGATTTCCAGGTTGAAAAAATAGGGCACTGCGCTCAACACGCCATCGGCCGGCGCCAACACATGCCGCAAGGCGCGACCATCGGTGACATCAACCACCGCGGGCAGCGCCACTTCGCGGCCCAACAAGGTGTTGATGCGCCGGGCTGCGGCTTCGGCTTGTGAAGGGTTGGCGTCGGCCAACACGACCCGCTCGGCTTCGCCGTGCAGGGCCAAGTCGTAGCCAGCGGCCGTTCCCTGCCGCCCTGCTCCTAAAACCACATACCGATAACCCATCTGCTACCTTCCTTGCCCTCAAGGGGCTAAAAATGAAGCCAAGAGCGGATGCACCAAATCGGGCTGCTCGAGATGGGGCAAATGTCCCGCCTGGGGAATCAATTTCACCACCGCGTGGGGCACCAACGACTGCAACGTTTCGGCTTGGGAAGGCGGCACTGTGCGGTCTTCAGCGCCCCACAGGGCCAAAACCGGCACCAAACGCTGCCCCAAAGCCTGGAACACCGCGCGATGGTCGCCCAACATTCCGTGCCGCACGCTCAAATACAAGGCGCGAAAGAACCCCGTATCCATATAAGCCCGATAGCGGGCCGGCAGGCTGGAAGGCATCCGCTCAGGGCGGAAAAAGTCATTTCGCAAGCCCTCGCTCAATCGCTGTTTTCCGGTCAGGCGCAAAAGCCACTCGCCCAACACCGGCACAGCCAAGAGGCGCTGCTTCCAAGGCAAGGGCACGCCCTCCACCACCGGGTCGAGCAAGGCCACGCTGCGCACCCGCTGTGGGTAAGCCGCCGTAAAGGCCGCGGCAATGGGGCCGCCCATTGACAACCCCACCAACCCAACCGGCATCCGCCACGGGATGGCATCCAACAACGCCGCCAATTGCGCGACGTAGCAGTCGAGGCCATAGTCGCAATGGGGGCGGTCGGAACGGCCGCGGCCGTAGAGGTCGTAACGCAAAACCTGGAAGCCCGCTTGCACTAAATGCTCAAATGTGCCATCCCACACACACGAGGGCACCGAAAAGCCGTGAATCAACACCACCGGTGCGCCTTGCTCGGGGCCGGCTTTCTGATACCAAGTCCGACCCTGGGGCAACGACGCCCACATGCCAGCGGAAGGGCGGGGAGAGGTCGTCGGCATTTACGCCACCTTTTGGGGCAAGCCCCGCAACACCCGTTCTCCGGTGAGGGGGAAATCGTGGAACCACACACCAGTCGCCTGACGCATGGCGTGCATCACAGCGGCGGCAATGGGCAGGAAGGGCATTTCGCCCATGCCTCGTGCGCCATACGGCCCGCGCGGGTCGGGATATTCCAACACCAAGGGGCGCACATGGTCGGGGATGTCCATCACTGTGGGGATGAGGTAGGTCGAAAGCCGGTCGGTGATGACGTGGCCATCTTGCTGGATGAAGTTCTCCACCAGCACCCACCCCAAAGCCTGCACGACCGCGCCTTCAATCTGGCCTTCCACCTGTTGGGGGTTGACCGCGCGGCCAACGTCGTTCCCTAAAATTACATCGCGCACCCGGACCTCGCCGGTTTCGGTATCCACTTCCAGTGCGAGGGCTGCGGCCACGTAGCCATAGGCAAAGTTAGGCTCGGAGAAGCCGGTTTTTTCGTCAAACGGTGTGGTGGGCGGCGCTTTGTAGGTAAAGGCCACATCCACCGGTCGTTCGCCCGCCTTCCATCGCCATAGCGCGCGCTCAGCAGCGCCCTTGACCGCGTGCCCGGCCATGAAGGTCAACCGCGAAGCCGAAGCACTGCCCGAGTTTTCGGTCACGGCCGTGTCGGAAACCCGCATCGTCACCCGCTCGACAGGGATGCCCAAAGTTTCGGCCGCGATTTGCGCCATGGCGGTGTGGTGGCCTTGCCCGACTTCGGCACCAGCGATGTAAACCGTGGCCTGGGTGATGGTTTGGTCGCCTTCCAAAACCACGCGCGCCCAACTGTTTTCTGGATAGCCAAAGGAAAAGCCCACATTTTTGAAGCCAATTGCCAACCCTACGCCCCGTTTGATGTGGGGTTTGGGGAGCCCTTCCCAGCGCGGCCAGGTGGTTTCATCCGCGTCTTCAGGGCGATACCACCCTTGTGGGCCTTTTCGCCATCCCGCGGCCTTGGCGGTTTCCTCTAACACTTGCGCCATGCTCACCCCAGGCGGCACCGGCGTGCCCACCGACATGATGCTGCCCTCTCGGAAGACGTTGCGCATCCGCAGCTCCACCGGGTCCATGCCCAGGGCTTCGGCCAGGCGGTTCATCTGCATCTCGGCGACAAAATTGCCTTGGGGGCCGCCAAAACCACGGAAGGCGCCACTGGGAACATTGTTGGTATACACCGCGTAGCCATCCACCCACACATTGGGGATTTCATACGGCCCAGTACAGGTAATCACCGCGTTGCCCAACACTTTGTTGCTGGTGTACCAATAGGCGCCTCCGTCTGCAATGAGTTCGACTTGAGCGGCAATGACTTTGCCTTCTTTGGTTGCGCCCCATTTGGCCCGCATCACATAGGGGTGGCGTTTGTGGTGGCCGATGATGGATTCTTCACGGCTCCAGATGATTTTCACCGGCCGCCGAATGCCGCGTTGCGCCAGACGCCACACAGCCAAAGCCAGGACGATTTGCACCGACATGTCTTCACGGCCGCCAAAGGCGCCGCCAATGGCCGGGTAGATGACCCGAATTTTCTCTTCCGGCAATTGCAAAGCGTGGGCAATTTGCTCTCGGTCCTCGTGCGTCCATTGCCCGGCCACGTAAAGGGCGATGCGGTCTTCTTCGTCAATAAACGCCACGCCCGCTTCGGGTTGCAAATAAGCATGCTCTTGGGCGGGCGTGCGATATTCGCCTTCTACGATGACATCGGCTTGGGCAAAAGCGGCTTCCACATCGCCTTTGCGAATCCGATCATGGGTGAAAATATTGGTGCCCAGTTCGGGATGCACCAACGGCGCGCCTGGCTGCATGGCCGCCACGGGGTCGGTCACCACGGGCAAATCTTCGTACACCACTTCGATGAGGTCCCGGGCTCGCTCGGCGATTTCTTCGGTTTCGGCCACCACCACGGCCACCTGGTCGCCCACAAACCGCACGCGGTCGGCATAGGGCTTGTCAGAGCCCGGCCCGCAGAGCACGGGTTGGTCGGGCTGCATGAGGCCATACTCATTGTTGGGCACGTCTTTGGCCGTCAACACAGCCAGCACCCCCGGCAAGGCCTCGGCCTTGCTGGTGTCAATCCGCAGGATGCGTGCGTGGGGGCGCCCGGCGAAGAGGATTTTCATATAAGCCATGTTAGGCAGGGAAATGTCGCCCGGATAACGGGCTTTGCCGGTCACTTTGTCGGCTGCGTCAATACGACGAAGGGATTGACCGAGGATGTCCATAAGAAACCTCCAAAGAAGGCAAAGAGATCTTCACACTGGGTTCGTTCATCCGTCTTGCCGAACGGCAGCCTCGCGCGTCAGCAGACGCCGCAAGATGGCCACCGCCGAAGCATAGGTCGGGTCCATGCCGTAATAGGAAAGGCTGCCCGCACCCAAGTTTTTGCCTTTGCTCAACGGGGTATCTGAGGCATAGTGGATGATGCCCAAATCAAAGGGCGTGTTGGGCAGATGCACGATTTCATCCACAGGGTAGCGCTTGGGGCGCACCATTTCATACACCGCAGAGAGGTAAGGGCCGGCTTCCATCTCGATGTCGGTGTAACCTTCCCGATAAAACACGCCCATGTAGCGCGCGGTTTGCAGGAAGGTTCCCCGCACGGTCACGGCTTTTTGATTGTCGAGCACAGTGCCATAGACCAAATAAGGGCTGACATCGTGGGCGCTGAACGCGTTGGGGAACAAATATGTATTGCGGGAATGCTCATCGTGCACCACGTTGGGAATCATCACGTCGCCCACGGCGCCGTTCAGCGTCGCGGCCTTCCCCATGATATACACCCCCCGCACCTCGCCCACCCGCTCAGCTACCTGCGAGAGGACATGATAAGCCGCCAACCCTAAAGGGTAGTCAATGTTCAAAATCACCGCGTTGCTCTCGGCCAGGGCATCCCAAGGCAGGTCGCGCAAGCGGGGGTCCACAAATTGAGGGCGCAGGCGGCGAATTTCGATGACTTGGGCTTCCAGGTCAAAACTATGTTCCGAAGGGATGCGGGTAATGCCCAACGCGGCTTCGTGGGCCAACTGTTCTTCGCGAGTATGCCGCCCAGCCGGGGTGCTTTGGAACTTTTTGAGGGCGTAATAGAGGAAGTTTTCTTTGCTGGAAGGCATCTCGCCGTCGCGAATGGCCTCCCATTCCGCTTGCAGGAGGGGGTCGCCCGACGCGGCAATGAACTCGGCCAAAGTTTTCTCATGGCGCAAAGCATAGCCTGCCAGCAAATTCGGCAAACTATGGGGGTTGCTGGAGACAAAATAGACCGGCCGTGCGAGCACTTCAGGCGCCGAACGCTCGATGCGTTCCCACCATGCGTATGTCGCCCGACGATATTCGTTCAACGAGCCGCTCAACAAACGCACAAAAAACCGCTGTTTACGCTGCCGCATCAAACGCAAATGGGGGAGAAAATCATCGCCCCACACTTTGCGCAACCGCTCCAGATCGTCCACGCTCATGCGCAAGGCCTGGGCCAGGGCTTCGGCCGGCGGCGTGGCCTCCAGCAGGTCGGCAGGGGCTTCCCGCAACAGGTTGTGCATTTTGTTCCATTCAATTTGGAACGCGGTCAGCATGGGGATCATGTCGTCAATGTCAGAGCGGCTTGCAATATAACACGCCAGGGTCTCCTCACCGTCAAACAAACACCGCCGCCGTCGTGCGCGTGCGGCGACGGCTTGCCAAGTTTCCACCTCGCCCACCCCATGCCGCCGAAACACTTGAGGGCTCTGCCCCAACAACACCCGTCGGACGTGGGCAATGCAGGGCGGCAAGCGCAAAACGCTGTAGATAAACGCATTCAAATCGGGTTCTGGGGCGCCGGCTTGCGGGTGCAACAGGGAATTGGTCCGCTGATGCACCTCTTCCAGGGCGCGAATCGGCACCTCGTCCGTACTTCTCAACAGGGAATAGTACGTCCGCAAATAGAGTTCGATTTCCTCTGAGCCTGTGCGTGGCACCGTCCGTTCCATCAATGATACCCTTCGTGGTCCTTATTTTGTTCGCGGTTTCGTGCCGTGGCCACCAACAGCCCTTGGAGCACGCCCCACAATGCCCACAAAATAGCCCACAACGCAATGATGGCAAACAGATACACGCCCGCGTAAGGCAACGGGCCGGGCACCTTCCACGAATCGGGGATGGTCACCCAACCACGGCTCAAATTGAGTTGCACCAAAAAGATGCCGCCCAAGAAAGCCACCAAAAACAGCAACACATTCCACAACAGGCTCAAGTCACTGCGCGTGCGTCGCTTGCGGCGTTCCGGGCGCTCCAAGTCTAAGGCCGTGTAGGGCGAAATGCCCAAAGCCCGATACAGCAGCGCGTAGAGGGTAGCGTAAACGCCATAAAAGAGGAACAAGTAGCCCACGGTGAGAGTTGCGATAGCCCACGAAATGGGCAGCCCCGCGGGCCGCGCCAACATCGAAGGGGGCACAGTCACCCAGTGGTATTGCGCGTTATACTCCAGCGTCACCAGCGCTGCAAAATAAGCCAAAACCGGGAGCAAAATGGCCATCACACACCCAATGCCTCCCCAGGCGGCAGGGCCGCGCGTGCGCTGGGAAAAGGAAGGCAAAGGGGGGCGATCCGAATCGGGCCGATAGAAACCCATGTCAATCCTCCGAGGCAGCCCGCTCCACCGCTCGCAAAATCTTGTAATAACCGGTGCAGCGGCACAAGTTGCCAGACAAGGCCTGGCGAATGGTTTCGCGGTCAGGATGAGGGTGTTCCTCCAACAACTTGACGGTCGTCATCACGAAACCCGGCGTGCAGTAGCCGCATTGCACCGCACCTGCCTCGACGAAAGCCTGTTGGACCGGGTGTAAAACATCTTGCTGTGCAAGCCCTTCCACGGTCACGATGTCACTTCCATACGCCCGCGGCGCCGGCACCAAGCAACTGAGCACGGCCACACCATCCAGATAAATCTCGCAGGCGCCACATTCCCCTTCCGCGCAGCCTTCCTTGGGGCCGGTGAAGCCGGCCTCTTCCCGCAAGAGGCGCAGCAGGCTCTTGCGGAAACCGCCCTGAAGCGCCATCTCCTGCCCATTGACCCGGGCCCGAATGGGCGTGGCCTCGGTCAAAACCAGGGTTTCTTCCAAAGGCTGCGGCGACGGCCGGGCTTTGCCCCACAACAACGGCGGCTTTTCGGGGAAATCTTCTCGCTCGCGGCCCTCGGCCAGCCGTCGCAGCCCCCGTTTGACCAGCACCTCGACCATGCGGCGGCGGTAATCAGCCGAAGCCCGCAAATCGTCAATGGGCCGCGCAGCCTCCGCGGCCAGCCGCGCGGCCTGGGCGATGACCTCTTCATCCAGCCGCCGACCTTTGAGCACTGCCTCGGCCTCAGGCGCCCGGATGATGGTCGGCGCGACCGCCCCCAGGGTGATGCGCGCATCTTCCACCACATCCCCATCAAAGGTCAACACCGCCGCAGCGCTCACCACCGAAATCACTTGGGCTTGCCGCAACCCCATCTTCAGGAACACGCCGCGCTGATTGGCGCGCATCGCAGGAAAGGCAATGTCGGTGAGCATCTCATCGGGCATCATCACCGTGCGCCGCACGCCAGTATAAAACTCAGCCAACGGCACCGTGCGCTCGCCCCGCGTCGAGCGCAGCGTAACCTGCGCCCCCAACGCCATCAGCGGCACAATCGTGTCATTGGCCGGCGAAGCCGTGACCAGGTTGCCAGCAATCGTGCCACGGTTGCGAATCTGCGGCGAGCCCACCCCCCAACTGGCCTGCGCCAGCGGGAAGCCATATCGCCGCAACACCGGCGAAACCACGGCCTGATTGTGGGTCACCAACGGCCCCACATGCACCCAGCCGTCCGCATCCAGGGTGACCTGGTCTAACCCCGAAATACGGGTCACATCAACCAGCACATCCACCCCTCGGCGGACCTTCCGCTGGAGCTCCAACATCAGGTCGGTTGCCCCAGCCACCACACGCGCGCGCTCGCCAGATGTCGCCAGCGCGTCCAGGGCGTCTTCCAAATTGGCTGCAAGAATATATTTTTGCCACATAGGAACCTCTACCATGAGCCAAAGATACTTGCCGAGCCTGGGTTATTCCAACAAACCCAGCACTACGGGCAAAAGTTGCTTCTTTCGAGAAACCACGCCTTCGGCCATGCGGGTGCCATCGGGAAGGCGCGGGTACGGCAAATCGTTGAGCACTTCTGGCGGGTTCGAAAGCACCAACCGGCTGGAACCCCGCACCACATCGGTGACCATCAGCAGGGCAAAATCAAGCCCACGTTGCTTTCGCAAGGTATCCAACGCTTTTTGAATGGCCTCCAAATGCTCATCCAATTGCACCAAACTGGTGACTTCCGCCTGCGCAATAGCAAAGTGGAAGCCGCCAGCCTCGTAAAGCTTCAAATCGGTCGAGACCACTTCCTCAGGGTCGCGGCTGGCCAAGCCCGCGCCCGCGGCCAACAGGGCTTCGCCAAAGCTTTGGATGCTCTCGCCCTCCAAGGGGCTGCCGATGATGAAAGCCCAACGCGCCAGGCGCTCCGCGGCCTGCCGATCGCGCTCGGTCGTAGTGGGGGAAGTCAAAATCAAAGTATCCGAAAGCAGCCCTGCCAGCAACAGGCCTGCAATTTCCGGCGGCGCGCTCAAGCCGGCTTCAGCGATGCGCTCCGAAACCAAGGTGCTGGTGCTCCCCACCACATCCACGGTAAAGCGAATGGGGGTGCGTGTGTGCGGGTTCCCCAAGCGATGATGGTCGAGCACCTCCAGCAACTCGGCCTCTTCCAGCGCGCCGATGGCCTGCGAAGGCTCGTTGTGATCCACCAAAATCACCCGTAAGCGTGGGGGGTTGAGCAAATCGCGCTGGCGGCAGACCCCATGATAGCGCCCCTTTTCGTCCACCACCAGGAAGAAATTGTGCTCCTCGCGCAAAATACGGTTGAGCGCGTCGCGAATGTGCGTATCCGCCCGGAAGCGAGGCACACTGGTATCACAAGCCTCGGCCGCGGGGCGGGCGAGGAAGTCGCAGATGCGCTGATCTTCGCCCTTGGGCCGCGGCCCCACCAAGCGCCCCAAAAAGTCAAACAAACTCAGGCCAGTAATCAAGCCATAAGGGGTGCCGTCTTCGTTGACCACTGGCGCCACGCCGCCGGTGCGGTTGGCAATAGCCCAAGCATCTCGCAGGGGCTGGGTCGGTGTGACCGTATCCATCCGACGGGAAACCGCGACAAAACGGGGCGAAGCATCGGTGAGCAACTTAGGAGGCTTAAGGCCCAAACGCTCGAGCACCCAAGTGGTCTGCTTGTTGAGGGAACCCGCGCGAGCAGCCACCGCCTGGGCGTCATCCCGCTCACGCAACAACCAGGCATACCCCACCGCAGAAGCGATGGAGTCGGTATCGGGGTTGACATGCCCCACGACGTAGAGGGCGCCTTTTTTCATCGGTCACCTCGGCAAAAGGGGAAAAGCGCGGCCACAACACCGACAGCCCCAACCAGGGCCATCACAGAAATTCTACCACGGGAAGGGGAGTGGAGGTTGGGGATTGGTTGCCTGGTTGCTTGGTTGGCTGGTTACCTGGTTGCCTGGTTACTTGGTTACCTGGTTGCTTGGGGG
>Ga0256914_1003272_pt1 | contig 12874 bp, 7 predicted proteins | sample HulkmetaG_FD_191571 | JGI IMG/M metagenome (GOLD analysis project Ga0256914, IMG submission 191571) | Hydrothermal chimney microbial communities from Main Endeavour vent field at the Juan de Fuca Ridge, Pacific Ocean - Hulk | ecosystem: Environmental > Aquatic > Marine > Hydrothermal vents ...
ACGGACTATGCCCATCTGGAAGGGCAGCAGAGGCCCGGGGTGCTGCTGGTGGACGACGAGCCGGAGATAAGGGCCCTTGGGAGCCAGATGCTAAAGATGATGGGCTACATGGCCATGGTTGCAGAAAACGGGATCGAGGCGGTAAACACCTTCAAGAGGCACCGCGGCGAGATAGCCTGCGTGGTGCTCGATCTTACGATGCCGGAGATGGACGGCCAGGAGACCCTTATGGAGCTCAAACGCATGGAGCCCGGGGTCAAGGTCATCATATCGAGTGGCTATGAGACGAAGGAGGTTGCAAAGAGATTTGCCGGCCTCGGTGTCTCAGGATACCTCAAAAAGCCCTACCGTTTCCATCAGCTGAGTCAGATACTCCAATCGGTCATAGCCAGCTGAGACAAACCCTCCTCCCACCAGCGCCCTTCTGGCCATACGCCTCTAAGGAGAAAATGGGAAGAATATAGGGGTCAGAAACACGGTTATGATCCCCACCAGTATGGACATCGGCACACCGATTCTTACGAAGTCCATGAAGCTGTATCCGCCCGGCTTGTAGACCATGAGGTTTGTCTGGTAGCTCACAGGCGAGATGAAGCTGCACGAGGCCCCGACCATCACCGTGATCGCAAAGGGCATGAAGCTTACACCGAGCTTCTCTGCGATGGTGAGGGCGATAGGAAACATGAACACGGCCGAGGCCACGTTGGTGACCATTGCGTCCATCAGGATGGCCCCTGTAAAGACCACTGCAAGGGCGGTATAGGGGTTTGCGCCTCCGAGGTCAGCCAAAAAATGGCCGATCTTTGCAGACAATCCGCTTGCCGTCACCGCAGACTCGAGCCCCATTGCAGCGGCGATCACGATCAGCGTGGAGAAATCCACGGACCTTCCGGCAGTCCGCAGATCCATACAGCCAGTAAGGAGCATGGCACCAGCGGCGAGAAGGGCGGCATTCAGCATGGACATCCACCCGCCTGCCACCACAGCCACCATGGCCACTGTTATGGCAGCGGCAGTGAGGGCCTTTCCGGTCCGCTGTATGGAGGCCCCCCTCAGTTTTCGCACCACAGAGAACTGGGTGTCGTTGACATTCCTGTAGAAGAAGCTATCCGTCACCTCGAGGAGGGCCACATCCCCGGCCTGCACCACGGCATCCTTCAAGGGATAGTCCATGGCGCTCTCGCCCCTGGCAAGCCCCACGAGCCAGATGCTCTGGTTCTTCTCCTCCGTCTCGATGTCCCCCACGCGCTTTCCGAGGAACAGGTTGCGCCTTGAGACCACGGCCTCGACCAGGTGGTGCCTGTAACGCTCATCCCGTTTCTCCTTTGGGGAAAAGAGCGGCCGAAGTCCCATGGTAGCCCAGAGAGTCTTTGCCCCATCTATATCTGCCGCAAAGGCCAGGATATCACCGCCCTTTAGCCTTGTGTCCGGCGTAAAGTCGATCCTCTCACCATCCCTGAGGAAACAGATGATCTCGAAGCCCTCCTGCCCGGAAAGCCCTGCATCCTCGAGGCTCTTGCCATCGAGGAATCCACCAGGCTCCACCTCGAGCTCTATCCTGAAACGCCTCATCTTTACGACACCCTCGGAGGCCTCCTCTCCGTCACGGCCGGGAAGGAGCCAGCGGGAAAAGAGCATTATGAAGCCTATGCCCGCTATGGTGGCAGGCACCCCTATCCAGGACAGATCGAACATCTTTAGCGGCTCCATGTGAGGGCCCTGTCCAGCACCCTTGAGGTGTTCCTCTATGAGGCCGTTGATCACGAGATTCGTGGCCGTGCCGATGAGGGTACAGGTCCCTCCGAGTATGGAGGCATAGCTCAGGGGTATATAGAGCTTTTTTGCATTGAGCCCGCAGCTCCTTGCAAGATCCCTGATCACCGGGATCATCATGGCAACCAGGGGGGTATTGTTCAGAAAGGCGCTGCCAAAGGCGATGCTCGGAAGTATCTTGAACTGGGCCTCGAGCTCGGACTTTGGCCTGCCGATCAACCTGTCACTCAAGATCGATATGGCCCCTGTCGAGTACATTCCGGCAGCAATCATGAAAAGTGCGCCTATGGTCAGCACGCCGGGATTGTTGAAGCCCTTCAGGAGCTGGGCAAGGGGGGCGATATCGAAGGTGATGGTCAGGGTGAGGGCCCCCATGAATATGGCCACAGGCGGCAACTTGGTGAAGATGAGCAGCAAAAAGGTGGCCCCCAATATGATTATGGTGATCTGCTCTGGAGAAAGAACCAGCCCAGGCATCATTGATTTCGTCCCCTGTCTCTACCGTTTTTTTGTCCTGACGGCCTTCCTCTCCTTGGCCGCCTTCTTCTTCCTGGCAGAAGCCTTTGTCCGGGCAGCCTTTGCCGGCCGACCCGGCTTTGGGCACTCTTTCCTGTACTTTCGAGGCGGAACACCTGCCCACCCCTTGAAGGCCCTCGAGAAGGATGTGAGATCGGAAAAACCCAGCATGAAGGAGATCTCTGCCATGCTGGCATCCTTCCTTGCCAGATATTTCCGGGCAAGATCGTATCTGATCTGGCTTGCAAGCCTGTTGAATGTGGTCCCGCGCTCCTTAAGGCGGCGCTGAAGGCTCCTCGAGCTCATGAATAGACGCTGGGCAACCGCCTCGTCCGTGAGGTTTCCAGATGGCAGGTGCCTGACGATAAGCCCCTTTACCTCTGTAAGAAAAGGGTCCCCCTTGAGCCGCTTGAGATAGGGGCTCATTATCCGCTCGTTTATGGCGACGAGCTCCTTGTCTGCCCCCAGCAAGGGTTTTTCCACCACTTGCAGGGAAAGGGCCATCATATAGTCTTGTGCCCCAGACTCCACCTGGGTTCCGAAGACCTCCCGATACCTCCTTTCACATGCCTGGACCCGATGCATCAGCGCCACCCGTACAGGGGCAACGCGCTGGCCGAGCCCGCGGCGGCAGATCTCGAGTATCACCGACATCAAGGCATCCATCCTGGCATGCACCCTGGCGCTTGTGGGGCCGGTGTTCAGTTTGATGCGAAACTCGTCTCCGGTCTCTGCCGTCTCGATGAACTGCCAGCCTATTATGACCTTGTGATAGCGCTCCATGCGTCTTAGGGCGGTGCGCAGGTTCTCACTGGCGAGCATGGCATAGCCCAGTGCCCCCATGGAGGATGGGCTCCAGACCTCTGCGGCACGAAGCCCAAAGCAGGGATCGTCTATGATATTTGAGGCAAGGGCCCAGGCCCTTTCAAGCGCATCTGCCCGGTAACGTGCCCCCGGCTTCCTCATCTTTGCCGGATCGAGCCCTGCCTCTTTGAAGATGGGCCGCGGATCCCGGCCATACAGGCCGAGAAGATCCCACAATACCTGACCGATGCTTGCAAGATTTGTTACGTATCCACCCCCCATTAAACCCCTCTCTTCCAAATCTCCTTTAAAAACGATTGAAACGCTTCCTTCCAAGGCCTTGCTGCCCGAGTGGTCAATAGATCAACATCTCCGACCCGATCAGTCAACAAGGGAGTTAAAAAAACTTCGGCAGAACCGTCCTCTGTGACCGGCCGGATACAGAAGAAAGCGGCCTCGGCCCTGTCTCCTTGCCCCTCCCTACCGGCACCTGCTATGAGGCTCCATACATGACCGCAAGATTCCCTGCGATGGCTGACATCTCCTTTCTGAGCTCCTCGGGATCGAGCACCTCGGCCGCATCCCCCCAGGACAGCACCCACCTTTTCAGCTCCAGCAAGTGATTTACCGTCATGGCAAGGATTAGGCTGCCATCTTCCAACTCCTCGATCTCCTGGCTTGGATGCCATCTGCGCTCCTTCACATAGTCGGCTACCGATGCGTCAAAACGGATCCTGACCCGGATCTCTCCAGGGGCCCAGTGGACCCCGAAGTGGCTGCCTGCAAGCCGCCTGAAATCGAAGTCCTCCGGCACATCGAAGCCCTTTTCCGTCTGTCTTGCCTCGAGCATCCTTGAGATACTGAAGGTCCTGATCTCTCCCCTCAGATGGCACCAGCCCACCAGATACCAGTCCCCCTCGTAACGTACCGCATGGTAAGGATCGATGCGGCGCCTCGTGGACCCTTTGCCTGGGGTCCTGTAGAGGACGTCGAGTTGCCTTCCCTGCCGGAGCCCCGCCACGACCGTCTGCCAGATCCCAGGGTCTATGACCGTACTGAACGAGGGAAGGACCGTGAATCTTCCCTGCTCGCCTGCCCTGTCGATGGCTATGGGTTCTGGCAGGGAGTCTTCTATCTTTTCAAAGACGGAACGGAGGCCTTCATAGATTGGGGTGCCTTCATACTGCTCAAGGAGCTTGTCTGCCAGATAGATGGCAAAGAGCTCGCTTTCTTTGATCTTCATGGCAGGCAGCCTGTACTGCTCCTCGCTGTAGTAGTAGCCCCGCTTCTTTGGAGAGTATTTGATGGGAGCGCCCAGCATGTGACGCATGTATTCGATGTCGCGCTGGATGGTCTTGCGGCTCACCTCGTACTCTTCGGCCAGGGAAAAGCAGTTCGGAAACCTGCCCTCCCTTATCCTGCTGTCTATGAAAAGAAGCCTCTTGTGCTGGGGCTTGAACTTGGCCATCTCACTCTCCTTCCTGGGCCCCAGAAGTCTAAAGGGGCAAGGGCATGGCTGCAACAAAAGGCAAGGCAAACCTGCCAACAGCGATTTTTTTAGAGACTTTTCAAAAAAACTGCTATGTGGGCCGCTATTTGACCCACCACATCCCTTATAGTGTTCCCATAATCAGGTGCAGGGTTCCGCGTCTGTGCTCCAGAGCCACTTAACCCCCTTTACCCCACAGACCTATTTTCTGCGAGGGCAGGCGCGGAAATCGGCACCCATTGATTCAGCGGTTAAAAATTTATGATGGAAGCTGAAAAACCCTTAGAGAACGATAGCACTTTATGACTGCCATCAAACCTTTGCGCCCATGGTCTTTCGGATCGCCCTGGAAAGATCCTTCATGGTAAAAGGTTTTTGAATAAAATTGACTCTATTGGCCATGATTCCATGTCTTGCAACGATATTGGCAGTATATCCGGACATGAACAGGACCCTGACATCTGGGATCATCTCTTTGATTCTCTCAGCCAACTGAGCACCGCTCATCTTGGGCATGACTAGGTCGGTCAATAGAAGATCGATCTTTTCAGGCCGTGCCTTCAACATTTCCAAGGCCTTCTGGGGGCTCTCGGCCTCTAAGACCTCATATCCTAGGATACCAAGCACACTCCTTGTTAGTTCTCGCACCATATCATTGTCCTCGACAAGGAGAATTCGCAAGGATGCATCTTCATCCATACCCTTGCTTTGATCCCCTACCCCCTCACTTTCCGACTCCTCAGGCTCTGAATGGAGCGGAAAATAGAGCTTGAAGGTACTCCCTATCCCGGGCTCGCTATAGACATTTATGTAGCCTCCACTCTGCTTGACAATACCATAGACAGAAGGCAGTCCGAGACCGGTCCCTCTATGCTCCTCCTTGGTGGTGAAAAAGGGTTCAAAGATATGGGGCATTATCTCCTTATCGATACCGATGCCATTATCACTGACGGCCAGCATCACGTAACTGCCAGGGCTTGCCCCAATATGCTGCCTACAGAATGCCTCATCCAACTCAACACGTTCAGTCTCTATAATGAGCTTGCCACCTTGGGGCATGGCATCCCTAGCGTTAATGGCAAGGTTGGTGACCACTTGGTGGATCTGTCCCGGATCGATCTTTATAAGTGCCGGATTGGCCCTTGGAAAAAAGCGAAGCTCTATGTCCTCACCAAGCAGACGCTCAAGCATGGCAAGTATCTCGCTGGAAAGAATATGATTGAGATTGATCACCTTGGGACAAACAGCCTGTTTGCGTGAAAAGGCGAGTAGCTGCTTTGTGATCTCCGAGGCCTGGTTTGCCGCCTTTTCTATATGCTTTAGATGATAGATAATGTCTTTTCCCAGATCATCCCTGGTGAGCAGGAGCTGTAAGGAGACCAAAATCACCTGCAACATATTGTTGTAGTCATGCGCAACGCCCCCCGCCAAGCGTCCTACACTCTCCATCTTCTGGGCATGCATAAGTTGCTCTTCTAGAGAGCGCTGCTCTGTAATATCGTGTTTGACCGCAATGAAATTTACTATCTTGCCATTTGAATCGAACACTGGCGAGATGGAGGCCTTTTCCACAAATAGGCTCCCATCCTTCCTCTTATTAATCAGCTCCCCGTGCCAGGTCTTGCCGCCAAGAATAGTCTTCCACAGATCTTTGTAAAATTCAGCACTATGCTGGCCGCTTTTAATGATTCGGGGATTCTGACCTATCACCTCTTGACGGGAATAGCCTGTGAGCCTTACAAAAGCTGGATTGACAAAGAGGATATTGCCGTCGAAATCAGTAATGATGATGGATTCATCTGATTGGTTTATCGCCTCGAACAACAGCTGACGTTCCGCTTCAGCCTGTTTGCGCACGGCAATCTCCCGATGGAGCTGTTCGTTGGCCTGTCTGAGCTCGCTCGTACGCTCTCTTACAAGCTGCTCAAGATTGTTATGCATCTTGAGCAGTGCTACATGGGTATTGACCCTGGCTAGCACCTCTTCCTGTTGAAAGGGCTTTACTATGTAGTCACGTCCGCCTGCCTCAAAACCCTTGATTTTGTCCTTTATGCCGCCCTTGACAGTGATGAAAAGGACAGGGATATGACAAGTTGCCTCCTCCGACATAAGGCGCCTGCAAATATCATAGCCACTCATATCTGGCAGGCAGACATCCAACAGGATCAAATCGGGTTGGCGGGCCTTTATGGATGCAAGCGCCAGCTCACCTGTCGTGGCCAGTCTCACCCGATAGCCTTCCGCCTCCAAAATCCTGGAAAGAAGCTGCAGATTCTCCCTGCTGTCGTCCACAACAAGGATCTCGCCCCTGTTTTGTCCCTTGTCCTCTATCCTATGAGCTTTATCCAAAAAAGTTTTCATACATATCCGGCTTCCCTCCAATTACGCTAAAAGGCGCAAGATATCCTGAATGCAACTGCAGGCGCAGCATCTCGATACGTGGAGGTGCGCTGAAAAAAATTTCTCTTGTTCAGATCCTCATCGAACAGACCCAGAAGATTGTATCCATGTATCATGATATCCATTTGTGGAGAGAGCTGATACTCCGCTCCGACCGTTACCAGAACACTTCCGTCATAGGCATTGCCATCAGAGGCATAGACAGGAAGGCCCAAGGATCGCAGCTTGTCCCTATTGTATTTGGCCATATCCTTACTACCTGAAAAGCCCCAATAGATCCGGGCACTTCCATGGAGTGACAACTCATCAGTAACATCGTAGTCAACTATAAGTTTGGTAGCATGCTTCATCCAGTTGGCCAAATCGTTGCCGTAGCCGTATGGGGCGGCAGAGATATTCTGAACGGCATCCTCATCTTCAAGATCAAAATCTATCAGTTTTGTATAGCTGTGGTAGAGCCTGGCAACCAGTCCCGATCTCTTTATCTCCAAGCCTACCTCTATTCCGTAGGTCTGAGCCAATCCCACATGGATACTTCTGAAGGTTGTTCGGTCAAAAGAGACTACATGGTGCCTATTGTAAAATGCGGATATATTGAAATGAAATATAGCTGTTGGCTGGGTTTCATAGATCAGTTCAAAATTATCGAGGGTTTCTATATCTCCTTCATCGTCTAAGCTCTTATGCTCCAGATAAAGATCTGCATCATCTCCATGTCTCACCGAGTGATTATAGATAAACTTTACTACATTGTTACCATCAGGTGTATATACTAGAGCCGCTCTCGGCGAGTACATCCAGGATGTATATCTATGCTTGTCACACCTGATACCAGCGATGGCCAACAAATAATGGGTAAGCCGCATCTGATATTCACCAAAGAAAGACACCATGTGGCTGTTCCACTTGGTTCCGATGGGCAAACTCTGGATATTGGAGGGGCTGTCCCCATAGAGGTGGCCCCGCCTTCCGAAATTGTTATAGTAGTACTCTGTACCGATGGCCACTTTGTGACCTTCAAACGGTCTGATGTGTGCAGTGATCCCGGCTATGGTCTCATCCTCGCTCCAGTGTCTATCATCCATTGCGGGATAGAGCTGCGGATGGGTATCTCGCACACCATAGTTTACCATGACATCACTCCACATATAGCTGAGCACATAATCCAACGACAGATGGCTGGTCATAAACTGGGTATACTTCCCATAGAGCGTGAACTGTTGATTTCCTGCCCCGTTGTCCAGCAACAAATCACATGGCACGTTCAAATAGAAATACTGATCCGCTGGGATCCGTTGCCCGCTAAGGGTATAACGTGTCCAGAGCTCATAATTCTCTCCATCGAGTTGGAGATGAAACTTGTGCCTTGCCCGGCCGCTTAACGTACTGTTATCGTTGGGGACATCGAGATTGGAATCGCTGTCTTGTTCATAATAGACACCATAGGCAGGCTTCTGAAAATCGAATGAAAACTTGAGTGGCGCCTCTTCTGGGCTCGCTCCTGGATAATAATCGAATCCATAATAGACGAACATACCGGTATTACTAGCAAGCTCCGTACCATACCGAAACTCGAAAGAGGAAAAGTTTTCCCATCCACCACCACGGGCAGAGATATCCGTCCCCTGATAATCCCTTCCACTCCAGGTCTCTATATTGATAATTCCGGCGATTGCTCCGGGGCCATAAACTGCGGATCCTGGCCCATTGACAACGGTGATACGCCTTATGTCTCCAAGCATGGAGAACCATCTTTCGGTTATAGCCCCCCCATCACTGGCCTTTACATTCATGCTCCTTCCATTGACCATTAAGAGCAGTTTGTTGTTACGGTCACTGATTATGCCCCTTATACCAGCCTGGTTGCCCTGAACCTTATACATATATTGGAATCCTGGCACATAGATATCCAGCAATTCATCCAGGCTCCTTGCTCCAGAATTCCTAATGTCCTGGGCAGTGATCTCGATAATACTGGCCGGCGTCTCTCTTGGATTCATGCTGCCAAGAGTGGCATAGGCCTCTTCTACCTCTATCTGAGATAGATCTTCTATCCCTAGCGTCAGCAATGGATCCTTGGAATAGGCACTAGCAGGAAGCAAGCATAGCAAGAAAAAGAGCGATATGAGCTTACAGAGGCTGGTATCTGCTGGAAAATTTATATGCATGACCCGACCATAGAGACCATAGAATTTATAGTCAGGAAATAGATTTTTTCTTATATCATGTAAACTAATTGAACCTTCTGTTTAAATCAATCATTCCTGCAGATAAAACCGAAAAATTGAACATTTTTTGCTGAGCTATTAAAAATAGAGCGGTACAAAAGACACTTTGGAAATGGCAGAATAGAAATGTTTAAAACAAAAAGGCTATTCTTGTTTTTTATCTTAACCACTCTTCTCCTCTCCCCGAATCCGACACTCCCATATAAAAGGGCCAGAAGCTATGAGGATGTAATTTCCGCATATATCTATCTGGTATGCAAAAATACCCGGTGGCCCTCTGAAAATTCCTTCAGTTCCTTCAATATCGTCATTTTTGAACAGGGCAACCGGATCACTGATGCCCTACGTCGCATGACTGCCGACCTGACCCTCAAGGGCAAAGACATTCAGATCAGGAATATCCAAGATAGCAGCCGGTTAAATCCGAAAGATATCCAGGCCATCTACATCTCAAAGCGTCTCAGGCGTCAGGCCAGCCAAGTATTCGAGGCCATTGGCCCTAAAAAACCGGTCCTTATCATCACAAATGAGGTATCAGACCCCTCTATTATCATGGTGAATCTCTATCAAGATAGAAAGAATCGGATACGTCTTCAGATAAACAAAGAAAATATCCTAAAACGAGGGCTGAGGATAGACAGAAACATATTGCTGACCGGGGAAGAGGAGATCGGGATCAGCAAGCTGTTTGGTGCATCCCTTGAGCAGATGCGTAATCAGGAGAAACGGTTTTCTGAGCTGCAGAAGATCAATCGACAACTGGAGACCAAGATCAAAAGATTTAATGACCGGATTGCCGAGCTCAAAGGAGAGATCGCATCCAGAAATCGGCAACTAGAGCAGACATCGAACAGATTAAAAGAGATGGGCTTGCGTATTCAGGAGCAGCAGAAGCTTCTGGAGCAAGAACGTCAGGAGATCCAGGCCAAAGAGCAAGAGCTTGGGCAATTGCGACAAGAATACCACAAACAGGAAGAAAGATTTTCCCGTCAGCTCAAAAGGCTTGAGAAGCAAAAGGCACTAATCACAAAACGGGCAGGGTTTCTTCAGAAACAGCAGAAAAAGATTGCCCTTCTGGACTCCAAGATAGCATACCAGGAAAAGAGGTTAAAAGAGCAGGCTGCTGCCTTAGAGCATCAGACCAGTCTCATAGAGAGGCAGGAGACAACCCTTTGGCTTCTTGGCCTTGTCACAGCACTTCTGCTCATATTCGCTACATATGTCTGGTACAGCAAAAAACGCTATCAGAAGCTCACAATTGAATTGCAACAGGCCAAGGAGGTAGCAGAGTATGCAAGTCGTTCCAAAACCGCCTTTCTTGCCAACATGAGCCATGAACTCAGAACTCCCCTCAATGCCATATTGGGCTTTTCGGAGCTGCTTTTAAAAGATCCCGGGCTTAAATCTGAACACAGGGATACTGCCGCCATTATTCATAGGAGTGCCTTTTTCCTGCTGATGCTCATAAACGATGTGCTGGATCTGGCCAAGATAGAGGCCGGGCGTATCTCCATTGAGGAACAACCGTTAGATATCGGTGCTATTGCCCTGGATGCAGTGGATATGGTGCAGGACAGGGCCAGACGCATGGGAAGCGAGATTACTGTTAAAAAAAGCGACTTGGTCCCTTCTTGCATCATGGGAGATGGAAGGAAGCTACGGCAGGTCATACTGAATTATCTGACAAATGCCGTGAAATACTCCAAGGGAGCGGAGATCACTGTGAGGATAGGGAGAGAGGATGATAACCTGACGGTAGAGGTTGCCGACAAGGGACCAGGAATCAAGCCTAAGGATGTCCAAAAGCTATTCCAACCATTCGTACAGGTCGGCAATGCCTCCGACAAGACAGGATTTGGCCTAGGACTTGCCATAACGCGCCAGATTGTTGAGGCCATGGGAGGCCAGACCGGCGTTGAGACTGAAGAGGGCAAGGGAAGCAGATTCTGGGCCCGCATTCCTCTCAAGCAGTGTCCCGAGGATGCAAAAATCCATAAAGAGGGGCCAAGACACCGCGTGGTGGGCCTGCATCCATCTCAACGAGAACTGAAGGTACTGATTGCCGAGGACAAACCGGACAACCGCCTTCTTCTAAAAAACATTCTTTCAGTGCTCAAAGTGCATATAAAAGAGGCCATAAATGGCAAAGAGGCCGTGGAGATGTTCAGAGATTGGAGGCCCGACTTCATCTGGATGGATCTGAGGATGCCGGAAATGGATGGGATACAGGCCACCAAAATCATCCGTTCCATGCCTGGAGGCGACAAGGTGATAATAGTCGCCCTGACGGCCAGCGCCTTTGATGATGAAAAAAAGATGATAACAGCGTGCGGAATGGATGATTTCCTTCTGAAGCCTTGCAGTTCGGATGAGGTGTACAGATGCATGAAGAAACATCTTGATCTGCAATACATTATGAAGATGGAGGCCAAAGAGACGATATCCACCTGTCTCAATTCCAGAACGGAGAGCGAACACTATATCACCAGACTGACAGGGCTGCTGGGACAGCTGGAACCAGCACTCCTAGATCAGCTTAAGGATGCCGCTATGCTACTGAGCATTCAGGACATAGAGCTGGTGATCCAAAGGATTGAAAAAGAGAGGCCGAAACTCGCTTCACTTGTCCGGGAACTCGCTCAAAAGATAAGATTTGATATCATCTTGGATGCAACCAAGGCTGTAAAAAAGAAGGATTAGAAGGCCTTAGGGGCTTGAAGCCATTTCAGAAATCCTCTTTTGAGATTTTCAAAGATGTGCCTGCCTTCTGGCCCGCATGGAAAAGACCGGATACTCCCTCCACTCGCCTGGAGCGATCTCCTTTTCAAGCACATGGGCAGTAAGGGCCTCGATCTGTCCAAAGCCCTTTTCGGACAGGAGCGCCTTCAGATGCCCCCTGTCGAATCCGTGATGGAAGACCCCCGGGATATCCCCGTGAAAGGTGCCGTCTTCCCTGTCGAGATCGGCGATTACGAGCCATCCGCCCGGCTTCAGGAGAGTGAAAAATCTGGAAATCAACTCCTCTACCGGTTCGATATGGTGGAGGGTCATGCTGGTGAAGATGAGATCGAAACCGGCCTCAAGCCCCTGGGCATTGAAACCTGGATCTGTCAGGTCAAGGAGCATCGTGGTGATATTTTCTATCTCGAGCTTCTTCAGCTTCTCTTCAAGTACCTCGAGCATCCCGGCAGAGCTGTCGGCTGCCAAGATCTGCCCGAGATATGGGGCAAGGGCAAGGGAGACAAGCCCTGTGCCACAGCCATACTCCATGGCCCTCATCTGCCTGTCCAGCGGGACCTGGCCCTTGATGGCCTCGGAAACAGCCCTTGCCAGCTCCACCCTGCTTGGCTTCTCATCCCAGGTACCGGCAGCCTCGTCAAAATATGTGATCTTTTTTCCTTCCATCACCAGATAGACCTCCTGATAGGCATCTGTCTGCTCACCTCCAAGATAAAGGCCTGTCATGGTCCAGTGCAAGGAGAAGGAGGCTGGAGGCCCTGCCCTGCCGGCTCTTTCCTTGCCAAGATCGATTATTGCATTTAGATTATGTCTAATCAATAATTTAAAAAGGATAAACAATATGGCCCGAAATCCCTTCATAGTTCAACGGCCCATCAAATATGGCGAGCCCTTCTGTGATCGCAGAAAGGAGCTCGAGCGCCTT